>JAEEGK010023940.1_pt1 | contig 12693 bp, 18 predicted proteins | sample 8958771 | NCBI WGS metagenome assembly JAEEGK01 (sample SAMN16246547, study PRJNA631951) | gut metagenome | biome: gut microbiome; feature: rumen; material: SC-attached | host: Bos | place: Iran: Karaj | collected 2018-10 | reverse complement strand
AACTGTGACCTCATATCAATCTTATAGAAGAATTTTTCATACGATAAGAATTAACATAGCGTGATTAAATGAGACTTGTCCAATCAAGGACAAATGCCGGCTCGTGAGAGCAGGCCTCATGGGTAATTCATTAAAGTTATTCAGACATCCTGCCACTCGTGAGAGCCGTAGGAAACGGAACGGTAGCTCAGCTGGCCAGAGCACGTGCCTGATACGCACGGGGTCGGTGGTTCGAGTCCACCCCGTTCCACCAGAACAATCAAAGCATAAGGTTAGTAGTTTAGTAGTAATTTTTTTCATTTGTGTCACATTTTATCGCCTGTGAAGGCCATTGAATGTGGTTTGAGAAAATATGATTGATTAATATTTCATATCGGAACGAAATTCGTGAGAACAACGTTCCACCCGGACCCGTAGCTTAGCTGGTCAGAGCGGCGAATTCATCATTCGACGGTCGCAGGTTCAAGTCCTGCCAGGTCCGCAAAGATTGCTTTCTTCGTTGGCTGAAATGAGACAGTCTGTCAGGATCATTTCTTGAGTTCCAAGTTGCTGCACTGGCTTGGGACACACAAAGCACCGAAAGGTGAGGGCCTGGAAAGCCACAAACCCTGCCTTTTCCTCATTGATGGCAGGTCATCCTATCCGGATAAACCCATGGGGAGCCTGCACCATGGGACAGGATGCTGAGGAAGGCGTGAGCAGGACGCAAGACTGGGGAGACGCGAGTCCCCATGGCCGGGAAGTCTCAGCCAAGAGGCACAAGAAAAGAACTCTCAACCGGCCGTACAGGACATTGGTGTAAGGGTAACACGTCACCCTTTGGAGGTGAATAAGCCGGTTCGAATCCTGCATGTCCTTCCAAGACGATTGAGCCTATAAGTGATATAAGGGTGCTCTCGCCCTCAACAGGAGTTTTAACCATCAAGCATAATGACGATATGACAAGTTATCAAGACCTGGAAAAAAACATTAAATCATACCACAGGCTATTGGCAATGTATGGCTTGACGCCATTTGCCATCTTGTGCCTGCTGGTGGTATTCTTGTTTTTCCATGATAAATCTTTCCTTCATGACCATTGGCCTGTAATGGCAGTTTTTGGTGCATGGGTGCTTATGACTGTTGGTTTTATGATGTTATTTTCACACGGTTTCCTGCCTGAAATAATAAGAAATGTCAATGATTGCTGGGAGGAATTCATTAAAAAGGATTTGATTGAGAAACAATACAAGGATATCATTGAATATCAAGGAGTTCTAAAACAATTGATTGAAGATGAAAGATTGATGAATGATAAAATCAACAAGATATATCATTGAATATCAAGGAGTTCTAAAACAATTGATTGAAGATGAAAGATTGATGAATGATAAAATCAACAAGATATTAGAAGAATATGAATCGAAAAACAGTAAAACCCAATGAATATGCCACATCTTATAGTACTTCACAGCGGAAGCAATGAGTTCTACATCAACGCAGAGCACATCTCCGCCATATTTCCAACCATAGTGAAAAGAGACCAAAGGGAACTCCATGGCTCGAAACTGATCCTGGCGACACATGCCTCAAGATTCATCGTTGAGGAATCACCGGCCAGAATCTTGGAAATGCTGAGCCAGTCCAACGATGGCCACCAATCGACCAACAATAACCGCAGCTGAGCCACGGAACTTCCTCACGTGCCGCCAGAGCAATATGAGAAACCTTTTATATAAGGTATTAAGGTAATAACTATAAATAACAGCATCTGCGACAAGCAAAAAACAGCAATGAACCATAAACGCCAAAACATTCCAAAATGGCCTCCGAAACCTCAAAAAACGGGTGGAAAAAGGCCCCGAAAATCCCCTATCCTAAATTCCACATAATTACGATTATGATAAATAGGGTTATTGATTAATGAAAATTTTAAGTGTTCTAACCCCCTATCAATCAAGTATTTAGTTTAATTTTGTGTTAAAAATTTTACTCAAAAAATAGCAAAAATTGAAAAATAATGCGAACTTAGTTGCAAAACAACATCTTTCAAATGATGTAAAGTCCTATAAATCAGAACATAAGCGTTCTTCATCAATAGGATTTAACTTCGGATTATTCCGTTAAAACAAGATTTTTACGATAATTCACAACAAAAAAGCAAAACATAGAACCAAATGAAATATATCGATAACAGCAAATCCAATTTTTCCATGATTCAGTTTGGCTATGCACCTGACTTGTTTGAAATATTCAAGAGCCAGCTCTCTGTTCCGATGTTCATAACATCCACGATTGAAACAAAGGATGATGGCCAGGAAGATATTCCTCTCATCATCGTCAGGAATGACAAAGACAAGTTCTTTCTTGTCGAATACAAAAGGCAAAATCAGAGTGCGGTGTTAGCGGAACACATCTTTAGCATGATTCACCATATCAACTACAGAGACTTGTCCTACAATGTCTGCCCAGTATGGTATACCGAAGAAACAGACTTAAATGAAATTCCTAACCATTTCGTCGATGAAGTCATGAACAAGATGCCTGTAATATGGTTGAAGGACTATCCTGGGAAGGAGAAAGAAGATTTCTTCGCCCAATCAGTTGCTTTCTTCTATGTCAAAAACGTGTTCAAAAAAGACAAACAGCCCGACGCTTTTATAATACACTTGATTTCAACGTCCGACGTGCCACTCATCAAATCGAAACTACCCAGAGATATTCGTGCGGACGGACCTCTCAAAATTTATCCCTGCGATACAAACTCGTTTCAGGGTCATAAATAATGTCTTTCTCTCCCCTATTGCAATCATCTCTCAAATTCACAAATATGACCACAAAAGAATCATCCAAAGAACTGAAAGAACTCAGTGAGATACTCGCAGACGCCAGAACAAGACTGGCAAGGCTCATTCCTGAGCTGGTGGAGCATGACATTGTGGACTACCACTTGTCGAATGTCTCGCTGGCCCTCTCGAACTTGTCAAGGTTCTCCAAGAACCTGGCGGAAATCTCAAAACTGATAGAGGAAACATAAAACGATCATCTGGTTTTCAATTTTAGAATAGAGTCCGCGGGAGGGCGCAATAGATTTGATTTTGTTTCATAAGATAAAGGTCGTATTTAGGTTAATAGGCGCCCTCCCTTTTATGACGAACCACAGATGTTAAGACATAAAAACAGCATATAGATAATATTCAAGAATGAAGACGAAGAACAAGCCCGTAGATGTCTGGGGAATGGAAAGCAACGTCCAAATCCCCGTCAGGATATACGCCAGCGATGATGACCTGTCATCGGACGGCAAGCTTATCCTGTGCTCAAGGAAACAGAAGATGAGGGATGACGTGGAATACGTCAGCAAGCAATGGCTGATGCAGACACTGAAGGAGTGCCTGGCTGACAGCCCTGACATTCTTGGACGGATATCCGCTAGACTCGAGACCAACACAATTTGAAACCCATGCGGTGTGTCGTAGGGAGAATACCTGACTCACCCCTACATATCGCCGTAACAAACAAACCGATTCACAACCATGGCCAACATCCTTTTAGGTGACGAAGAAAAGACGACGCTCGTTCTTGTCAACGCGTGCGTGGCCTTCGCATTGCTTGCAGCATACAGCCCCGAGACAAGCAGGCCGTACCTGCTGGCTGCCGCCACCGCCCTCGGACTGTTCTCCCTCTATCCTCTCTACTTCATACTGCAGCGGCCGAGACGCTTCATGGTGGCCAGGGAGACGGAGGGTGACAAGAGCGTGTTCGTCCTCAGATACAAAGGATACCTATGGTGGTACGACGCAAAGGACCGCAAAGGCGATGCCATCGTCTTCAAAACCCTGGAGGATGCACAGACATACATCAAGGAGAACGTGGTCACTGCGCTGATCAGCGACAGAATGAGGCGCAAGTCCCTGAAAAGGGAGATCGAGGTCATCATGGACTCCAAAAAGATGAACCAGGACACGGACTCTCCCCTTACCGTGAACAACCAAAACGGCCAACAGCAGAGACAGGAGGCTTCCCCTACCCCACAGCCTGATGCCGCACAGCAAAAAGAGGAAGAGAGAGAGGAAATCATCCCCGACAACCAGGCGGCGATAGCGAATCTTTTCGCCATGGGCAAAGCGAACCAGAATGGAAACGAAAACGAGGTGGATGAGAAGGAGGAACCCCAAAAGCAAAAGGTGGAAGTAAAGGAAAACAAAGGTTTCTCCCTGTTGAAACAGCAAACTGACAAGTCTTCAGAAAAAGACGCACCTTCCGAGCCTAAAAATGAAACCGAGGACGAAAACGGGAATGAGGAGGATGAACAGGATGATACGGAAGACCCCTTCGCCAGTGATTACCCGGCGCCGGTGGATGACACGGAGGATGCTCGTGACGACGTTCAGGACGATGGCTACGACGGCCCGGCTGACCCCATCGATGCCGAGAGCTTCAATGAGCAGCTGTTCGATGTAATCGACAACTTCAACAAGTCGGCCAACCATAAGAAACCCTCCCCCAAACCTGAACATCCTGCTCCAGCACCCGAGGTGAATACCCAGGAGGAGGAACCGCAGAAGGAAGCCATGGTGACAACGGCACAGGTGGCCGAGGACCAGGCGCTCGTCCATGCGCACAAGGCGGAGACCGTCAAGGACGCCCTGAGCAAAATCCTTTTTCACCAGCAGATGGTGGAACAAAACGAGGAGAGGAAAAGGGAAGCGGAGAACAAGACAACCATCATCCCGGCACGACCAGAGACACAGGTCATCCCCAAGAGCAGGAGACATAAGGAGAAGTCCCCGGACGGGATACCGACGAAGAACATCCAATACAGGCCTTCCGCCGAAGAGAAGGTATTGCAGAAACGACAGATGACCCTGCTCGAAATGCCTGGCTTCATCGAACCCGAAGACAATCCCAGGGATGTCGACGGTGTAGCTCCGGAAGACCAGCAGGCGGTTAAGGAGGATGCGCAGCACCAAGCGACCCCTGAGTCGGACACGACGGAGAATGACGGCTCCTCGGGTGGTCCTCGGGTGGTCAAGAAACTGCCGGATGCCGACCATGCCCCATCCCCTGCCATAACCGATGAGCCCGCTGCCCAAGACAACACCGTCCTAGAAAGCCAGGACACGGTTTTTACCAACGGCTCCGAAACCCAGGAAGAGGAGCCGCAGGATGATGACAACGGGACGCTCCAACTATGACAAGAAAGTCTCACAACTTAACCATACAGACCAATGACAAAAGATGACACGAAAAAAATCGCATTCAACTGGAGGTGGCTGAGAATCCTGCTCCCCCTGTGGATCATCTTCGGCGGGATACCGCTCATCATCATAGGACCGACGGGCTGGACCACCATCATGACGGTGATGGCCATCGCCTTCATAGCGGCGCTCGCAGCCACCGCATTCTGTGTCAAATGCTTTTTGTTCTACCTCGAGGAATATGAGAAGCAAAAGCCCGAACAGCAAGGAGAAGGACACGACGGGAACAGGAACGGAAAAGAATGACCTGTTCCCTGAGATGATGGACGAGAACTGGAAGCCTTCCTTCATGGAGGTGGTGAGAAGCAAGTCCTGGACGGAACACCTCACCGCGTACTTCATCACCTTCGGCGTCCTGCTCTACCTCATCCTCTCCCCGGAGGACTGGACAGGGTGGGCGCTCACCATACTGTCGGCGGCGGGTCTCGCCATCGGCTACTGGGTGGCGATGGTCAACTTCAACCGCTGCTACCTCCAAAAGGCCAACCGCCGGCTTCTGCAGGAGAGAAGACGGCTCGACAGGATCGAAAAGGAACTCCAGGAGGTCACACGGAGGCTGGAGCAAACAGGCACAAAACGGGAAACTCCCAATAAATAATCATACAATGAAAGCAGTAACATCAACATGGTTCGAATGCGCTGTCAGATACGGGCGCACGACCGAAGAGGGACCGGAAAAGAAGGTGACGGAGACCTACGTGGTCGAAGCACTGTCGTTCACCGAGGCCGAGGCGAAGATCATCAGAGAGCTGAGCCCATTCACGCCGGGTGAACTAGAAATCAAGAAAATAACGCCGATGAGCATCAGCGAGATCTTCTTCAGCGACAGGGATGCCGATGACTCGTGGTTCAAATGCAAGCTGGCATTCATCACCATCGACGAGAAGACGGACAAGGAGAAGCGCTCGGCGGTCTCATACCTGGTACAGGCGGACTCGCTCGGCACGGCGCTGAATTATGTCGTGCAGGAGATGGGCAAGACCAGCATCGACTATGTCGCCTCCAACATCAGCGAGACGAAAATCATGGACGTTTACAGATAGAAACCAAACAGTGACGGATATGAACAGCATATCAAAGCAACACACGAAGTGGTGCCTGGTCATCGACGAGACAGAGGTGAGCATGCCCACCAAGGAGCACGCCGTCAGGCTGGGGAACTACCTGCTGTCCTTCAACGTGCCCCTGCAGCTGCTCGAGGTCAGCATCGCCATCGAGAAGGTGAACGGCAAGGTGAGGATCGGTGACAAGACAAGGACGGACCATACGGACCTGCTCGACCCCACCCCGCCTGAGAAAGAAGAAGATGAATAGTGTCCACACCATCAATACATGCCTCCCATGCCAAAGAAATGGAAAATCATCGCCCGCGACCCTTCCGGAAAGGAGACGCTCCTGAGGTTCTGCGACGACCTGGACGAGGGAAGACAGCTGCTGGCTGACCTGAAGGCCGAACAAGACAGAATGGGTCTTGAGGGCGAACTGACCCTGACCGCGGTGTTCCCGGAATGGCTCCCAGACCCGCAGCCGGAGGACTACAAGCACTACGTGAGGTCGCTCATTCCCGACGAGGAGTGGATGAGGGTGACAAACATCGACGACCTGATGGCATGGTACAACCTCGAACTGGGCGACATGCGCGAGTATTTCCTGCTGGCGAAGGTCATACCGAGAACGTACACGGTCATCGACTTCGGATGTGGCAAGAACGCCCAGTCCTATCTCTTCATGCAGCACAGGCATTACTACGCCGTGGACACGGGGAAACAGATGTTCAGGGCACCGGGGACGTTCTACTTCCAGATGACGGCGGGCGACTTCATCCGCCATGAGATGCCGCGGCTCCAGCCGGACATGCACAGAACCTTCGCCATCTGCAGCAACGTCACGGGCAAGGACCATGGGAACCCAGGAATGCTGGTGAGGATGAACTTCCTCAACATGTACACCATCAACAACTTCAAATACTTCTTTGACGATGAGAACAAATAAACTCCTTTCCCTATTGCTGCTGGCAGCCGCCATCGTCATCCTCCACGGGTGCGCCACGGCGGAAGCATCACGGATGTCCGTCACGGTGTCGCCGTACTACAACAGCGACCCGCTGACCATCAACGTGGGCGACATGAGCAACAAGCTGAAGTCGGAGAACCCCGCTGACCTGGTCAGGCTGGCAAGCAGCATCAACGCCAATGACCTGAACGTCCCGACGGAGGCGCTGTACGTCCTGGCCATACGGCTCTTCGACCTCAACGAGAAGATACCCGCCGCCTACTGGTTCTACAACGCGCAGTTCCGCACCAGGGTGCTCAACGGGCTGAAGGCGCAGGACCCTGACCTCTTCGGCGACGGGATGGGTGACGGCGCAGGCGAGAAGCTGGCGGCGTACAACGCCTTCTCCGAACTGGCGGGGAAATACTTCAACGAGGAACTGTCAAGGAACCCGGACGGGTGGATAGAAATCATCAACCTGGTGCAGAAAGACATGACCAATCTCGACATCAGGGGGTTCGTCAACGACTTCCCGCGCATAGCGGACAAGATCGTGAGCGAGCACCCGGAGGTGGTGCAGAAGGTGTCCGAAGGACTCAACGTCCTCAAGGAAGTACTGCAGGAGAACATGGACGAAATTGTGCGGCAGTCGCGCAACCTCAGATAGACATCAGACGACATGCGGAAGACGAACAACGCAAGCCCGCTGGTGCTGATATTCCTCGCGGATGCCGTGGCGATGACCGTGGAGATGGTGGCGGCAAGGATCCTCTCGCCCTATTTCGGCTCTTCCAACGCGGTGTGGACGGCGGTGATAGGGGTTATCCTGCTGGCAGGCAGCATCGGCAACTACTACGGGGGAAGACTGGCAGACAGGCATCCCATCGACCCGATGGTGCGCAGGCTGCTCTGGGTGACGTCGTGCTGGATCCTGGCCGTGGCCGTCACCGGGGACATCGTCTCCATCCTCCTGGCAAGGCAAATCCACATGGCGGAAATCGGGGCGCTGGCGACATCCCTCCTGCTTTTCCTGTCGCCTGCGGCAGCCCTCGGCATGGTCACGCCGATGCTGATGCGCAAGGCGCTATGCAAGGAGGAGAACGGGGCGATGACGGGGAGGTTCTACGCCACCATGACGGCGGGCGGGCTCACGGGGACGTTCCTGGGCGGCTTCATCCTCATCCCTTCCATGGGATGCGTGCAGATGCTCTGTGCCGTCGCCCTCGTGCTGGGATGGATGGCATACTGGGCGGACCGCGGGGTGGGCACCTTCGCCCTCGCAGGACTGATGACGTTCTTCGCGGTGTTCTTCTACTATGGATGGAAATACGTGCAGAAGGTCGGCGACGACAGCGTCAGATACGGCGAGCTCCATCACAAGGTGTCCATGGACACGAGAGACGGCCATGTGACCGTATACAACGGGTTCAACGCCGAGGGGGACTCCATACGGATCATGAACGTGAGCGGTGGACACATGTCGGCGGCTTACCTCGACACCAAAAGGAAATACGAACTGCCCTTCCCCTATACCAGGGCCTACGACGAGGCGGTGTGTTGCTTCCCCTACCCTCCTTCCTGCCTGATGATCGGGGGCGCGGGATACGGCTACCCGAAATACATCATCAGCCACTTCCCCGGGACCAGGATGGACGTGGTGGAGATAGACCCCGAGATCACCCGGATAGCCAGGAGATACTTCTATCTCGATGACCTCGAGCGGGAGTTCAACACCAAGGAGGACAAGAGGCTCCGGATCTTCCATGAGGACGGTCGCGTGTTCCTCAACAACACGGGCAACCGCTACGACATCATCATGAACGACGCCTTCTCGGGAGAAGTGCCGACAAGGCAGCTGGCCACGGTGGAAGCGGCGAGGACCATCAAGGAGAGGCTCAGGGATGGCGGCGTCTATGCGACCAACGTCATCCTGTCCAAGAGGAACGTCGCCTTCTCAAGATGCGAGTACCACACGCTCTCCAAAGTGTTCCGGCATGTCTACGTGATTCCGGTGAGCGGACGGGACGAGAAGAACCAGAACCTGATGATGCTGGCGGCGGACAGGCCGCTGGCGCTCTCAAAAGACACGGTGTTCATACACCACCTGCCGGAGGACGTGGTCTTCACCGACAACTACTGCCCTGTCGAGCGGATCGCCTCCTATACCGGCCTCGCGGATGTCTCGCTCTCAGGAGCGGAACAGCTAAGCAAAAAGAGGTAATAAAGATAACCTCGGGATAACAATAGCAGGATAACAACGAAGGCGGGCAACGCCTTTGTGCCCGCCTGTGTCCGACAGGCTGTGACAGTGTTTGACAACTCGATACTTTAATCTAAAAAAAGCAACTATGATCAATCTGGAAAAAGGACAGCGCATCTCCATGGAGAAGACGCTGCACAAGGTGGGCGTGGGACTCGGATGGGACCCCAACGCCAATGGCGGTGAGAACTTCGACCTCGACGCGTCGGCTTTCATGCTGGGCAAGAACAAGAAGACCCCCGCAGACAAGTTCTTCGTCTTTTACAACAACCCCGTCTCCCAGGACGGCGCGGTGTCCTCGTCAGGGGATGACCGCACAGGCGGCAACAGCGCGGACGGTGACGACGAGACGCTGACCGTCAACCTCGACGGCGTGGCTCCTTCCATCGAGGAGATCGTCTTCATCGCAAGCATCTACGAGGCGGAGAAACGGAGGCAGAACTTCGGACAGGTAAGGAACGCCTACATCCGCATCTACAACGCAGAGACGAACGAGGAGATCGCACGCTATGACCTGGAGGAGGACTTCTCCGTCGAGACAGTGGTGGAGTTCGGAAGGCTCTACCGGCGCAACAACGAGTGGCGCTTCGAGGCGATGGGCATCGGCAGCAAGAACGGACTGGAGTCGCTGGTGGCGAAATATATGAACTAACCCTCCTGCCCTGCCTGAAATGCCAGCCTGGCCTAAGGCAAGGAGTGCGGCACGCCGCTGCACCCCCCCCCACACACAAATGACACAACAGCCATGCGAGACCATAACATCCGGACCAAATGATAGAGATAAAAGGATATCCCGGCTACTACCTCGATGATGATGGGATGACCATCATCGGGAAGAGGAACAGGGCCCTGAAGACGAAGTTCAACTGTGTCATCCTCCAGCAGAATGGCAGAAGGACTTGCGTGCCGGTCAACAAACTGGTCTGGTGTGCCATCAGAGGGGTGTCGCCCGACGAGATCCCCAAGGGCTACTCGTTCCGCATGGTCGACGGGAGGATGGTGGCGGAGACCTTCAGCGACAGGATGTCCTACGTCAAGAAGAAGAACACGAAGCGGGTCAGGATTTCAGACGAGCAGATCCTCTACCTCGAGCGGTACATCCAGATCCTGAAGGATATCCAGCTGGACACCGACGACGCGAAGTCCAGGCTCTTCATGCTGATCAACGAGGACAGGGAACAATTCATCGCCTACGCCTGCAAGCTCTCCTACAACAACAGACAAAATGCGGAGATTGTCGCGGACAGCGCCATCATGGCGACCATGGACGTGATATGCAACAACGAGGTGATGGTGCCCAACCCCAGGGGATGCGTGAAGTCGTTCATCAGGGGGTACCTCCGGGAGAACAGGAAAATCTCGGCTGACGGGCAAGACCCGGACAGGCTCTCCTGATGCCCGGCATGCGCTGGCCAAAGGCGCAATAGGCAACGCTCAACCAACTAATTCAAACTCAACTATCATGGTTATCAATCTGCAGAAAGGACAGCGGGTGAACCTCGCTAAGGAAAACGGAGCGGAACTCAGGGAGTTCTGCGTGGGATGCAACTGGGGGATGATCCCCACGGGAAGGACCATCACGAAAGTCATCAAGAAGGGACGTCTCGGCTTCGGGCGCAAGACGGAGAAGATCCCGGAGCTCAAAGCGGTGGACCTCGACCTGAGCTGCATCATGCTCGACGGCGGCAAGGAGATGGTGGACTACATCTACTCGCCCATGTACACGAAGGAATGGCTGGCCGGCTACCACCTGCCCAAGGGAAAGCTCTTCTCCAAGGACGGGGCGCTCAACCACAGCGGGGATGACCTGCAGGGTGACGCCGACGGCGACGACGGGCTCGACAACGAGATCATCACCGTCAACCTCTCTAGGGTCAGGAACAACATCCGGGAGATATTCTTCTTCCTCAACAACGTCGGACCGGAGGACTTCTCACAGATACCCTACGCTTCCATACGCATGTACGAGGGCACGCCGCAGAGGGTGGATAACGTCTACGCCATATACGACGTGGCGGCCATCCCGCAGTACAAGGGCAAGAGGGCGCTCGTGATGGGCAAGCTCTACCGCTCCCGTGAGCAATGGCGGTTCGCGGCCATCGGCGACGCCTTCGAGGACCGCAACCTCTGCGAGACCATCGCACGCATCATCCACACCTATTGACAAGAGCCCATGAGAGAACTAGCTGAACTGTTGCTTGATGCCCCGGCCGGGATCAAGCTGTACTGTCCTGCCTGGGGAGAAGTGGTGTTTCAGGGAATCAGCGACGACATCAACGTCCTCACTGACAAGGGTGAGTTCGACGGCTATGGAAGGATGGACCCCAACGGCGAATGCCTGCTCTTCCCTTCGAAAGACAGACATGACTGGGAGGAGTGGCAGGAAGACCTCTTCAGACCCAACGATGTCGTCTCCTGCGACGAGGGGGTCTTCATCTACGTGGGCACCGTCCACTACAACGTCTTATCAACCTATAACATGACGGCTGCCGACGGGAAACAGCTGCTGCTGCCTGTCGCGAAATGCCAATACGCCACGCCAAGGGAAGCCGAGAATTTCTTCAAAGCCATGAAGTCCAACGGCCTGCAGTGGAACAGCATACTGAAAAAGGCCGAAAGGATACCGGCAGAGAACGAAAAGCCGAAAGACAAGGAGACCCTCAGCGGAAAGAAGGACAAGTCCGGGAAGAAGAAAAAGGAGAAGGTTACTCCCCAGCCAGGGCCTGAACTGCCGACAGCCGAGGACAACAAGCAACCTGCGGAAGATTCCGCGACACTACCTGAACAAAGAGAGAAAAGCCAAGAGCAGGAAGAGAAAACGGAAGTGACAAAATCCGAATGGGCAAGATTCCTGGAACTGGCCGAGATGTACAAGAAGGAGTGCAAACGAGGAAGCATAGGGCATGCCAGCGTCAATGTGAGTGATAATATCAAAAACACATTAGAGCATTTCAGACTGTCAGGCATCCATGCTCCTATCAAAAGCATCGTATGCGCCGCCCTGCATACTTTCCTCGAGAACAATGCCGATGAAATTCAAAAAATAAATGCCCCCGGATTGAAATCCTCCCTTGACTCTGTGATGAAGGACATGAGCAAATCCAATGAAACTGACAGCAATACTCCTTAGGATGACATGAAAGCAAGAATATTCGGTACCGACATGATCGTGGAATGCCTTGAAATCAGCTGGAGATGTGA
>JAEEGK010023939.1_pt1 | contig 12693 bp, 13 predicted proteins | sample 8958771 | NCBI WGS metagenome assembly JAEEGK01 (sample SAMN16246547, study PRJNA631951) | gut metagenome | biome: gut microbiome; feature: rumen; material: SC-attached | host: Bos | place: Iran: Karaj | collected 2018-10 | reverse complement strand
TTAGCAAGCTTCGTCTGGTTGACATAGTTAGATGTGCAATGGGGTCAGCACCTCTTCGTATGAAGTTTTCACCAGATGGCAAGTATGCTTATGTAGTTACAGAGATGTCTAATGAAATCCTGGTTTATGATTATCACATTATTGATGGTCATCCGGATTTTGAAAATATACAAACGGTTTCACTTCTTCTTGGAGAGGACGAGGAAATCAGTACAGGCACCAATATTAAGTTTGGCGAGGATCCAGCATTTTTATATGCAAGTGTGGATGGCTTAAATGCCGTTTGCGTATACAAGAGAGATGTTAAGTCGGGCAAGATAGAATACTTCGCCCACAGCTACATCAGTGGAGACTATCCAAAGAGTTTTGCAGTTTTACCGGGGGACAAATATTTCATTTCCCTCAACCACGATACCAACGAGATTCGTTGCTTCAGTATCGACAAGAAGGAAGGCCATTCTCTTATGAAGAATGCACCTATCAAGATTGCAAAGCCAAATAGTATCATTATTGTAAAGATTAAATAAATGTAATTTTTGTTTTATAGAAATTGCAAAGCAGTCTTTATAGAACAGAAGGGGCTGTCAAAAGCAGCCCCTTTAATAATAGGAGGGATAAATGGCAGGTTCTACATTCGGAAGCAGAATTTCAGTTACTACATGGGGCGAGTCTCACGGCGAGGCACTAGGCGTTGTCATCGATGGATTCCCAGCTGGTCTTGAGCTTTGTGAGGAGGATATTCAGGTATATCTTGATCGCAGAAAGCCAGGACAGTCCAAGTTTACTACAGCAAGAGCAGAGGGAGACAAGGTAGAGATACTTTCAGGTGTCTTTGAAGGTTACACTACAGGTACTCCTATTTCTCTTATGGTTAGAAATCTGGACCAGCATTCAAAGGACTATGGTGACATAGCTACAACCTTTAGACCGGGACATGCTGATTATAGTTTCTTTGAGAAATATGGCAGACGAGATTACCGTGGTGGCGGTCGTTCATCAGGTCGCGAGACTATCGGTCGAGTTGCTGCAGGTGCTATATGTGCCAAGCTTCTTAAAGAACTTGGAATCGAGGTGTTTGCCTACACCAAGCAGATTGGTGACATCAAGGTAAATGAGTTCCAGCTTGGAGAGCGTGACCTTAACCCTCTCGCCATGCCTGATGCAGGCGCAGCCCAAAAGGCACAGGAGTACTTGGAGGCATGTATGCTCAACAAGGATAGTGCAGGTGGTGTTGTGGAGTGTGTCATTATCGGCGCGCCAGCAGGCTTAGGTGATCCTGTATTCGAGAAGCTTGATGCCAAGCTTGCCCAGGCCCTTATATCTATTGGTGCTGTTAAGGGTGTGGAAATCGGAGATGGCTTTGGCGTTGTTACTACAACAGGTAGCATCAACAATGACGCTTTTTACATGGGAAGCAATGGCGTGGCAAAGGATACCAACCACAGCGGCGGTATCTTAGGCGGTATTTCTGATGGCGATGACATTATCGTCAGAGCTGCTATCAAGCCAACACCTTCCATTGCGCAAAAGCAGCATACAGTTAATGAAAAAATGGAAGAAGTAGATATTGAGATTCATGGTCGTCATGATCCAATCATCGTTCCAAGAGCAGTTGTTGTGGTAGAGGCAATGTGTGCAATCACAATTTGTGATGCTGTCCTTAGCCATATGACTGACAGAGTTGATTATATTAAGGAGTTTTATAAGATTTGAAATACGAGTTGTTGAAAACTGAAGGTAGAGCCAAGCGTGGCAGATTTCATACAGTGCATGGTGTCATCGAGACCCCAGTATTTATGAATGTAGGCACGGTGGCTGCAATTAAGGGGGCTGTTTCTACTGACGATTTAAAGGAAATAAAGTGCCAGGTGCAGCTTTCCAACACCTATCACCTTCATGTCAGAACAGGAGACAAGCTCATTAAAGAATTAGGCGGTTTACACCATTTTATGAATTGGGACAGGCCAATCCTTACGGATTCCGGCGGTTTCCAGGTGTTTTCCCTTGCCGGTATTCGCAAAATCAAAGAAGAGGGTGTTACCTTCAATTCCCATATAGATGGTCGCAAGATTTTTATGGGTCCGGAGGAGTCTATGCAGATTCAATCCAACCTTGGCTCCACAATAGCCATGGCATTTGATGAGTGCCCACCTGCTCTTGCAGACCGTAAATACGTAGAGGATTCTGTTGCTCGCACCACCAGATGGCTTCACAGATGTAAGGCTGAGATGGCTCGTCTCAATTCTCTGGATGACACCATCAACAGGGAGCAGCTTTTATTTGGTATCAATCAGGGTGCCATCTTTAACGACATTCGTATCGACCATGCCAAGGCTATTTCAGAGTTTGATTTACCAGGCTATGCCGTTGGTGGACTTGCTGTAGGTGAAAGCCACGAGCAGATGTACGATGTCCTTGACCATGTGGTGCCTTTCTTACCACAAAACAAGCCTACATACCTAATGGGTGTTGGCACACCAGCCAATATTCTTGAGGCAGTGGATAGAGGTGTGGATTTCTTTGATTGCGTATATCCTAGCCGTAACGGTAGACACGGTCATGTGTATACCAATCACGGCAAGCTCAATCTTTTCAACCAGAAGTTTGAAAAGGATATGAGACCTATAGAGGAGGGCTGTGGTTGCCCTGCATGTCGCAGCTATTCAAGGGCTTATATTCGTCACCTTTTAAAGGCCAAGGAGATGCTTGGTATGAGACTTTGCGTTCTCCACAATCTATATTTCTACAACACTATGATGGAAGAAATCAGAGCGGCTCTCGATGAGGGACGATTCGCCCAGTACAAGAAGGAAAAGCTTGAGAGTATGGCTACCAAGATAGATTAATAATCTTTCATTGGTTTTATTATTAAAAAAGTATTAAATGTCTGAATTCTCTTGCCTAAGTCTATTTGTTTAGGTAGAATAGATTTCAGTGTATAAAGACTTTACGTGAGTCTATAATTAGGAGGTTTACTTTAATGCAAGGATCATCTAGTCAAATGATTATCATGACAGTCATTCTGTTAGCAATCATGTATTTCCTTATGATTCGCCCACAGAGCAAGGAGCAGAAGCAAAAGGCTGCAATGTTAAACGCACTTGCAGTAGGAGATACAGTTCTTACAACAAGTGGTTTTTATGGCGTTGTTATTTCTATCCAGGAGGATACAGTTATTGTTGAGTTTGGTAGCAACAAGAACTGCCGTATCCCAATGCAAAAGGTAGCTATTGCTGCTGTTGAAAAGCCAGAGGATGCTGTTAAAGCAGAAGAGTCTAAGGACGACAAGAAGAAATAAATTAGCTTAGACAAGGAAGTGAAATCTTCGGATTTCACTTCTTTTTTATTGCTTAATTTTAGAGGCGAATGGGTCAAGTAATATTATCAGCAGTTAATGTGGCTTGAATGTTGTTTAAGTTTTGTAAACAATTGGTAAAATTCCTTAACTTTTTCTAAATTTTATTGTGTATACAAAATCATTGTGGGAAAATATTCTCGTCGCGACGAAGGTGAGTATAATAGGGTTCTTATGTTAATAAAATAAGAAAGAGAGGTTTTTTACATGAGAAACAAAAAATTTTTAACACTTGCGTTAATGATGGCTGTTACAGCATTAACAGTTGCGGAGACAACAAATACAGCTGTTGCTAAATCACATCATCACACATGTAAAATCGAGGCAGCAGCAGAGGCAGATACTACAGAAGAAGTTACAGAAGAGGTGACTGAAGAAGCGCCTGTTGAGACTAAGTCAGACGCTGAAAAAGCTGCGCTTATTGAAAAGTGCAAGAGCCTTACACCATTTACTTATGCTAACGACGAAGTGCCAGAGAGTCGACTTATGATTGTAGAGACTAAAACTGGTGTAAATATATACCAAGAATATGCTTATATTGATTATGATGATACTAAAGAGGATACATATTATAATGCGACAATTAACAATCCTCAGGATATGGAGTTGATTTATTCAACTGATGGAAACGAAGATTTGACAGACATTCACGTGGTTTGTGAGGTTGGCGTTTTCAAAATTGCAGGCGAAGAGTTGAGACAAGAAGGCTACAAGGGATTTGAGACAATTGATTTAATAAACGGCATCGAGGGCGATGACTTTGATTTAGATTCAAGCTATTTTAAGGTGGCTGCTTTAAATAGAGAAGAGGGCTGCTTAAACGGCAAGATTACATGTACAAATCCTTACTCTAAAATAAAGTATAACTACGGTGAAGGCCTCTACGGTGGCGGTTATGTATTCTACTCACAGTTTGAGGAGAACAGCCAGTACGTAGATTGCACTGTGGGCTATGATATTAGCGTAAACCCTGATAAGACAATTAATCTTACTATCGGTGGCTATAACGAGGATGAGAACTTTGCTTCAACAGTTGAGTACACCCTTAGCCCAAGCAATATAGCATACACTGCTCAGTAATAGTTAACAGCATGAAGAAAGGAAGGTCTTTACATGAAAAGAAAAACAGTTATCACATTTGCACTTTTAATGGCAGCTTGTACTGCAATGATTTCTACAACAACAATATTAGCTGATGCAAAGGGCTTTAGACATTGCCATCATCACCATAAAACTGTAGTTGAAAATAACGTCGATGAACAGACAACAGAAGAGACAACAGTAGAGACTACAGATGATTCAGCTAAGGGAATTATGGAAAAATGCAAGGCTCTTACACCATTTGAGGTAGTTACTGATGAGGATAATCAACAATTCCTTTTGCTGGTTGAGACAAAGACCGGCGGTATAAATGTATACAAAGAAAAGGATATAATTTCATTTGAAAAAATCGATGTTGAGGGATTAACTGAAAAGGAAGCATATTATGACACCAAAATCACTAATCCTCAGGACATGGAGTTGATTTATTCTTCAGATGGAAATGAGGATATCAGCATTGTTCACATGGTCGGCGAGTTTGGCGCATTCCAGTGTGTAGGAGATAGATTAAAGGCCCCTAAATACGAAGGAATGACTTATGACGAGACTATCAAGAAGGGACCGGCTCTTGATCAGAATAAGCAGTATGTAAACTTCCTGTTCCACAATTTTATAGGTGGAGCTCTAAGAGGTGTTGCTGAAAGCACAACCTCTGCCACAGAAGTCAAGTACAAAACAGGTGATATGTTTGAAGGTGGCGGCTACGACTACTATGCCGAGTATGGTGATAACAATGGAACTGATGCAGAATATACACTTGGCTATGACATCGTAATCAACGATGACAAGACAGTTACCTTCACAATTGGTGCCTACAACGAGGCTAACAATTTTGCAGCTGATGTTAAATATCATTTAATTGCAGATGATAGCGGAGCTTATGATATTTATCCAGATGTATTTGAATAAGGCAATCTGTCTTATAGCGCTAAAGGAAAAATAAAATAATCGTATTGACAAGTAACCGAATGGTAACTACAATATAGTTACCGCTCGGTTACTTATACTTTGTTTGGAAAAATTGAGTATGCGACGAGTGTAGGTAAAAAGAACAACTGAATTTATAGTTTGCATGTGGCTTTTTAATTGATTGGAGGAAATATAAAGTGAGGAGAAAAAAGATGGTTGCTTTAATACTTTTAATACTTATTTGGGCGGTGGGGTTTAGCTATTTTAAAACCAGTTATAGAGCAATAAAGCGTTTTGAAAGGTACGAAGCAAAAGCGAAAACTATTACTACTTCATATGGTAAGATATCATATATTGATGAGGGAAAAGGTGAACCGGTTCTTGTTTGTCACGGAATATGTGGCGGATATGATCAGGGCTTTGATGTTTTAAAGGATAAAACAGATAATTACAGAGTGATTGCACCATCTCGATTTGGCTATCCTGGAAGTGATATGCCAGAAGGTGCAACTATAGATATGCAGGTTGAAGCATTTGTGGAATTGCTGGATGAACTAAAGATTGATAAAGCTTATGTACTGGCGACCAGTGCTGGAGGTACAGTTGCAATTAGAATGGCACTTCTTTATCCTGAAAGATGTAAAGGCTTGATACTGTATTGTTCCGGCTATCCCGCCTTTGAGCAACCAACAGAGCCTGCAAAATATGCCGGACCACCAGCGGCAGTTTGTAATGATTTTTGTATGTGGATGATAAGCCCTTTGTTTGATCCAATCATGGGAATGGAGAGCAGTACTATTCATGAGATACTCCCTATTGGTGATAGAAAGGCTGGTATCATTTTTGATGGCGAGGTCACCAATACTGACAAGACAAATAATTACAACAACTACGACATGAGAAAGCTTACGGTTCCGGTTTTGATATTTCATTCTAAAGACGATAAACTTGCAAAGTATGAGTCAGCAGAAAAGTGGAGTAAGGAGTTAAAGGATTGTACTTTCGTTGCATTTCCTGATGGTGGTCATAAGATGAAAGGACATGAAAAGGAAGTTAAAAAGGCTCTTTATGAGTTTACGGAGGATAAATGAATACAAAAGAAATGATTTTAGAGGAAGCTCTTCGGCAGTTTTCCGAAAAAGGATTTGCAGCGACTTCAATGAGCGATATAGCTAAGCCTCTGGGTATAACCAAGGCTGCGTTATATAAGCATTTTGAGAGTAAACAGCAGATTTTTGATAATATAATTGAGGGCACCAAAGCTCGTTTTGTTGAGCTGTTAGATAGCTTATCCATGCATCTATTAGAGGAAAAGCCTGCTAAGAAGGATGTTGATTATTACAGTAATATCACATCTGATAAGCTGTGCGAAAGTGTTCTTAAGTTTGTTGAATTTACCATGACAGATACATACTCCGTACAGGTACGGCATATGCTTACTATGTCTCAGTTTCAAACTCCAGAGCTTGGTGAAATGTACACAAGGCGTTATGTTGATGCAATGCTAGAATATGACGAAAAGATTTTTAAAGAGCTGATGAAGCGTGGTGTAATGAAGCAGTCAGATCCTCATCAGATGGCACTTTACTTTGTTTCACCAGTTTACATGTACATGGGGATATGGGATAGACAGCCCAATAGGGCCAAGGAATGTATGAATGCAATAAAAAATCATGTTAAAAACTTTATGGAAATGACCAAATGATTTATCATTAAATAAAAAAATTAGGGGGAGATTATGATTAGTACATATTTTGTATTATTTATTATCTATAGCTTCTTTGGATGGATTTATGAGACCTGCTTTTGTACCATACATGAGAAGGTCTGGAGAAACAGAGGGTTTTTGTATGGCCCATGTATTCCTATATACGGTGTTGGGGCCACCTTGGCACAAATGCTATTTGTAGACTGTCCAAGGCTAAACCAATCCAGCAATCTTACGATTTTCCTGGGTTGCGCCGTTGGCTCTTTCATTTTGGAGTATGCAACCAGTTATTTCCTTGAGAAAAAGTTTCATGCACGTTGGTGGGATTATTCAAAGATGCCACTTAATATTAAAGGCCGAGTGTGCCTTATTTTTACCTGCTGCTTTGGAATAGCAGGTATTCTTGTTACCAAATATCTGGTGCCACCTGTAGTATCAGTGGTGGATATGCTTCCAATGTTTGTCATTGAACTTTTGGCCTTAATATTTATGTTTATGTTTGGTATGGATATGGCCCTTACTGTATCGGCTCTTACCAGCTTTGCCAAGGAATTTGAGCGAATCAACGAGATGCTCAACAATCAAATGGCAGAACGTGTTGAGGCCATTTCTACTAATTTGGCAGACGCCAAGATTGCTACAATAGAAAAGATTAACGAGACTAAGGAAGCTCTTAGACACGAGCATTCGTCGGAGGATAGACACAATTTATTAGATCAACTTTCTACTGAGTATGTTAAGCAATGGATTAGCAATGCTTCCTCTCCTCAAAAGGGGCAGTTTAGACACATTGCAAAGTTTACTCATCCTGTGGCTTCCACCAAGGCGCTGCTGGATAAAGGCTCAGAATTCCTTAGAAATAAAGGTGATAAAAAAGATTCATAAAAAATCCTTATATAGATGCTATTATTATCCTGTGGTTATGTGCAATTTATGGTGGTGATAGTATGAATATTAACTCATTATCAAAAATTGGCAATAATGATATGCAGGTAGCCTACCAAAGCCCGGGGCAAAAGCGGGTAGCAGATGCTATCGAGCGTCAAGGCGGCAATCCGGCACTTGCAAAGGGATTTTCTTCTGAGAAAGCAGCCAAGCGTGCCGGGGTTTTAAAGTGTGAAACCTGTGCCACCAGAAAATATCAGGATGGCAGCGATGAGCAGGTTTCATTTAAGTCACCGCAGCATATCAGTCCAGACGCAGCCGGGGCCAGGGTAAGAGGCCACGAGCAGGAGCATGTTAATAATGCTTATGACAAGGCGGCACAAAAGGGTGGCAAGGTTCTTAATGCTTCTGTGGCTATTCACACAGCAATTTGCCCTGAATGTGGCAGGACATATGTATCAGGCGGTACCACTACAACACAGATTAAATACCCTAATGAGGATAACCCTTATCAAAAAGACAGGAAGGCTGCCGACGGTGCAATGCTTTCCGGGATGAATTTTGACGCTAAGTCATAAGGGCTTGAAATCCCATAGATGCTGTGATATACTTCAAAAGGTTGCGAGAAGTCGCATGTTGGTTTTAAATATTTAACTATATTAGGAGACATATATGAAATCATTAAAGTTAGTTCTTATCATATTATTAATTGTAATTTGCGTAGCACTTACAATCATTATCCTTTTCCAGGAGGGCAAGCAGAACGGTCTTGGTTCTTTATCAGGCCAGCAGTTCGATTCTTACTGGAGCCGTAACAAGGGGCGTTCACGTGAGGGCTTATTGGTTAAGCTTACAAGCGTTTGCGTAATTCTCTTCTTCGTGCTTTCAGCAGTTCTCAATATTGGAAGTTTTTAAGATTTGATTATTATAGGTGCCACCCATTTAGGGTGGCATTTGTTACATAATAGGGAAATTTATATGAATAATTTAGACAAGCAAAAGCATTTTCTAATGGATGTTTTTAAGAGTTCTTCTTACATTCCTATGAAAAAGAAGGACCTTGAAATCCTGTTAGATGTAGAAAAAGATAAAAGAGCAGAGTTTGCCCAGGTTCTTAGTGAGCTGGTGGACGAGGGACAGGTTGAGATTACCAAGAGAGGCAAGTATCAGATTGCCGAGAGTCGTCCAAAGTTTATAAAGACCAAGGACCATCGCAAAAAGAAGCCTACCAAGGCTGAGACTGCAGCCAAGAAGCAATCTCTTAACGAGGTGGCAAAGAAGGCCAATAAGCCTAAATACGAAAACGTAGAGCCTGATATTATCGGCCGTTTCATTTCTCACAAGGATGGCTACGGCTTTATCGAGGTGGAGGGTCAGGAAGAGGACTACTTTGTTGGTCGAGACAACACTGGCTTTGCCATGCAGGACGATACAGTTGCTGCCATTCTTACCTTTGGAGCACCTGGCAAGAGGCAGGAGGCCAAGGTTATCAGAATTATCACCCACGGATTTTCTGATGTGGTTGGTACTTTTGAAAAGAGTGAAAACTTTGGTTTTGTTGTGGCAGACAGCAACAAGCTGGATAGAGATATCTTTATCTCTGCCGGCAAGGATATGGGAGCTGTTACCGGTCACAAGGTTGTGTGCCATATTAACGACTATGGCGATGACAGCCACAAGCCAGAGGGTGTCATTACCGAGATTTTAGGTCATAAGAATGATCCTGGCGTAGATATTCTTTCTATTGTCAGGAGTTTTGGAATAGATACAGAGTTTCCGGACAAGGTTATCAAGCAGGCATCTACGGTGGCAAAGCCTGTTTCAGAGGCGGATATGGCTGGCAGAAAGGATCTTAGAGACCTTACAGTTGTCACAATCGATGGTGAGGACACCAAGGATATTGATGATGGTGTAAGCCTTGAGATGAGTGGTGATAACTATGTTCTTGGAGTTCACATCGCTGACGTTACCAATTATGTTCAGGAATCCTCAGCACTTGATGTAGAGGCTTTAAAGCGCGGCACTTCGGTGTACCTTGCAGACAGAGTCATTCCAATGCTGCCACACACCCTTTCAAATGGCATGTGTTCACTTAATGAGGGAGAGGACAGACTGGCTCTTTCATGTATCATGACTTTTGATAAAAAGGGCAAGCTTGTGGATCATGAGATTTGTGAGTCTGTTATCCACAGCAATCATCGCATGACTTATACCAGTGTCTTTGCAATAATGAATGGTGATGAACAGGAGCGAGGCAAATATGCTGACGTTTCTGATATGATTGATAATATGTACGAGCTTTCAAAGATTCTTCGGGCTAAGCGCAGGAAGAGAGGCTCTATAGATTTCGATTTCCCAGAGACACATATTTTAATTGATGAAAATGGCAAGGTTGTTGGCCTGGCACCTTATGAGCGAAATGATGCTCATAAGCTGATAGAGGATTTTATGCTTGCTGCAAATGAAACTGTAGCGGAGCATTTTAATTTGATGGAGTCACCATTTGTTTACCGAGTGCATGGTGCACCAGAGCCTGAAAAGATGCAGACTCTCGGCAAATTCCTTGGCGCTTGCGGTTATGCTCTCAAGGGCAACAAGGAGGACATTCATCCAAAGGAAATCCAAAAGATGCTTGATTCATTAAAGGGTCATGAGGATGAGGCAGTCATCACCAAGATGACACTTCGAAGCATGCAACAGGCAAGATATGATACCGAGTGCAAGGGGCACTTTGGCTTGGCAGCTCAGTATTATTGTCATTTCACTTCGCCTATACGAAGATATCCTGATTTACAGATTCATCGAATCATTAAGGACCATCTACGTGGCAGAATGAACGAGAGAAAAATCTCTCACTACGAGTCAATCCTTCCAGAGGTTGCTATGCAGACCAGCAAGCTGGAGCGTAGAGCTGAGGAATGCGAGCGAGAAGTAGATAAGCTCAAGATGGTGCAGTTTATGAAGGACTTTATCGGTCAGCAGTTTGAGGGCAGCATCTCTTCAATTACTGGTTGGGGAATGTATGTTGAGCTTGATAACACCGTTGAGGGTCTGGTACATGTATCCACCCTTTACGACGACCACTATGAGTTCTTTGAGGACAACCTTACACTTGTGGGCGAGCGCACCGGTCGTACCTTTAAGCTTGGTCAGCCGGTTACAGTCATCCTTGATTCAGTGGATGAACAGGCCCGCACTATAGATTTCATTCTGGAGGAATTCCAGAGATTTTAACACTATTTTGCGTAAGCTATATTTTTTAGAAATTGGGAATGTGATATGAATAAAGAAGGCAGAAAGTTAATTGCAAATAATAAAAAGGCTTACCATGAATATTTCATGGAGGAGGAATACGAGGCAGGTATAGAGCTTCACGGCACAGAGGTTAAGTCTATGAGACTTGGTCAGTGCTCTATTAAGGAGGCTTTTGTCCGTATTGATAATGGGCAGATTTACATTTATCAGATGCATGTTAATCCTTATGAGAAGGGTAACATCTTTAATAGAGATCCACTTCGTCCTAGAAAGCTTTTGATGCACAAGGCAGAGATTAATCGCCTCTTTAGCAAAATCAAGGAGAGCGGCTATACCATTGTTCCCCTTGAGGTGTATTTAAACAATGGTCTTGTAAAGGTCAAAATTGCTCTAGCTAAAGGTAAAAAGCTTTACGACAAGCGCGCGGATATTCAAAAGAAGGATATGAAGCGTGAGGCAGAACGAGACTTCAAGATGAATTTCAGATAAGGAAGAGATGGCATGAAATTGATTTTAGCATCGGGCTCACCTAGACGCCGTGAGCTTCTAGCACAGGCAGGTATTGAATATATTGTGGAGCCTGCCGATATAGAAGAGACAACAACCGAGACGCTTCCAGCCAGGGTTGTTGAAGACCTTAGCCGTCAAAAGGCTCTCGCAGTCTCAAAGAATCATCCGGGCCAGGTTGTACTTGCGGCAGATACAGTGGTTGCCTTTGACGACAAAATACTTGGCAAGCCTGTAGATGAGGATGATGCATTTGAAATGCTTACTGAGCTTTCCGGCAGAACTCATCAGGTATACACAGGTGTAACTATCGTATATACGGATAGAAGTGTTAAGACATTCTCTGAGTGCACTGAGGTTACAATGTATCCAAACTCACCAGAGGCTATTCGTAGCTACATTGCCTCAGGAGAGCCTATGGACAAGGCCGGTGCCTATGGCATCCAAGGCCTTGGGGCAGTTTTAGTGGAGCGCATCAATGGTGACTACAATAACGTAGTTGGCTTGCCCCTGGCAAGAGTTTATAGAGAATTGAAATAGGCTACCTCATGGGGGGAAATCTATTGATTTTTGAATAAAAATTATATAATATAAAGGTGTTTTTCATGCTTTATATGGGCTAGTAATGGTTTCGACAAAATGATGTTAAAAGCTGACTGGAAGGAAGTCTTTTCACATCAGAAACCGGCACAACTTAAAAATTTTATAAGGGCTAGTAATGGTTTCGACAGGGGTCATGCAGCGGAAGAAGCGAGTCCCACGGCGATGGGTTAAATGGCCAAACTTAAAATTAAACGCTAAAACAGATTTAGCTTACGCTGCCTAAGCGCAGCAGTCTGACTTAGGGCACCTATACCTTAGGAACCAGACTTCGACTTTGTAGGAAACGACGGTATCAAAGCTTTGAGATATCGGGCGTATTATGAAGCTACTAAAACATGTATCTTGTTTGTGAGAGCCATGTGGAGGGAAT
>JAEEGK010023936.1_pt1 | contig 12694 bp, 12 predicted proteins | sample 8958771 | NCBI WGS metagenome assembly JAEEGK01 (sample SAMN16246547, study PRJNA631951) | gut metagenome | biome: gut microbiome; feature: rumen; material: SC-attached | host: Bos | place: Iran: Karaj | collected 2018-10 | reverse complement strand
ATGATATCGCCCAGAAGTACACCGCTGAAGTCGGCGGCAAGATCCCGGTGACCAAGGTTGAATATGACGTGGACAAGGCTCCTGCCCAGCTGGCCGACGTTATGAAGATCTTTGGTGCTGCCAGCGCAACCTTCGGATTCTACAATGAGTCCCTGGTGTCCTCTGACGCTGGTGCCTATTTCGATGATCAGATGGTTGCGATGTTCCAGAAGGAAAAGACCCCGGAACAGGCTTTCCAGGCTGTTCAGGACTGGTACCAGGACTACTTCGCCAAGCAGGCGGAAAAAGCGGAATAATATATTCTGTTTGCGGCGGGGCTGCTGTGGGCAGCCCCGCCCTTTTTGAAAAGCAGCCCGTATCAGGGCCTCTGATACTGATCAAAGGGGATTAATATGGAAAAACTGCTGAAAAACAAAACCGCCATTATTCTGTTTATGGCGCCTACGCTGATTCTGTTTACGGCGATTCTGCTTGTCCCGATAGCCACATCATTCTATTACTCGCTGTGTGACTACGATAAGGCAACACGCGCTTATTCTTTTATTGGTTTTGATAATTTCAGCAAATTGCTGAAAGATCCGATTTTCTGGATTTCAATCAAGAATTCATTGTTTTTCCTCGTATTCTCCTGCGTTTCCCAGCTGATCTTCGGACTGCTGTATGCGGCGCTCCTGACTAATATCAAAAAAGGACGGAATTTCTTCAAAAATACCATTTATATGCCCTGCGTGCTTTCATCTGCAGCCCTGGGCCTGCTGTGGGCGTTTGTGTTCCACGCCAAGGTGGGTATCAATACACTGCTGGCCGGAATCGGCATCAAAGGCCCCGGCTGGTTATATGATATCAAGGGATTTATCACCCTGCCCATGTGGGTGATCGCATTTGTGGCCCTGTGGCAGTATGTGGGCCAGTCCATGATGCTGTATATGGCCCAGATTTCCGGCATCAACAAATCCCTGTATGAGGCGTCGTACATTGATGGCGCAACCAAGACAAAAGCTTTCTGGTACATCACGCTGCCGCTGATCAAGCCCATGGTGGGTACCGCCATGAGCCTGAATGCCATCGGCTCCCTGAAATTCTTCGACCTGATTTACTCCATGCTGGGAGATAAAACGACCAACCTGAAAATGGACGTGCTCGCCACGTTCCTGTACCGCTCGGGATTTTCTTCCAAGGGCGGAAACCATTACGGCTATGCCAGCGCCATCGGTGTTGTGCTTGTGGCACTGTGCCTGATATCCACATTTGTGATCAACAAAGTCTTTAAAACGGAAAATTACGAGATGTAAGAGAGGAGGATGTCTGAAATGACCGCAGTTACCGCGAAGGCAAAGATCAAAGAAAGCAAACCGAAAGTCAAGACTTCCACCGTCCTGATTTACATCTTGTTTGCCATTCTGGTGGTCCTGTATATCGCGCCGATCGTGTGGATCGGTATCACTTCCCTGAAAACGCGCCCGGAGATCTATAAGGATCCTTTCGGCCTGCCGACTGTGCTCCAGTGGGAGAACTATTCCTTTGCCTGGAATGCCGGCAAACTGGGAACGGCAATGCTGAACTCCCTGTTTGTCTGCGTGGTTACCCTGTTTTTTACCATGATGTTCGGTTCCATGTCCGCCTTTGCCATCGGCCGCATGAAATGGAAACTTTCCGGGGCGGCGATGCTGTATATCCTGATCGGCATGATGATCCCGGTCCACTGCGTGCTGATTCCGCTGTTTGTGCGGTTTGCCGGCGTGGGGCTGGACAATAACCTGTGGGGACTGATCCTGCCATACCTGACATTCTCGCTGCCGACCTGTGTCTATATCATGACAGGATTCTTCCGCAATATTCCCAACGAATTGCTGGAATCCGCCTGTATTGACGGCTGTTCCATCTACAGGACCTTCGGTTCCATCTGCCTGCCGCTTTCCAGGACGGGACTGTTTGTTACCGGCCTGATGACGTTCATCGGCAACTGGAATGAACTGCTGCTGGCCATGGTGTTTATCCATGATGACACCCGGAAAACCCTGCCGGTGGCCGTAACCAAGTTTGTTTCTCCCTACCAGACCAACTATGAAAAGATGTTCCCCGCGATCCTGATTGCCATTATTCCCTCGATTATCGTTTACAGCCTGTTCAGCAACCAGATTGTTGACGGCCTGACCCAGGGCGCTGTAAAAGGCTGAACTCCGGCGCCGGGGGATAAACAGAATACAGGAAAAAGCGGACGATTCAGCATAATCGTCCGCTTTCTTTTTGCTTTTCCCCCCGGGTTTATCCGCCAAAGGCAAGCACTGTCCCATGGTATCTTTCAAGGTCGTCCAGCATCCGGATGTTCCGCATCGGCAGGCTCGGATGATAGCAGTAATTATGCTTCAGCCATCCGTCAAAATAGATGCCTCTTTCCATGGGGGACCTCCCAGTCATTCTTTTTTTCTTGCTTTTTCCTGAATCCGAGTGTAATGTTTTATTCAGGATCTGTCAATAAACACAAGCAAAAGCTGTTTTGCGCTCCCCGGTCATTTTCTTCCATCCGGTTTTCCCCCACCCGCCCGATGAGGGCACAGAAAGTCGGGCATCCGTTTTCCCGTCCTGTTATACTGACTGCGCAACGGAGGTGAGTACCATGCAGGGATGGATCGAAGGGCTCCAGGCTTCCATCGACTATATCGAAGAGAACCTGACCGAGCCGCTGGACATTGTGGAGGTTGCCGCGAAAGCGGCGCTGTCCCCCTTCTACTTCCAGCGGATCTTCGGTGCATTGTGCGGAATGACGGTCGGCGAATACATCCGCGCGCGCAGGATGTCGCAGGCCGCCCAGGAACTGGCCCGGACCGGCGCGAAGGTGATCGACGTCGCGCTGAAGTACGGCTACGATTCCCCGGACAGCTTCACCAAGGCTTTCCTGCGCTTTCACGGCGTTTCCCCGTCCATGGCCCGGGAACCCGGCGCGTCCCTGCGGTCGTTTGCCCCGCTGCACATCAAAATCTCATTGGAGGGCGGAAGCATGATGGATTACCGTATTGTTGAAAAGGCACCCTTTACGATTGTCGGCGTGAAGCGGCCGTTCAATTCCGACACCAGCTACCAGGAAATCCCGAAGTTCTGGGATGAGTGGCTGGCGAAGGGAAAAGACCGGCCGGTCATGGGCACCTTCGGCGTATGCATCGACATGAGGGGAAAAGACTTCGATTACTGGATCGCGGATCTCTATTTCCCCTGGGAGGACGTCCCGGACGGCTGCGAAACCCGGGTGATCCCCGGCAGTCTGTGGGCGCAGTTCCCCTGCACCATCCGGACGCTGCAGGATACCAACACGAAGATCTGGTCGGAATGGCTTCCGGCGCTGCAGGGTTACACCCTGGCCGGGGAATACGACATCGAAGTCTATCTTCCCCCGGAAGAGGGCTCCGACGATATGAAGGTGTATATCTGGGTGCCGCTGAACCGGGCATAACATTCCGGCGGCAGCATAACGGCCGGGAGGAATTCTCCTCCCGGCCGCCTTTTTGTCCGTTTTTCAGAACAGGTCCAGGGAACTGTCCAGGTAGATTTCCTCCCGGACTTTCAACTGGTATTCCGGCTTTGTCATGTAGTACAGCAGGAACTCCAGGACCACCGCGCTGCCCAGGCTCCGTCCTTCGATCTTGAAGTGGGAAAACCCGTTCGGCATATATACGTCCCGGATTTCCCGGATTCCGATGAACCCGGGGTTTTCCATCGCGTCGGAAAACCGGTATCCCCTTTGGGCATACGGGGATACGCAGATATGGTCTTCACAGTCCTCTCCCCGGTTCTTCCGGGATACATTCTCATAGCAGGCCTTCCGGTCGGGGCAGTCAAACCAGCAGGCCTCGTTGCACAGGAATTCCACCTTGCCTTTCCGTTCCGCCGGCAGCGCGGCAAGCCGGTCCAGCGCTTTGTTCAGCCGGAAATCCGGCACCACAAAGCGGAATTCCGGGCGTTCCAGTTCTTTCTCCAGCTGCCGGAAATCGTCCAGCACCTTGGTGGTGGAGGAAACGAAGTAAAACCCGGGATACTTCTCCCGCAGGTAATCCAGCAGCAGGTCCGAGGTGAGGATCACCCCGGCGGGCACCGGCCCGCTTTTTTCAAACAGGGCGCACAGGCGGTTGCACTCCGGATCACAAAGGTCCCCTTCCCGCAGCAGGGAATTGCTGAAGGTCAGCCGGGGCGAGATGCCGTATTCCCGCATCAGCCCTGCCGCGTCCTCCGCCTTCGCTTCCCCGAATCCGGCCCGGCCCCCGTCCCAGCGGCAGCCGGCCGGTGCGCCGTAGACCGAACCGATGGTGCACCAGTCGTAAAACCAGTCCCGGTGATCGTGGAAAAGCGGCAGGAATACCCGGTACAGTTCATAAAACTCAAACAGCCCCGGAAGATGATATACCGCCTGCATCCGTCTGTTTCTCCTTTTCTGTTCCGATTCCGGGATGATTATACCACACCGGCCCACCGGCATGGTATAATAGGCTGTCAACAAAGCAAACCGGAGGAAACGCCATGCGCGAAAAACTGATGCAGATTGCGAAAACCGCGGGGGACTTCTTCTCCGCCCGGTCCCTTTCGAGGATTGACCAGAAGGAAGGCCACGCGAATTTCGTCACCAATATCGACCGGGAGGTGGAGGAGTACCTGCAGCAGGCGCTCCTGTCCCTGGTTCCCGGCTCCCAGGTCATCGGGGAAGAAAAGGAAAACGGCGCCCTGACGGACGCGCCCACCTGGATCGTCGATCCCGTGGACGGAACCACCAACCTGATCCACGATTACCGGTGCAGCGCCGTGTCCATCGCGCTGTGCGAAAACCGGAAACCGGCTGTCGGCCTCATCTGGCAGCCCTGGATGCAGGAGATGTTCTACGCGGAAGCCGGCCGCGGGGCGGCCATGAACGGCAAGGAAATCCATGTTTCCGAAACCCCGTTTGACCGGGCCCTGGTCGCGTTCGGCACCGCCCCGTACCATACGGAGCTGGCGGAAAAGAGCATGGAGCTGGCCCTGGCGTACCTGCATTCCTGCGCGGATGTCCGCCGGAGCGGATCCGCCGCCATCGACCTCGCCTACCTGGCCTGCGGCCGCCACGACGCTTTCTTCGAGCTGAACCTGAAGCCGTGGGATTACGCGGCCGGAAGCCTTATCGTCCGGGAAGCCGGCGGGGTGGTTTCCATGCCGCTGGAGCCCGGGGAAATGCGCTATGACCGCTCCGCCGCCATCCTGGCGTCCAGTGCGGGGATCGCAGATGAAATCCGGGCGGTGTTTGACCGGTATACCGGTACCCTGCGCACATAACCGCCGTTTCTTCCATGACGGGCAGATTAATATAACCGGACAAAGGAGCGCTATGGAGAAGACCCTGTACGTCACCGACCTGGACGGTACGCTGCTGAACCGCCGCGACCGGATCAACCCTTACAGCATCGAGGTCATCAATACCCTGGTGGAAAAGGGGATGCTGTTTACCTATGCCACCGCCCGATCCCTGGTGTCCGCGTCCAAAGTCACGGAAGGCCTCACCACAAAGGTTCCGGTCATTGCCTACAACGGGGCCTTTATCTTCCGGCCCTCCGACGGTGAAATCCTGTCCAGGGAGGATTTCACCCCGGATGAGCGCGCCCTGGTCCGGGAAACGCTGGACCGTTTCGGCATCAGTCCCCTGGTGTACTCCTTCATCAGCGGTGTGGAAAAGGTCTCCTGGATCCCGCGGGATGAAAACGACGGCATCCGGTACTACCTGTCCCAGCGGCCGGGAGACCCCCGGTTCCGCCCGGTGGAAACCCGGGACGCGCTGTTTGAAGGCGATATGTTCTATTTCACCTGCATCGGGGAACAGGAAGAGCTGCGGCCGGTCTATGAGTTCTTCTCCGCCGACAGCCGGTACCGCTGTACCATGCAGCAGGAACTGTACCGCCGGGAATACTGGTGCGAAATCATGCCGGCCCGGGCGTCCAAGGCCAATGCGGTCCGGAAGCTGAAGGAGATGTGGGGCTGCAGCCGGGTCATTTCCTTCGGGGACGCGGTCAACGACCTGCCCATGTTCCGGGTCTCGGACGAATGCTATGCCGTAGCCAACGCGGCGGACGAGCTGAAAGCCGCCGCCACCGGGATCATCGGAAGCAATGAGGACGACGGCGTCGCCCGGTGGCTGGCGGAACATGCAGCCCTGTAAACCAGGTTTTCCCGGGATCACACGCGGTCATCCCGGCAGGTCAATATATCCGGATAATCGTCTGGCCCGCTGCGTTCAGGATTCACCTTCCTTCGCAGCGGGCCAGTGATCTATATGATCGAGGAGCTTCTGCAGATCTCTCCTCTGCTGTGGGTTCATCTTACCAGGGCCGCGTTAATGTTTCCTGTTCCTTCTGTGAAGGATTTATGAAAACTTCCGGTCAGGTTCCACCGGTTCCTTCCCGGGCCGCTGTCCCGTTCCTTTTTTCCCCGAAGGTCTTCCAGGCGATCTCAAACACCTTCCGGGTCAGGTGGGCCACCCGGTTATCCATCATGTTATGGCAGCCATTGCTGCACAGGACAAAAACGAAGCGGGATTCCGGTTCGTAATAGAGGCTGCAGAGGATTCCGTCGCTCAGGCCCTGGTGCCCGTACAGCGTTTTCCCGCCCAGGAGCGTATTTTCGTGATGGACGCACAGCCCGTAGGGTGTCCGGGCGGTGATGCTTCCCTTTCCGCACTGCTCGTCCATCATCCCGCGCACCGTTTCCGGCTGCAGCAGCCTTTTTCCCCCGACTTTCCCTTCATCGCAGAGCAGCATGCCGATCCTGCACAGGTCCGCCGGCCGCATCCACAGGCTTCCGACCGTAATCCGGTAGTGCCGGTCCGGATCAGTTCCCTCGTCCCAGGGTTTCCCGGTGCTCTTTGCCCTGGAATCGGCCAGTGACCCGTCTGTGTTGTACAGGTACGGGATGTTTTCCGGATCGGGCAGCAGCCCGGCCGAATAGGCCGCGGTGATCCCCAGCGGGTCGAATACATTCTCCCCCACATCCTGGTCAATATTCATTCCCGTCACGCACTCGATAAGCGATCCGATGATCCCCGCGCCGAAGTTGGAATACCGGTACACAGATCCCGGGACCTCGTTGTACCAGTTGCTCTTTTTCACCTTGTCCGCGGAGATCAGGGACCGGAGCGTATTGCTTTCCCGTGAATAGCCGCCGTGCGGGTCCAGGGAGGATGTATGCGTCATCAGCATCCGCAGCGTTACCGGCTTTTTGCGCTGGTACGGATTCCGCACCGTATAGCCCAGGATTTCCGATATGTCCTGGTCCAGCGCCAGCTGTCCCTGCTCCACCAGCTGCATCACCCGGACCGCTGTCACCATCTTGGTCACGGAAGCCAGCCGGAAGTAGGTGTCTTCGGTAACCGGCTCGCCTGTCTTCGCGACGGCGGAACCGTAGTAATGCTCATAGACGATTTCCCCGTCCCGGGCAACCACCACCGCGGCCCCGACTGTTTTGTGGCTCCGGAATGCCCGGTTGATCCGGCTGCTGACGTCGTCTGTTCCATCCGCTGCCGCCGGTATCCCCGGAAGCATCACCAGCAGCAGCCCGACCGCCAGGAGCCTCCGGCCCGTTTTCCCCCTGTTCCCGTGTCCCTTCCCAAGCATCCGTATCCCGCCTTTTTCCGCATCCGTTTATCTATTAGACTGAAAAGCGCGGCGGAATTACACGCCGGGCTGAAAAAAAATTTTCCGGAAAAGGGACAAAAAGGCATTTTCAGACGTCTATATATATGGAGTATACCGACGGCAGGCAAAATACCTGCCGCTAATTTGCGCATCCGGTCCTGTTCCGTCCCGCCGGATCCGTATATCATATCCGTAAACCGGGCGGCATTCCCGGAAAACTGAACCTGTGTGAGGTCAAACCATGAGTGAAACCAACCCGAGACAACTGCTGGACTTCGGATACAACCGCTTCGCGGATCTTTACTATTACCTGCTGGCCCATGTGCCGCTGGACAACGCGGCTGACGTATACGACCCGGAATTCACGGCGGAGATGGCCGGAAGCCTGGGAATCCATCCGCTGATTCCCCAGCGGGTTACGGATTACTACCGCAGCCATTTCGACCGTGTGGCAATCTCCTGCTTCATACCCCTGGTCACAGACAACACCCGGCACTGCCGGGAAGCCCTGGCCGCCTGCGGCCGGCTGACGGATGAGGATATGGAATCCTTTGTGGACCCCATGATGGAGGTCTGCGAACGGGTGGCCGATCCCTTTTACGCCTGGTGGGAGGAGACCCACCGGGAAGCGGCGCAGCGGAAGCAGAAGGTATATGACTGTTTCAATACCCTGGCAGGGAAATTCCGTCCCTTCCTGGAACACCTGGGAAGCGGGCAGAAAATCCTGTTCTCCTACACCCTGCGCCGGAACGGCCGCGCTTTCCGGCAGCCGGGCGGCGTAACCGTTTACCTGAAATTCCCGGAAGAGGATAAGGAGATCGCCGGCTGCTTCCTGCAGTTCCTGCACGAGTGCACCCACAGCGTGACCGATCCGCTGCTGGACCGGATGATCCTCATGGAAGACGGTTCCCATGACCTGAGCGAATACCAGGTGCTGGTTTTTGATGATTTCCTGGTCCGGAACCTGTACCCGGAGCTGCTGGACGTATACCGGAAGTGGATCGGTGAAGACCTGCTCAGCGAGTCCTTCCGGGTGCTGGGAGATGAGGGGTCGGCCCGCATGGAGAAGCTGGCCGGCGAACTGTCCCGGATTTCATAACCCGCTTCCGGCCGGCGGCGGGCGGTCAACCCATCTGTCAAAAGGGAGGATTTTGATATGGAGCGTTTATGTACGAGATGCAGACGGATTATTGAAACCGAACAGTGTCCCTACTGCGGGGGAGCTGAAACCCGGGAACCCGAAGACACAGATGAGTGCCTGCTGGCCGTGCTGGCCAATTACCATTCCTCTGTTTTCGCGGAAGCGCTGCGGTACCGGGAAATCCCCTTCCGGATGGTAACCGCCGTCGGCAAAACCAGCATGTTCCGCGAGTTCTATGTACCCTACGGCCGGATCGACGATGCCTTCGATGAGATGCAGAAGCTGTGCGAAGGCCGTCTCCTCGCCTTTGAGGAAAACGATGTGTTTACCGATGAGGAGCTGGACCGGATGGATATCTCCCAGCTGGAAGGCATGGACGCGGAAAGCCTGAAGGCCTTCATAGGCAGGATCCGCAACACCATGAAAGCGATCAGGTGCCAGGAGGAGCTTTGGAAGGACCGGAGCAACCTGCTGTTCGAGATGAAGGAAGAAGCGGAAATCCTGCTGGAGGATCTTTCCTGATCCTGCATCCGCCAGGCGCATCAAAAGGGCCGGGAGGGTTTGTCCCTCCCGGCCCTTTTATATCTTTATTGTTCCGGTTCGCCGATATGCTCCATCCGGCGGATCCTGTCCGCCTGTTCCAGGATTTTCTCCTTCCAGTTGTCATCCTGGGCATTCAGCTGGTAAGCCCGGAAGCCGTACTGCCCCGCCGCCGTGCAGATCACTGCCTCGTCGTCGATGTGCAGGGAAATCCGGTACCGGTTGGGCAGTTTCTGGGGCAGCACCGTTTTGTTGTCCCGCTGCACCTCCCTCAGGTGGCGTTCCCCGTTGACAATCCCGTCCAGGCGCACGCCGTAGCAGCGGAACAGCCGCCGGATATAGCCTTCCGACCGGAAGGAGGACGTGTAGATCCATACCTCATATCCCTGGATCTGGAGCTCCCATATCAGCTCCGGGGTGCCGAGGCGCAGCCTCTCGGGAAACAGGTTCCGCAGCGGGAAAGGAAGGGCAGGCTCGGTTTTGTGCGTCTCCGGGGAGACGAACAGCACCTCGTCCAGATCAAAGGATACCCGCATTCTGCGTTCCGGTTCCTGCCTGCCCATTTTCTCCCCATCTCTTCTGTATCAGCCGCCCGCAGCCTCCCCGCCGGGGAAGCCCGGGCTTTGTTTTTTATTTTCCTGCGACCCTGCCTTAATACTTTGACAGGCAGGCATACAAATCCTTTTCACCCGCGTTCCGCGCCTGCCGGCTTCCTTTTTGACAGGCACACATTGTACGTGAGGATGGAGCACACCACGATCACCGATCCGATAATGGACAGCGTGGTTACCCGCTCCCCGTAGAATGCCGCCACCAGCAGCGGATTCATGATCGGCTCCAGGCCGGTGAGCAGGCTGGCCGTCACGGCCGGCGTATTCCTGATCCCGATGGAGAACAGGATATACGCCCCGCCCACCTGGACCACACCCAGGGCAATCACCGCCGCCGTCACCGGCAGGGAGAAATCCGTTTCCCCGAAGCACAGGGGCGTAAAGATGATTCCCGCCGCCAGCTGCCCCAGGAAGCAGGAGGAAATCGCGTCCGCGTTCTTCCCGGTGTTCATCATGAACACGCCGGCGTAGCAGATGCCGGACAGCACCGCGATGATATTCCCCGCCAGGTTCCCGGCCCGGATTCCGTCCACGAAGAACAGCACCACGCCCAGCAGCACAAGGAAGCAGATCACCAGGTCCAGCCTTCCCGGCTTCTGGCGGTAGATCACCGCCATAAACAGGATCACGAACACCGGGGCGGTAAACTGGAGCACAATCGTGTTCGCCGCGGTGGTCATCTTGTTCGCCAGCGCAAACAGCGTCGTCACGCCGATCATCGACAGCGCTCCGATGAACACCCGCCGGCTGAACACCAGCCGGTGCCGCGTTGCCAGCAGGTAAATGCCGATCACCGCCGCGCCGATCAGGTTCCGCGCGCCGTTGATTGCCAGCGGCGACCAGGGAACCAGCTTGATAAACAGCCCGCCGGTACTGAAGCACATGGATGCCAGGAAAACGCACAGCACCGACCTGTTCCGAACCGTCATTTCATCACCCTCCGCAATTGCCCCTACAGTACCACAATCCCGGCCAAAAGAGAAGCCCTCCGCCGCTTTCCGCGGCGAAGGGTTTTTGGGGGTTGTATCCGTAATCCGCGGATCAGTCCGCCTGCATTTTGGCCCATCTTTCCCGGAGCCAGTGGGCCGCCATCTTCGGCCGGCGGTCCCGGGTGAACAGGCCCTTCCGGTTCCCGCCCACGCGCATGGGTCCCTGGCAGGTGGAGAAATCCGCGAAATTCCACGGCATCTCGCCGATCACAAAATCCCGCTCGTCCAGGCACTCGCTGACCATTTCATAGAAAGCGACCTGGAATTCCTCGGTGAACATCTCCGCCACCGCCCCGTGCAGGCCGGCAATCGTGTCCGCGCCGTACTCGGAGAGGATCAGCGGCTTGTACTGGTTTTCCCACCAGTCCAGCTCCATCCGGAAGGCATACTTTGCCGCCTCCAGGTCGCCGGACAGGTTGTACCAGCCGTAGTACCGGTTGATCAGCACCACGTCCATGGAGCGGATCACCTTTTCCACCCCGTACTTGTTCTGGCAGCCCACCACCGTCACCGGGCGGTCCTGCGGGTCCAGCCGGTGGGCGGCCTCATACAGCGGATGCCAGTATTCATACGCCGCGTCGGGCATGGTGTCCGTATCCGGCTCGTTGCCCAGGCTCCACATCACCACGCAGGGATGGTTCTTGTCCCGCGCGATCATATCCGCCAGCACCTGCATATGGTAATCCGCCAGGTTCCAGCCGTACGGCTCCTCCGCCCACATGCCCACCGCCGGGGTCTCGTCCACAATGACGATTCCTTCCCGGTCGCACAGCTGGTACATTTCCTCCGCGTAGGGGTAATGGCTGGTCCGGAAGCAGTTGGCGTGCAGCCAGTGATACAGGTTGATGTCCGTCACGTTCAGGCAGGGATCCGTTCCCCGGCCATGGAAGGGGCTGTCCTCATGCTTGCAGGGACCGTGGAACCGGAAGGGTTTCCCGTTGATCAGAAACTGGGTTCCTTCCACCCGGACCTCCCGGATTCCGAAGGTCTGCTCATAGCGGACCTCTCCGAAGGAAATCCGGGCCGTATACAGATACGGCGTTCCCGGCCGGGGTTCCCACAGCCGGGGATTCGGGATCATCAGCGTGCCTTCCCGGCCTTCTCCCCGGGCCGCCGTCTGTCCCTCCGCGTCCAGGATTTCCACCCGGACCGTTTCTTCCGCGCCCTCCGTTTCCACGGCATAGCGTACCTCTCCCTTCAGGGAGGGCACCAGGGTAATGTCCCGGATATAATCCCGGGGCGTTGCCGTCAGCCGCACCGGGCGCTGGATCCCCGTATAGTTGAAAAAGTCAAAGGCAGGACGGTTAATCCCGCGTTCCTGCTGCAGCCGTTTTCCGGCTTCCACCGCCTCAATTCCCGGGTTGTCGGAGCCGAAGAACGCCGTCTCCCCTTCCGTTCCGATAGGCAGGGTGCTGTGGTTGATCCGGTTGTCCGCCTCCACCGTCAGCTGCGCCGGCTCTCCCGGTTCCATCAGGCAGTCCAGCTCCGCTTCAAAGGGCAGGAAACCTCCCCGGTGGACGGCAATCTCCTTCCCGTTCAGCAGGATCCGGGCGCTGTGTGCCACCGCGTCAAAGCGCAGGCACACCCGCATGCCCTTCCAGGCAGCCGGCAGGGTGATCTTCCGGCGGTATTCCGCAATCCCGGCCAGGTTCCTGAACCGGGGATCCGGACTCTGGTCGTTGTAGGAGGCCGGCACCGCAATGGGCTGCCAGTCCCTGTCTCCCCGGAAACGGAAATCCCAGATTCCGCCCAGGTCCGTCGTCATTCGCGCAG
>JAEEGK010023935.1_pt1 | contig 12695 bp, 11 predicted proteins | sample 8958771 | NCBI WGS metagenome assembly JAEEGK01 (sample SAMN16246547, study PRJNA631951) | gut metagenome | biome: gut microbiome; feature: rumen; material: SC-attached | host: Bos | place: Iran: Karaj | collected 2018-10 | reverse complement strand
TGTCCAGGAATCGTAGTTCATCCCGTAACGGTAGCCGTCCCAGACCGCTCCGTCGATACGCCAGTCCCACAGGGCCACTCCCGGCTTCACCCAGCTGAAATCGCCTTCCGGCGCGGGGTTCAGGAGTTCAAGAAGGTGTGAGTCCACCAGCCCTCCGGGCGTTTCGGAACACATCATCACCCTCCACGCGGAGGTGAAAGGAGAGTTGGCGGAGATGGTCTCCGGGATGACTTCGAATGAAGTGGAGCCGGCCGCGGAGCGGAGCCGCATCGGCCAGCCATCGGGGCCGAGAGCGGCCTCGTGTATGGCCAGATAGCGGTCCTCGGCGGCCTTGACTGTCATAACTGGCAGACGTTCGCCATCCGACTCGCTGAGCTTCTCGGGACCGATATTATGTCTCTCTCCGTTGTAGAACCATGCCGTATAGTCCCCGGCAAAGTTGAACACTGTCTTTTCGGTCATCTCTCCGGCCGGCAGACCCGTGAAACGGAACGCCGCCCCGTCGTCGTAAACGCGCGCCTGAAGAGTGACTTCGCCGAGATCGGCGAAGGTCACTGAGATGTCCCGGCCGTTGTAGCGGTCCGGGACAACGGAGCGCTTGCCCCACAGGGGCCTCCATTCCTGCCTGACGCGTACTTTCCCGTTCCTGCTGGCATTGAGCCGGGTGGCGCTCGGAGCAGACCCGGCACTGGCGGCGAATCCCGTCACGGACCAGTCGATGACAGTCTCCTTGTCCTTGGAAAGACAGTAAACGACCCTGCCTTCCGAGTCGATGTCAAACGAAAGGACTAGACTATGGTCGGGAGACTTGACTTCGACCGGCTTGGACACTGCTTGGGCATATGGCGCAAAGGCCAACAGGAGAAATAGGATGAATCGCATGGCGTTCGGTTTTGTTCATTCTTACAAATATACGAAAAATCCCGCAGTGTGGCGACCCACACCGCGGGATTTTGTCCCATGTGTTGCAATGGATTAACCGATCTCGATCTGGCGGCTGGCCGGGGTCTTGACGGTGACTTCCTTCTTAGGCAGGGTGATCTTCAGGACACCGTCGACCATTGCGGCACCGATGCCTTCGGCCTCGACCTCGTCAGGGATGATGAACGACTGCTTGAACGAAGCGTAAGAGAACTCGCGGCGCAGGTAGTTCTTCTTCTCGTGCTTGTCCTCGTTCTTCTTCTCGAGCGAGATGACGAGCTCGTTGTCATTCTCCAGACGTATCTTGAAGTCTTCCTTGCTCATACCGGGAGCGGCGACCTCGATCTGATAATCCTTCTCGTTCTCGATGATGTTGACGGCCGGGGAAGCGAACTGCTTCGCGGGCGTGTAGCCCATGAAATCGTCATCGAAAATGTCATTGAAAATGCTGGGCAGCCAATACTGGTTTCTTCTTGCGGGTAACATGGTTTTAATCTCCTATTTTTAATTATCAAATATCTTTTGTTCTCCCGTCATCAAGGCGGGTTCGACTGGTTATGTTACAAACAGGGGACCAATGCCGTAAACTGCAAGAATGGCACGAAAAAACTGACAGATTGTCATTAAAATACTGACAATCAGTCATTTATGCTGCCAGAATGACAGTGAGAACTCAGTATTTGACCGACTCGAGGAACAGGTGGCGGCGGAGTTCGGGATCGATGTCCATGCTGACGATGCGTTCGTCCTTCCTGATACCGTCGTCAAGTCGGCAGACATGCAGGGTGCTGATCTCTGAGAGGAAGAGCGCGTTGTAGTGCCTCTCATGTCCGCGCTGGAGTGACCTGACATAGCGGAGAGTCTTGAGGATGTCGAAATCGCTGAGGTTGTCCTTGCAGAAGACATACAGGCCGAAGCGCTTGAAATCCCCGTAGAATCCGCTTGTCACTTTTGCTACCTTGCTCTTCAATACGCGCTCGAGAGGGAGGGCCATGGACCAGTACTCGTATTCCTTATATCCGATGTAATCGCCGTCCTCCAAGCCATATCCGTATCCCGAACTGATGATACGCTCCAGGTCCTCGAGATTCTTGATGTCCTCGTCAGTGGCCGTGACTCCGGCCATTTCCTTAAGGAGATGCCGGGCCGCGTCCTTGCTCTGTTCCATGGCGCGGGTGACTTCGATGCCGACGTCGTGGCTGCCGCCGGGACTCTGGAGGTCGGGACGGTCGCAGTTGACCAGTCCGGCGAAGTCACCGCCCAGCAGCTCCGTAAGGCAAAGCTGGGCGTAACGTTCGAAAAAGCAGGTGTCGTATTTGCGGTATTTGGCCATCAGTTTAAGTGAATGCACACAAAGATAATTGTTTTTCATCAGAAAGATGCGTACTTTTACGATGTTATGAAAGACAAGGAAACCCTTTACAAGGAAATCCTTCCGCAGGCGGCGTCGCTGCTGGAAGGTGAGACTGACGAGGTTGCCTGCATGGCCAACCTCGCGGCGCTTTTACACCGCACTTTCGGGTTCTGGTGGACCGGATTCTATAGGGTGGCCGGGGACGAGCTGGTCCTTGGACCGTTCCAGGGCCCCGTGGCCTGCATCCACATCCCATACGGCAGGGGAGTATGCGGGACCGCCTGGAAACTTAATGAAACCGTGGTGGTTCCGGACGTTGAAGAATTTCCTGGACATATAGCCTGCAGCTCGGAAAGCCGCAGCGAGATCGTGGTCCCGGTGCGGCGTGACGGCCGTGTCTGCGCGGTACTGGACATCGACAGCCGCGAGCTCGCGACCTTCGACGACACCGACCGCCTGTACCTGGAATCGCTCCTCTCGACCGTCTTCCCCGGAGCCTGACCCTCATTCCACGGGCCAGTGGTCTTTGCTGGAGCGTAAACGGCAGAGAAAGCCGGAATCTTTGCTGGAACGTAAATAACTGTATAGTAGCTAATTAAATTAATAACCCCTTCCTGATTCGGAGGGGGTTATTTGTGTAAATGATTGAATGGTTGATGTTTACGCTTCGGCCTATGCCGAACGTGGGGACGGGATGCAGGGCGGGAGCGCCGGGTCCGGAAACTCAGCCAAGGAGTTTGCGGACCGCTCCGGAGATGGCCTTGCCGTCGGCGAGGCCTGCGAGCCGCTTGGTGGCTACGCCCATTACCTTGCCCATGTCCGAGGGAGCGGAGGCGCCGACCTCGGCGATGATCTCCCGGAGCTTGGCCTCGAGCTCTTCCGGCGATAACGGCTTGGGGAGATAGACGGCGAGTACTTCCGCCTCGGCGAGCTCGTTGTCGGCGAGTTCCTGACGCCCGGCGGCGGCGTACTGCTCGGCCGCCTCCTTGCGCTGCTTGGCGAGTTTCTGGATGAGTTTGACGATGTCGCCGTCGGTCAGTTCGCCGCTGGCTCCTTCGGCCGTCTTGGCGAGGAGGATGGCGGATTTGATGGAGCGGACGGCATTGAGCCTGACCTGGTCCTTGGCCTTCATCGCCGCCATGATATCCTTCTGGATCTGTTGTTCAAGTGCCATTGTATAACTATCTTTTATTTAGAGGGTTCAATCACTCTGTAGTGACCGCTCAGGTGCATGAATGCGAATAGCCTGAGGAGGCCGTCGTAGTAGGCGTCGAAGTAGCCGTCGGCGTAGGGTTTGTTCTCACTGTCCCAAAGACGCTGGACGAACTCCCGGGAGATTTCGTTGTCGGCGGCGAGGGTTGCCGCGGCGGTCGTGGCCACGAGGCCCACCGAGTGGCGAGTGCCGCGGCCCTGCATGGGCCCCATGCCGGCCGGCATTGCGAAATCGACCTCGGTGCCGTCCACGTTGTACCGGTCGGCGAAGTCGTCGATGCCCTTGGAGTAGAAGAAGGACTGGATGGTATTGGCATAGTTGGTCTGCCACTCACGGTCTGCGCAGCACCAGGAGTAGTCGAGGGCGATGTTCATGGGAACGCGCCAGGAGTCGAAACGGAAAGCCGGTTTGTTGACCCTGCCTCCCCAGGACGGGGTCTGGATGTACGAGCCGTCGAAATTGTTGGTATCGGGGTTGAGACCGGTCTGAGGGTCGATGCTCTTGTGGAGGTACTCGCGGCTGGCCTTGGCGCACTCGCGCCAGAAGTCGGCGCGGCCGTCGTCCGCCCAGCGGGCCCACACTTCGTAGAAAGCAGGGATGTGGTACGAAGGGTCGGTGTAGGTAGTGCCCCTGCCATCGGGGGTGAAGCAGATCAGGTGGTTCTCCTTGTTGATGAAAGGCATTATGCCTCCTTCGGAACCGTCCTTCGACATCGCGCAGTTCAGAATGTTCTGAGCCTCGGCGAGATAGTTAATCTCTCCGGCGTTGCCCCAGCGGTTGGACGCAAAGATGAGGGCGGTCACGAAATAGAGTTCGCCGTCGGAGGCAGGACCTGCCCCGCGGATGGTCCCGTCGGGGCTGAGGCTCCAGGCGAAATAGCCCTTCATCGGGCCGTCCTGATACTGCATGTACTTCTTGGCCCATCTCCACAGGCGGTCGAAGACATCCTTCTTGTCGAGCTGCACGGCGACCATCATTCCGTATGACATACCTTCCGTGCGGGCGTCGAAGTTCTTGACGTCGGACATGTAGCCCATGTCGTCGCCCACCTCGAAGAACACCTTGTCAGGTCCGTAGAATACCTCCTGGAAGATGGCCTCTAGCTTCGCGTCGATGTCCTTCTTCGGGTATCCCATCTCGGCGAAGACGTTGCGGTACTTGTGTGTCTCGAAGCCGCCTTTCTTCCACGGCTTAAGCTGCTTGTCGCCGCACGCGCAGAGGCACAGGAGCGCCGCGGCAATCATCATTAACTTTTTCATTTCCTTATCTGTCCCTGAAGTTCCACTTAGAATTGTCGCTGTTGAAATCATATTTGCCGAGCGCGACGGTGCTGTCGCCGGTGCTGACGAGCGCAAAGCTCTCGCCCTCGTGTCCGGGGACCGATTTCGGCATGATGCGGAAGGTGCCGTCGACCAGCCGCTCGATGCGCCAGAGCTGCTCGGGCGCGCCGGTGAACTCCGGCACTGCCGTCAGTTCGGCGTCGGGAGTGGCCGCAAGGGCCCTTTCCGTGCCCGCTATGACGATTTTGTAGTAGGGGGCGCCCAGATAGCCGCCGGCGTCCGGAACGGCCGTCACGGTCCATTTCTGGTGCGGGCGGAACATGTAGTCGCCGAGGCGGATGCCGGCCTCTCCCTCGGGCCAGCCGCCGATGACGTCCTCAAGTTTCTGCTCTTCGAGCGAAACGACGGGACCGTCGGAATTGCGGCCGAAGCCCCTCATCATTCCTCCCTGGAGGCGCACGAAGTCGACGGCGAGCTCAAGGGAATAGCCCCTGCGCTCTGACTCGATCTCGTAAGTGCCCTCCTTGAAGGGATCGGCGGCCACAGGCCAGCCGTTCTTCCACAGGAGAGAGCGCACGGCCAGCACGCTGCGGCCGCTGCGGTTGTAATCGGCCTCAAAGTGGAAGGACATCTTTTCCACGCCCTCCTCTTCCACGAACCAGCCGAAGTGGCCGGGGCCCGTGGCGCGGTTGCCGGCGCTCAGCACCATCTTGCCGCCGCCCTGCATCATATCGCGGCCCATATTGTCCAGATAAGGACCGGTGACGCTGCGGGAACGACCGCACACGATGTTGTAGGTGGAATTCACCCCGTCGCAGCAGGTGCCGTGGGTGGCCAGCAGATAGTACCAGCCGTCCTTGTACATGAGAGCGGTGGCTTCGCAGTCGATGGCAATGTCAACGGCCTTGTTGCCCGCTACGCGCTTGCCGGTGGCAGGATCCAGTTCCACGATGCGGATGGCGCCGAAGTAGGTGCCGTAGGAGCACCAGAGGCGTCCCGTGGTGGGATCCAGCAGGAAGGCCGGGTCGATGGCCCAGCAGTCCTCATCGGCCCCCGCCCAGGCCACCAGTTCGGGTTCGCTGTAGCCGAAGTCCGGGGATTCCGGGTCCAGCGTCTTGGTCCACATGGTGGTGACGTTGCCGCGGGTCTTGCCCTCGGTTCCGGGATAGCCGGCGCTGTAGGCCACCAGATAGCGGTCCCCTATCTTGATTACGTCCGGGGCCACGCCACCGCCGGTACGCACCGCACCGTCGTGCCAGGTCCAGCCGTCCTCTGAGATGAGGCCGCCCTGACCGGTGCCGAAGGTGTAATACTTGCCGTCACACTTGATGATGGTGGAAGGGTCGTGGATATAGACATTTCCAACCTGGGCCGCTGCCGGGATGGCAAACAGGACGGCCATAAGGATGAGTGTTATATTGAACTTTTTCATGGCTGTGCTTATTGATTGGTGACGGTATAGTTGGTAACGGGTTTTCCGTGCATATCCAGCAGGCGGATGCAGAAGTCGCTCATGCCGGGGCCGTTGATGACGGCGCCACGGATTACGTTGCGGCCGGCCTTGAGCTGGATTTTCCGGGAAACGCAGTCGTCCACCACCATCCGGCGGTCGCCGGAAAGCAGGATGGCTTCCTCTCCGTTCACCCACCACATGGAGGCGGAATTGGAACCCACGGACATGCGCACAGTGATATCCTCCGGTACATTGATAACGGTAACGGCAAGGAACAGGGCCTCGGTGGGGTGCAGGCCCAGCCCGGTGGCAAAACGGTACAGTTTCACGTTGTAGCGTTTGCTGTCGTAGCAGTGCCAGGCCAGGCGCGTCTTCTTGTCCAGTTTCACCTTCTGTCCGTCCTTGGGAAGGAGGGTCATCTGCTCCGGGAAATAGATCTTGCCGAATTCTTCCCTCAGGTAGCTGTCGGTAAAGATGGCATTGGTACGGATTTCCGGCTTGCCGATGGGTTCCAGCAGGCTCCAGCGGCGGATAAAGCCGTCATTGTCCGGTGCTGCAGGAGTGAGGGAGGCCGGAGCGAAATAATCCTCCAGTACGGGCTGGTGATAGCTCAGGTCCAGTTCCTGGGCATGCGCCGTGAACAGGCCGAACGTACCGGCCGCGAGCAGGGCCAGCAGGGCATTCCTTAAAATGGATTTAGACATAATGTATTGATTAAATGTTATTTATGAGCAAGATGACGTTCTTCCCTAAGCGTAAGTCCCATAAAGAAGATGGAAAGGATACAGGCGCCGATTAGCAGGAGGAAGGTCCAGTTCCAGCCGGCCGATTCGGCCACCCAGCCAATGACCGTATTGGCCAGGATGAAGGTGCCCAGGAAGTAGCCGAAGAAACCGGTGAGGCCGGCAGCCGTACCCGCCGCATTCTTGGGCGCCAGATCCAGCGCCTGCACACCGATGAGCATCACGGGGCCGTAGATAAAGAAGCCGATGCCGATAAGGCAGATGATGACCATGGTAAGGTTGTCGATGAAGAGCCAGTACAGCACCACGAACACAAGCACCAGTGCCATGAACAGCATCGTAGGCAGGGCCCGGCGGCCGTGGAAGAGCTTGTCCGACAGCCAGCCGCAGAGCAGGGTTCCCGGAATGGCCGCGAACTCATAGGCGAAATAGGCCCAGCCGGCACTCTTGAGGTCTATCCCCTTCTCCGTAAGGATGGAAGGCGCCCAGTCCAGGCAGCCGTAGCGTACCATATAGACAAAAGCGTTGGAGAGGGCGATGAACCAAAGGAATTTGTTGTTGAGAACGTGCTGGAAGAAGATTTCCTTGGCCGTGAGGGTTTGCTCGTGCTTCTCCGAGTAATTCTTGGGATAGTCGTTGCGCCAGGCTTCCACAGACTGCAGGCCGCAGGACTGGGGCGTATCGCGCAGCAGCACATAGGCCAGCAGGGCGATGAACAGCGCCACGGCGGCCGGGAAAGCAAAGGTGCCGATAAGGAAGTACAGTTCCTCATGGGTGCCGTAGAACCAGCTGCCGAACCAGGCTGCGCCATAGGTGGCCATCGGCCCCACGAGGGCGCCGCCCACATTATGCGCGCAATTCCAGATGCTCATCATGGTGCCCCGCTCGCCCGGGGAGAACCAGTGCGTCATCACACGGCCGCAGGGAGGCCAGCCCATGCCGTTGAACCAGCCCACCAGGCAGTTGAGCACGCCCATCACCAGGATGGCCAGGCCCTTGTGTTCCGCGCCGATAAACTGGATGGGCACAATCATGAAGCACATGGAAATGGCCGTGAGGATCAGGCCCATGGGCAGGAAGACGCGGGCGTTGGACCGGTCGCTTACACTGCCGTTCAGGAACTTGGAAAGGGCGTATGCAGCGGCGTTCAAGCCCAGCACGAAACCCAGTTCCCCCTTGGCAAAGCCCAGCGGCGCCATGGCCGGGATGGCCATGGAAAGGTTCTTTCTAACCAGATAAAAGCCGGCATAGCCGATAAATGCTCCCAGAAATACCTGCCAGCGCAGGCGTTTGTACTTAGCATCGGCCTCGGGGCCGGTCTCCGCCGGTTTATACGCCGGCTGCTGTAAAAACTTTATCATTCTATCTCAATTGCTTCTGCTAAAATGGATATGGGATTCATCACGGTGTAGCCTGTGCTCATTTCTATCTGCCATTTGCAGGTTTCGCAGTCACAGGCCACAACATCCGGATTAACCGTTTTGATCTGGTCGAACAGGGCGGCGCCAATGGCCTGGGAGGCCGCATAGTTCTCTTTCTTGAAACCGTAGGTACCGGCTATTCCGCAGCAGGCCGAATCCAGGAGGGTGAACTCCACGCCGGGAATCATCCGGAGCAGTTTTTCCGAGAAGACGCCCCAACCCATCTTTTCCATGTGGCAGGGAACGTGATAGGCTATTTTTTTATGGAAACCGGCCTTGAACTTGAGCGTGGCGCCTTTTTCCAGTTTCTCGAAGATGAATCGGGTGGCCATGAGGAGGGAGTCCTTCACATCGGCATTGTCCACGCCCAGCAGGTTGGGATACTCTTCCCGCATGGTGAGCGTGCAGGAGGACGAGGTGGTTACCACCCTGAGTCCCTTGTCCACCACGGCTTTCCTCAGAGCTGCCATATTGTGCCGGGCATTCTTGCTGGCCTGTTCGCTCATGCCGTTGGTTATCATGGCAATGCCGCAGCATTTCTCTTTCTCCAGCAGTTGCACGCCTACGCCCAGGGCATTCAGCACCTTTACCAGGTCTTTTCCCAGCTGCGGATAATTGTAATTCACGTAACAACCGTGGAAATACGCCACCTGTTCCTGGAAAACGGCCTGTTCCTTGTCCCGGCGTTTGAGCCAGCTTTCGAAACTGCGGGGGCTGTAGCTGGGGAAAGTGCGCTGCCGGTCTATCCGGAGCAGGGCATCCATGGCCGATTTGGTAATGCCCAGCTTTGTAACGCCATTGACGATGGGCGCGACGGGCCTGGCCACAGTTCCCATGAAATCCGTAGAGGCCAGGATGGTATCCCGCAGCTTGGGTTTGGAATGGTCGTACTTGATACGGGCCGCCTGGATGAGGTCCGCGACATTTACGCCGGAAGGGCAGGCTACCTCGCAGCGCTTGCAGTTCAGGCAGTATTTGAGGGCATAATTGAAGAAATACGGGTCTTTCAGGCGAAGACGCTCACCGTCCGGACCGGCCTGCTTGGGGCCCGGGTACAGGGGATTCACCTGCAGCACAGGACAATAGGCCGTGCAAACGGTGCATTTCATGCACTCCTCGAAATTGTGCTTGCTAACGGTATATTCTTGTAATTTCATAGGCTATTCCAGATTCTTCGCTTCGCTCAGAATGACATCGGCCGCGGCGAAGGCGCTTCTCACGGCCAGGCCGGCGCCGGAGCCCAGTTCCGGACGGGTTCCACCCAGGATGGACCCGATGGCGTACAGGTTTTTGAAAGGTTTCCCATCGGAAAGGCCATGAAGGGTTTCATCGGTCTTTACTCCGTATTGCATGTAGGGCTGATCGGCCGAGAAGGCTTTGTCGTACCAGGCGTTGCGGTCCTGGTTGTATTCCACATCCAGGCCGAAAACGGGCTCCGTTATGTTGAACGGATTGGACCGCAGGCCCTTGGAGAAGAAGCCGCCGGAAGCCAGGATAAAATGGTCGGCCTCCAGGTAATGGTTGTCCAGATTCTTAGTTACAATGCTATGAACCACCCCTTCATGCACATGGGCATTGAGGGCTTCGTCGCCCATGAGATAAGTGCCGCCCAGCACCTCGTAGCGCCGTTTCAGGAGCATCTGCGTGCGGATACCCGGCACGGAGGGCGGAAGGGTTCCGGCAAAGACAACCCGGGCGGGAATACCCTGACGGATACGGCCGGGGACAGCGGTGTCCTGCAGGCCGAAAACCTGCGGAAGCAACACGGCGTCCTCGTCCTTTAGCAGTACGCGAACCTCCTGCACCACCTTTTCCCAGATACGGTCCATGGTGCGGGCAATCTGTACCGAACGCATTTCGCTGGGGCTCTGCTCCAACTTGTCCATTTCCGGCAAATTGATCAGGCGGATCCGGCACTGCATGCCCTGCTTCTCCAACCCTTCGGCCAGGAAGGAAGAGAAGAAGTCGTGATAGCCCATGAAGTTCACAATGAGGACCTTCCGAGCGAATTCAGGGCTGGGGAACAGGTCCACGTCCTCCAGCGAAAGGGCCGATTCCCGGAAGGTGCCCATGGGCATCAGGCGCACGCCGGGCCTGTAGTGGAGCCGGATGCCGGCCTCCCCGAAGAGGTCCGTCATCCGCTGGGGTGCTTCTGTCAGCGACTCAAAGGTGCCGGAGAAGAAATGAAGGGCGTTCTGCCCGGTGCTCACGATGGCAGTCCCCCTCCCTTCCCGCTGCAGGCTGATTCCCGCAACCAGGCCGGCCAGGCCGCCACCTATTATAACGGTATCGAATTTCATAGTCCAAGAACGTGCTTATAAACCCACTGTGTGTATTCGGCCTCCCTGAGCGTGTCTCCCCAGCCGATGGGAAAATTGCCCTTCCAGCGTTCGTTCAGGAAGTGGGCCAGGTCTTCCCTCTCCTTCTCTACACAGCCGTGCGCCTTGGCCAGGAGACTGGCGGCCCTGCAGGCGCAGAATTCTCCCTGGCAGGTGCCCATGCCTATCCTGGTCCGCCGCCGGAGGTCTGTGAGCGTGGATACCTCCAGCCTGTCGATGGCCGAATTGATCTCACCTACCGACACTTCCTCGCATTCGCAGATGAGGGCGTCGTCGTACGGATTGTTGCCCCGGATGCGGGAGGCGCTGGTTCCCATGCGGGAAGCGGCGGCTTTCTGGGCCGTGGAAGGGGCTTCCCATATCTTCTGGGCAACCGCCTCGTAGGACCTCTCCTCCGAACCGGGAAGCGGTGTTGTGGCGGTTTCGCAGGGCTTGTCCACGCCCAGTTTCCGGCACACCACATCGGTGGCCATCTCCGCCATCAGGCGGTAGGTCATGAGTTTGCCGCCGGTAATGGTGACAAAGCCTTTGAGCCCGTCCCTCTCTTCGTGGTCCAGGCACACGATGCCGCGGGAAATGTTGCGCCCGGTGGGGTCGTTATCGGCACTTACCAGCGGCCGTACGCCGGCGTAGGCCCGGAGGATGCGGGTGGAAGAGAGCGACGGTGCCAGTTTGGCCCCTTCCGTGATGAGGAGGGTTACCTCGTCCGGGGTTACCGCCACGTTATAGCATTCTTCGATGGGGATGCGGGTAGATGTGGTGCCGATGATACACACCGTATCCCCGGGCACCAGGATATCGGCATTGGAGGGTTTCCGGCAGCGGTTGATCACCACGTTATTCACTCTGTGCGCAAAAATGAGCAGGGCACCCTTGGCGGGGTACATGCTCACCTTCACGCCGGCCATTTCGGCGATGCTCTGTCCCCATACGCCACAGGCGTTCACAATTACCGGGGCGTAATAATCGGCCTCCTCCCCTGTCTGTCGGCTGCGGGTGTGGATCCCTTTCACGGTATCCCCTTCCCGGATGATGCCCGTAACTTCCGTGTACAGGCGCACCTGGCCGCCGTGGAGCTTGGCATCCAGCATATTGGCCGCGCACAGGCGGAAGGGATCCACGCTGCCGTCTGGCACTTTTACCGCGCCGATAAGTTCCGGATTCACAGACGGTTCCAGCCGCTTGGCCAGTTCCGGGTCAATGATTTCGGCATTGATACCGGCGGCCTGGCAGGCTTCCACGAAGGTTTGCTGGTAGCCCAGGTCATCCTCCGGAAGGGTGATGAACAGGCCGTCCGTCTCGTCAATGCAGTGCGCGGCAATCCGCCGCAGGATCATATTTTCCTTTATGCACTCCCGGGCCGATTCGGCATCGTTCACCGCATAGCGGGCCCCCGAATGCAGCAGGCCGTGGTTGCGGCCCGTGGCTCCGGTGGCAATGTCCGAGCGTTCCACCAGCAGCGTCCTCAGGCCCCTCATGGCGCAGTCCCGTTGCGTCCCGGCCCCCGTAATGCCTCCGCCTATGATAATAACATCAAACTCGTTTGGATTCATGCTTATTGGATTATTAGCTTCATCTCTCAAAGATAGTCATTTTTTTCCAGAAATGAGCCCGCCACGGCCCTCTTTCCCCGTCTTGATGAAAAAAGCTTAATAAATATTTGTAAAATCCGAAAAAAGCCTTACCTTTGCATTCCCAAAAGATGGTGCTGTAGCTCAGATGGTAGAGCAATGGACTGAAAATCCATGTGTCGGCAGTTCGATTCTTCCCAGCACCACAGCAACCCGCTGATTTTCAGCGGGTTTTTTGTTACAGACACGGTTTGATAGGCTCAAAATAAAAAATCGGTTGTTATGAGTTTAGCTAATCGTTTTGGGAGAGGTGGCTTTTCTGTGAGGGGTACCTCTCCCATGAATTCAGCCATATATGCATTGAGAGCCACAATTGATGGGAGAGGTGTCTGCGATGAAA
>JAEEGK010023930.1_pt1 | contig 12696 bp, 9 predicted proteins | sample 8958771 | NCBI WGS metagenome assembly JAEEGK01 (sample SAMN16246547, study PRJNA631951) | gut metagenome | biome: gut microbiome; feature: rumen; material: SC-attached | host: Bos | place: Iran: Karaj | collected 2018-10 | reverse complement strand
AGTCAGAACAATATAATAAGGTGATGGGTCTGCCGTTCACCATCAACGAACTGGAGACCAAGTTTAACGACCTCTTAAAATAATACGACCATGGAAAATCAGAATATCGAACAAGAAGTCATGCTGACTAAAGAGGATTTTGCAAGTGACCAGGTGGTGAAATGGTGCCCTGGCTGTGGCGACCATGCCATCCTGAAGGCCATGCAAGACGTATTTCCCAAGTTGGGCGTTAAGAAAGAAGACATCGTGGTGGTGTCCGGCATCGGATGCTCCTCGCGCTTCCCTTATTATATGAACACCTACGGCTTCCACAGCATCCACGGTCGTGCCGCCGCTTGCGCCACCGGCGTGAAGCTGGCTAACCCGCACCTCACCGTGTGGATGATTACCGGCGACGGCGACTGTACCGCCATCGGTGGTAACCACTTCATCCATGCCTGCCGCCGTAATATCGACATCAACCTGGTGTTGTTCAACAACCGTATCTATGGTATGACCAAGGGCCAGTTCTCACCCTGCACCTTCCGTGGCACCAAGACGAAGACCTCACCGCAAGGTACTTACGAGGATCCGTTCAACCCTGGCGAGCTCGCCATCGGTGCCAAAGCGACTTTCTTCGCTCGTGGTGTGGATGTCAACCCCAAAGAACTCACCGACATCTTCATGGAGTCGTATCATCATGATGGTCTCGCTGTCACCGAAGTGCTGCAAAACTGCATGATCTTCTCAAACGGCGTGCATGAGAACATCACAGGCAAAGATGTCCGCGACGATATGCAGGTGAAATGCGTACACGGCCAGCCGTTGATCTTTGGCAAGAACCGTGATAAAGGTATTCGCCTGAATGGCAATCACCTCGAAGTGGTTAAGATTGGCGAGAATGGTATCACCGAAAAGGATATCCTCGTCCACGACAAGACCACCGAGGACACTGGTATCCACATGATGCTGGCCCACATGGCCCCGCCTCATTTCCCAGTTGCCATCGGTGTCATCCGTGACGTGAAAGCCCCGACCTTCAACGACAGCCTCGATGAGGTCATCGCCAACGAGAAGGCCAACTCGAAGATCCACTGCATGGACGACCTGCTCAATAGCGGCTCCACCTGGAACATCGAATAATCATTGATCGATTCGAAATGAAAAAATCCCGTTCATCTGAGCGGGATTTTTTTTATTCTCATAAAACATAGTCTTGAATCCTCATGACGATGATATAAGTAAATCAACCGAAAGAGAAATTTACTTTTTTTACTTGAGTTAAAATAATTTATGTGACGGGTAAGGCTATTTTTTACTTTACTGTATAACTGTTTATAATTTTACTATAGAACAGTGTGATATGCTATGCTATATGCGTAGCTTTTCTCTCTGTTGATATGGGTCTCCAATCGGTAGTCCTTGCCGTCAAGCACGTGATGCAGGTCGTTGACGATGCCTGTGCCGCGTAATTTCAACACGGCTTCTTTCTTGGTCCAATACTGCGTGAAGGTCTCGACAGGGTCGCTTGAAGTGAGAATCTGTTCCGCCTCTGCAGGGCTCATCGTTTTTTCGATTAAAGCCAAATTGCTGTGGCGGAAACTCTCGATGTCGATGCCAACGGGGGAGGGATCGACCACCACGGCGATGCCGTTCTTACAATGGCTGAGATTGAAATGCACTTCGAGATGGTGAGCTAAGAAAGGCTTGCCATGCTCGTTGAAACCCATTTCCATGTCGTTGATGCCCAAAGGAGTTAGCAGCTCTTTCAGCATGAGCCATGACTTGAGGCACGCGAACTGGCCAAACACGTGTTTGTAACGCAAAGCTTCAATGCGCCGTTGTTCGTCCACCAAAGGTAACATACGCTGCACCTCAGCTTCGGTGACTTGTGTCATATCGTCGAAAATGGAAATCATGATTCGGCAAAAATACAACTTTATTCCCAAATACAAAAAGAGTTATTCTTGGCAAGATGACAGAGAAAAACACTATTTTTGCATCCACATAAAAAGCCTATTAGCATCATCACTCTTAACTGCTAACTGAACAACTTCTAACTTCTAACTGTATGAAAGTCCCTTTCAAACCCGGAACATTAATCTATCCTCTGCCTGCCGTGATGGTTACTTGCGGTGACTGCGAGGAGAATTACAATATCATCACCATCGGATGGACGGGTACCATCTGCTCCGATCCGCCCATGTGTTATATCTCCGTCCGCAAGGAACGTCATTCACATGAGCTCATCATGAAAAACAAGGAGTTTGTGATCAACCTCACTACTGAGGATTTGGCCGCCGCCACGGACTGGTGTGGAGTGCGCTCAGGCCGTGACTATAACAAGTTTAAGCAGATGCATCTACATCCCGAACCGGCACAAATCGTGAAGGCGCCATTAATAAAGGAGTCGCCGCTGAGCATTGAATGTAAGGTGGTGGAAGTGAAGGAACTTGGATCGCATGATATGTTCATTGCCAATGTGGTGGCCATCAATGCCGAGGAAACGTTGATTGACAAAGGCACTGGAGCTTTTCAACTGAATCATGCTCGGCCTTTGGCGTATTCCCACGGGAAATATTATGGGCTGGGGGAGAAGATTGGGGGCTTTGGATTTTCGGTGAAAAAGAAGAAGAAATAACATAGACTAAAAGATACATTAGACGATGAAAAGAGCGGTTTTAGTGGTTTTGTTCCTTGTCATGGGCATCGCAGTAAAGGCTCAAACACCTCAGTCTGTTGAAGACTTAACAGTTGAACTCACAAGTGGTGGAGTGCGTTTGTGTTGGTCTGAGGTTCAGGGTGCGTTGTATTATAAGGTGTATGAGCGTTACGGCAACACTTCTTTCGCCCTTGCGGACAGTACTGATATGACGTGTTTCGGTAGTGAAAATTATCATCCTACCATGGAAAATTGCTATTATGTGACCGCCAAATTGGAGGACGGTGCTGAGATTTCATCGAGCGAAGTCTGTAAAGGCTATGAAGCGTTGAATTTTTCGGTAGTGGATATCCATGGGAATGCCTTTGATCTTTTCGAAAAACTGGAAGGCGGTCAATTCGTTTTCATTGATTTTTTCAACTATACCTGTATTAACTGTCGCGAAGCCATACCTTTTATTGTAGAATCATACTACCGTTATGGATGTAACACGGGCGATGTTTTTTATGTGGAGATAAATGCCACTCACGGAGATGAGTTATGTTTTCGTTGGTGTGAGGAATTTGGTGTTGAATTTCCCACTATCAGTGCGGATGGCGGAGCAGGGAAGTTTTCCGCGCTATATCATATTGATGCCTCACCCCATTTCACACTCATTGCGCCTGATCATTCCATCGTGTTGGATGGCGGTCATTCAGACTTTGTTGTCACAGATCTGCAATCCATCATCGACGCTTTTGAGCCGCTTGGAATCAGGGTACAGGACTGTAATACAAATGTGGTTGAGCCGGAGAAAGAAGGAATCACTATTTATCCGAATCCTGTCAACGGTTTTGTGAACCTTGCTTTGGATGCATCCGGAGTGGTTCGCGTTTATAATGTCATGGGACAGTTGGTGGAGTCGTTTGTTGCAGAGGATTATCCACATTGCCTTGTTACGGAATCCTATCCCGAAGGGGTGTATTTCATTCAGGCTGACGGAAGGTATTTGGGTCGTTTTGTGGTTAGACATTAGTAGAAATGTTTTTTTTGTATCATGTTTAAGAAGCTTTCACCATATTGCACTAATAACAAATTGATACTCGCTTTGAGCGGTGGCATCGACTCGATGGTACTCGCCGATATGCTACTGAAAGCCCATGCGGATTTCGTACTGGCACATTGTAACTTCCACCTGAGGGGAGAGGAGTCAGATGGCGATGAAAAATTTGTTCGTGACTATGCCGATCGGAATGGTTTGATAATCTATGTGAAACAATTCGATACCCTAAATTATGCCGAGGAACATAAACTTTCCATCGAGATGGCAGCCAGGGAGTTGCGTTATTCATGGTTCGAGGAGCTGAGACAACAGTTAGGCTATGGTTATATCGCCGTTGCCCATCATGCCGATGACCAGTTAGAGACCTTTTTCATCAATTTATTAAGAGGTGCCGGAATAAAAGGCCTGAAAGGAATGCAACCTGTCAATGGACATATTATCAGACCGTTATTGGACATCTCAAGAGAAGAAATCCGTCAATATGCCATTGAAAATGGACTGACGTGGCGTGAAGACCACACCAACGCCGAGATCCTGTACCTTCGCAATAAAATCCGTCATGAACTGCTCCCCGTAATCGATGGCATCTCCAAAGAGGGAAGGAGCTCCATCCTGAAATCCATCAGCCATCTGGCCTCCGAAAATGACCTTTATCGTGAATTGCTCAAGGAAAAGCTGTCCCAAATTGTGAAACAAGTTGGCGAAACCCAATATTTTGACCTGAAAACCTCTCATCTCTCACCGCTCACTGCTCATCTCCTTTTCGAATGGCTCCGAGATTATGGCTTCAACACCGATCAGGTTCGTTTCATCCAGGAGGCAATGAACGGTCAACCTGGAAAAACCTTCTTTTCAGCTACGCATCGAGTGACCATTGAGCGTGATGGACTTGAATTAACACCAATTAGTCAAAAATACGATACCTCTATTGAATTATCTTATCAACAAATTGTTAAAGATGACCATTATCAAATGGATCTATCACCTCAAGTTGCCCAACTGGACTACGATAAGCTGACATTTCCACTTCAAATCAGGAAATGGCAACAGGGTGATCGTTTTCATCCTCTTGGCATGAAAGGCTCCAAGTTGTTGAGCGATTTTTTCGTGGATCAGAAGATGACTAAACGTCAAAAGGAGGAATGTGATGTGCTCACTACGGCTGACGGACAAATCGTTTGGGTGGTCGGAAGAAGAATCGACGATCGCTTCAAAGTTTCTGAAAACACAAAAACAATACTTTTTGTCCAATTAAAATGATTTTTACTATTTTTGCAAAATTTTAGAGGGTTTTTCATCGGAGAATGAGATGAGTCTATTTAGTTGAGAAAGGTTATGTTTGAGGGATTGATGATTTGCTCCTGCCTTATTTTGTTGATATCACCCTTTTTTAAATGTTGAAAAACGCTGATTTATTGGAAAGTATTTATCGAGAAGAAAAACTTTTTTTTCAAAGAAAATTAATAAATAAATCAATTAATAAATAAATCAATATGAAACGCTTTTTTTTCGCTTTTTTGCTGGTGTTTGTCACCACTTTTTCTTTGAGCGCTCAAGTGATGGATCCCGTCCAATGGACGTTTTCTGTCAATGACCTAAATGATGGCGAATTTGAACTCGTTGCTACCGCCACCATCGAGCCGTCGTATCACATTTATTCTACCTCCATGCCTGATATGGGACCGTTGCCCACGGTGTTCAGTTTTGAGGCTTCGGAGTATTATGAGCCACTTGGCACAGGTTATGACCTTACCGAAGTGCCGCTGTTCCACGATGACATTTTTGAAGTGGATTATTATCAATTTTCAGGCACCGCCTCATTCGGTCAAAAGTTCAAGAAGCTGAAAGACGGTCCGTTCCAATTGGTAGGTGAATTGGATTATCAAGCCTGCAAGGACGGCATGTGCGTCTCCCTTACCGAAGATGTGAATTTGACTTACGGTGACCAAGCTGTTTTGAAAGCCGCTGAGGACGAGGGGGTTGGAGGTCATGCCAAGTCGAATATCTGGTCGATGATCCTTGAAGCCATCCTCTGGGGTTTTGCAGCTCTGTTGACTCCTTGCGTCTTCCCAATGATCCCGATGACCGTGTCGTTTTTCATGCACGGTGAAGGGGAGAACAAAGCTCAAGGTCGTTTCAAAGCCTTTATGTATTTCTTCTTTATCGTGTTGCTCTACACCCTGCCTATCGCCATCATCATCTTGGTGACCTGGCTTGTGGGAGGCAACAGCGTCACTGCTGACATCTTCAACTGGCTGGCGACTCACTGGCTGCCGAATATCCTCTTCTTCCTGGTATTCATGGTCTTTGCGGCCTCGTGCTGCGTTGCTTTTGAGATTACGCTGGTCAGCAACATGGTGAACAAAAGCGACAGTAAACAAAACACCAAGAACTTGGGCGGTATCTTCTTTATGGCTTTGACTTTGGTGCTGGTGTCGTTCGCATGCACGGGACCTATCGTGGGTACGGTGTTGATCAAGTCAACCTCGGGTGAGTTCTGGGCTCCTATCGTGACCATGTTCGCCTTTGCGGTGGCTTTCGCACTGCCATTTGCCTTGTTCGCTTTCTTCCCGAATTTGCTTCAGCGTCTGCCCAAGAGCGGTGGCTGGCTGAATTCGGTGAAAGTCGTCTTGGGCTTCATCGAAGTCGCTCTCGGCTTCAAATTCCTCAGCGTGGCAGACCAAACCTACCACTGGCATCTTCTTGACCGTGAGGTCTATCTCGGCATCTGGATCGTGTGCTTCGCCCTGTTGGGCTTTTATCTGCTCGGCAAGATTCGCTTCAAAGACGAGAAGGAAGTCAAAGAGCTGGGTGTGTTCCGCTTGATCCTTATCATCATCGACTTCACCTTTGTCATCTATATGATCCCTGGCATGTGGGGTGCTCCGTTGAAAGCCCTCTCGGGTTACCTGCCTCCAAAACAAACCCTTGATTTTGACCTTAATAGAATCATTGAGGAAAACAGCGAGAAGGTGATTGAATATGTGGATGCCAAGTTCGCCAACATGTCGGTGGCTCCCCAAAACCAGACGCAGGCTGTCGTCTCGGCCACCTTCGATGAAGAACCTAAATACGCCGACCTTTTCCACCTGGCTCATAACTTGAAAGGCTATTTTGACTATGACCAAGCGCTGGCTTGCGCCAAAGCGGTGAACAAACCGATATTTATCGACTTTACAGGTCACGGTTGTGTGAACTGCCGTGAGATGGAAGCCAATGTGTGGAGTGATCCTCGTGTGAAAGACATGTTGCGTAACGACTTCGTGATCTGCGCACTCTATGTCGATGACAAGACCTCATTGCCTAAAGAGGAGTGGTACACCTCCTCCTACGATGGCAAAGAGAAGAAAACTATTGGCCGCAAGTGGGCTGACTTCCAAATCTCTAAGTTCGGCACCAACGCCCAGCCTTATTACTGTCTGATGGATCACAACGGAAACCTCCTGATGAAGCCCCGTGCCTACGACCTCGACAAGGATGCCTTTGTGACGTTCTTGAAAGAAGGGTTAAAGAACTACCAGGAAGGAAATTATTTTCAGCATGTTGTTGATTAAAAGGGAGTTGAGAGTTGAGAGGGGTGAAGCCTTGGTGTATCTTTTATAATAAAACATCGTCTTAGTAAAAGAACAAAAAACTATAAAAATGTCAGAAATTCTTCGTGTGGAGAGCTTGAGCAAGACCTTCAAACTCTCCCGCAAACAACAAAAAATTGAACGAACCGACCGCAAGGAGATCGTTGCGGTCGATAAGCTTTCGTTCACCGCCAACCAAGGCGAAATCTTCGGACTGCTGGGTCCCAACGGAGCTGGTAAGACCACTACCTTACGTATGCTCTCCACCTTGATTCGTCCTGACAGTGGCGATGCCATCTTGGACGGCTACAGCGTGGTGCGCCAACCTTCAGAAGTGCGTGGTAAGATAGGCTTCCTTACCTCTGAATTGAAATTGGAGGATTTCTTTACCCCGAACTATTTGTTCGACTTCTTCAGTCAGCTGCACCAAGTGGATGAGACTACCATGAGGGAACGCAAACAACAGATGTTCAGCCGTTTCGGCATCGACAGATTTGCCGAGGTAAAGGTGGCTAACCTGTCCACAGGCATGAAGCAGAAGACCTCGTTAGTCATATCACTGGTTCACGACCCTGATATTATCATCTTCGATGAGCCTACCAATGGACTCGATGTGCTTACGGCTCGTACTGTCACCGACTACCTTCAAGAGCTGCGCTCGAAAGGTAAGACGATTATTTTGAGTACGCATATTTTCAGCCTCGTGGAAAGGCTGTGCGACCGTGTGGGCATCATTATCGATGGGCGCATGATCGCTTGCGGTAATCTCGAAGAAGTCTGTAACGGACTGTCTCTCGAAGACCGCTTTTTCGAAATTTACAAAGAAGTGAAAGGAGGTGAAGAATGAAAAGCAACACTTGGACCATCATCAAGAAAGAGTTCGCCCGCTTCTTCGGCGACCGGCAGCTGCTGTTTACTGCGGTCATCTTGCCGGGTTTGATGCTCTACATCATTTACACCCTCATGGGTAGTGGCATGAACAAGATGGCAACCGAGGGGAAGGACGACCTGGTCGTTGTTCGCGTGGAGAACATGCCTGAAAGCGTAGCGCCGCTGATGGAGGGACTGCCCGCCATATCAGTGCTGCAACAACCTGTTTCACAGGAAGATATCAATGGTCTAGAGAACAAGGACCTCAACATGGTGCTGATGCGCTTTCCCGAGGGCTTCGACGAACAGGTGGCCACTTACGATCCGCAAAGCTGCGAGAAGGCCCCCAATGTGGAAATCTACTACAACTCGGCCAACAACGCCGCTTCCAGAGTGTATTATATGGTAGAGAGCGCGCTTTCGGCCTACGAAGACCAGCTGAGCAACCGGTTCGACATCAACCGTGCCGATACGGAAGAAGCCCAATTCGACATGGCCAACACCGACGATGTATTGGGCGGCATCCTTTCCAAACTCATCCCGATGCTCATTTTGATGATGGTGTTCAGTGGGGTGATGGCCATCGCTCCCAGTGCCATTGCAGGTGAGAAGGAACGTGGCACCATCGCCACCTTGCTGGTCACTCCAATGAAAAGAAACGAGTTGGCCTTGGGGAAAGTGATCTCGCTGAGCGGCATGGCCTTGCTGAGCGGCATCTCCAGCTTCATCGGCATCGCGTTGGGACTGCCCAAGATGATCCAAGCGGATGTGGCAGGCATGGATCTGGGACTGCATTACACGGCAGCCGACTATGTGGTGCTGCTGATCACCATCTTGGCGACGGTGCTGATCATGGCCTCCATGGTGAGCATCCTCTCTGCCCTGGCCAAAGACGTGAAGAACGCCGGCACCATGATCGTCCCCTTCATGCTGGTGGTGATGTTCTGCGGCTTGATGCCCATGTTCCAGAGTGGCACCCCCACAAGCTTAGCGGCTTACCTGATTCCTTTCTACAACTCCATTCAGGTGATGACAGCCACCTTCGCACATGAAATGACGTGGCTTCCTGTCATTGTCATGCTTGCGGCTAATGTGGTTTATACTGGTGTTGCCGTCTGGGTACTCACTAAGATGTTCAACAGCGAAAAGGTGATGTTCTCCAAGTAAAAAGGAGAACCTCGAAGAATTATAGTAAACATCGAAAAGCACGAAAAAACACGAAAGGCTTTCGTTCCTTTCGTGTTTTTTCGATGTTTAAATATTTCCTTTCAGCGAACTGCTTGTAGAAATATTTTTTCTATGTTCAATTATTTCCCTTCAGCGAAGTGTTGGTAGAAGGCGATGATGGTCTCGATGCCCTTGTAGAAGTGGTCGAGGCGATAATTCTCGTTGGGGGAGTGGATGGCGTCCTCGCCGAGGCCGAAGCCCATGAGGATGGACTTGATGCCCAGTACGCGCTCGAACTCGGAGATGATCGGGATGGAGCCGCCCGAACGCATCGGGATGGGCTGTTTGCCGTAGGTCTCCATGTAGGCGGCTTCGGCGGCCTTGTAGGCTGGCAGATCGATGGGGCAGCCGTAGGCCTGTCCGCCATGCAAAGGAGTAACCTTCACGGTGACGTACTTCGGTGCATTCTTCTCAAAGTAGTTCTTCACCAGCTTGGCAATCTTCTCATGATCCTGGTTCGGCACTAAGCGGCAGGAGAGCTTGGCGTAAGCCTTGGAGGGCAACACGGTCTTGCTGCCTTCGCCGGTGTAGCCGCCCCACATACCGCAAAGGTCGAAGGTCGGACGGATGCCCACACGCTCGATTTTGGTGTAGCCTTTCTCACCACGGAGGGCCTTCACGTTGAGGCTTTCCTTGTAAGCCTTCTCGTCGTAAGGAGCCATGTTAAGCAGTTGGCGTTCTTTGCGGGAGCAGGTCACCACGTCGTCGTAGAAATGCGGAATGGTGATGTGGTTGTTTTCGTCCATGCACTTGGCGATCATCTCGCAGAGCGTGTTCAAGGGGTTGGCCACGCTGCCACCGAAGATGCCCGAGTGGAGGTCGGCGTTGGGACCGGTGACTTCGATTTCCCAGTAGGCAAGGCCGCGCAAGCCAGTAGTAATCGAAGGCACATCGCTGGCGATCATCGAGGTGTCAGACACTAAGATGACATCAGCTTTTACTAAATTCTTGTATTTCACAATCCACTTGGCAAGGCTACCCGAACCAATCTCTTCCTCACCTTCAAGCATGAACTTCACGTTGCAGGGGAGGGTGTCGGTTTTCACCATGGTCTCAAAGGCCTTGGCGTGCATGAACGACTGTCCTTTGTCGTCGTCGGCGCCACGGGCCCAGATGCGGCCGTCTTTCACCACGGGTTCAAAAGGTTTGGTGTTCCACAGCTCGATGGGGTCAACAGGCATCACATCGTAGTGGCCATACACTAGGACGGTAGGCTTCTTTGGGTCGATGATCTTCTCGCCATAGACGATGGGGTTGCCATCGGTGGGCATCACCTCCGCCTTGTCGGCGCCAGCCTTCAGCAGATGCTCACGCCAGCATTCCGCACAGCGGATCATGTCAGGTTTATGTGCCGCCTCCGAGCTGATGGAGGGGATACGAATCAGTTCAAATAATTCCTCAAGGAAACGGTCCTTGTTGTCTTTGATGTACTTGTCGGTATTTTTCATATTCTCTGAATTAAAGATATAAAATCAAAAGATTGACAAAAGTAAGAAAAAAAACCTTTAAAAACAACTTATATTTAATAATGTAGTGTATCTTTGCAAGGTTAATTAGCTGATTTTTAGTCTTCAAATTTTATAACATGAAACACTTTATCTTCTTTTTTGTTGTAATGTGCTCTTTGTTTTTGTCAGCCTATTCCTACGGCCAAGAACAAAAACCACACGCCTCCTATGTGGAGAACGAAATCATTGTATGGCTGGAGCAAGGAGTAGATGCTTCGGCTTTTGCCCTCCGTTCCGGTGAGGGAATCACTCCCAAACGTCAGCTTTCAAAGCGGCTGAATATTTGGCTTTTTGAGATTGCTGACAACAGGGAGCCTCGAGAGGACAAAATGGCTCGATTGGAGCGGAATGCTGACGTTCGGGTCGTGCAAAACAACCACACTAACCTCATATTACGTGAGGCTATTCCCGATGATCCTCATTATACCCAACAGTGGGCGCCGGCTGTGATGAACCTGCCACAGGCTTGGGAGGAATATACCACTGGCGGCCTTACTGTTACGGGCGACACCATCGTGGTGGCCGTCATTGACGGTGGTGCGTACCTGGAACACGAGGATTTGAATTTCTGGAAAAACAGGCGCGAAATCCCTGGCAATGGCCTTGATGACGACAATAACGGCTATGTCGATGACTATGATGGATGGAACGCCTTCAGTCATAGCGGCATGATTGGCAGTGATCGGCATGGCACCCATGTGTCAGGTATTATCGGTGCCACAGGGAATAATGGAATTGGTGTTTGCGGTGTGAACTGGGATGTGAAAATCATGCCATTAAGAGGCAGCTCAAGCTATGAGTCCACAGTGGTGGAGGCTTACTCATACGTGCTGGAGATGCGTGCGCGTTATAATGAAACCAATGGTGAGGAAGGCGCCTTTGTGGTGGCTACGAACTCCTCCTTTGGCGTCGATTACGGCAATCCTGATGATTATCCCATCTGGTGTTCCATGTATGATGCGATGGGCGAGGTGGGAATCTTGAGCTGTGGTGCTGGACCGAACTTGAATGTGAATGTGGATGAGGTGGGTGATGTGCCTTCAACCTGTCCTGGTGTTTATCTTCTTGGAATTACCAACACCACCGCTGCCGATGTGAAATATGGGAATGCTGGTTATGGTGTCAATCACATCGATATCGGGGCACCCGGCACCAGCATTTATTCTACCACGCCTTTCAACTCATACGGCAATTCCACAGGCACTTCAATGGCCACACCTCAAGTGACGGGAACCATCGCCTTGATGTATGCGGCCATGCCCGAGTTGATGATGCAAGTCTGCAAAAATGACCCAGCACGTTTCTCTCTCTTTGTCAGGGAATCGCTTCTCAATGGTGCCGATCACCTGTCTTCTCTCGACGGTTTGGTGGCTGATGCCAGAAGGTTAAACGTTTATGGAGCCATAGAAAGAATGTTGAATGATCCCATTGAACCCATGCTGGTTGGAGAAGTAATCATTACGGGAGAGACGGTCGTGGGACAAACTTTAACCGCTGTAGCCGATTTGAGTTCTATTCCAATCATTCCCGATTTAGGAGAAGTGAGCTATCAATGGAGGAGAAACTCAGTTGATGTCGAAGGTGCTGTGTCTCAAACCTATACCCTGACAGCTGGGGATCTTGGTGCGACCATTTGTGTGCAAGTAACCGCCGAAAACTGTGCGGGGTCGCTCACCTCGCCTCAATATGGTCCCGTGCGAGTGGTTACAGGGGTTGAAGAGAGCACTCTGACCCTTTTCAAGGTCTATCCCAACCCCGCAAACGGCGCGTTCACCGTGAAAGGAGCCAAAGAGGTGACCGTCTATAACACACTCGGTCAAGCTGTTGCTACAAGCC
>JAEEGK010023926.1_pt1 | contig 12697 bp, 9 predicted proteins | sample 8958771 | NCBI WGS metagenome assembly JAEEGK01 (sample SAMN16246547, study PRJNA631951) | gut metagenome | biome: gut microbiome; feature: rumen; material: SC-attached | host: Bos | place: Iran: Karaj | collected 2018-10 | reverse complement strand
GGCATGTTGCACCTAAGAAGCAGTCGGTTCTTTTACGAAAACTGATTAAGGTTTTATCCAAAGGCGAATTGAAGGCGACGCATTTTACGTATGAAACGGAAGGCATGGAGAAGCTCGGCCAAAACGAACCATGTCTTATTCTCATGAACCATTCGTGCTTCACGGATTTGCAGATAGTCGGTACCCTCTTTGCCGACAGGCAGTATCACATAGTCTGCACCAACGACGGACTCGTCGGAAAGGCCGGCCTCATGCGAAAAGTCGGATGCATTCCTACCTGCAAATTCATAACGGATTTAAACCTCGTAAAAGACATGAAATACGCCTTCGAAGAACTCAAAAGTTCAGTGGTAATGTATCCCGAAGCAAGCTACAGTTTTGACGGAACCGAGACGCCTCTTCCGACGAGTCTGGCGAAATGTCTGAAACTCATGAATGTGCCGGTTGTAATGATTAAAACCGAGGGTGCTTTTCTCAGGGATCCTTTGTACAACAATCTTCAGAAGAGAGATGTAGATATAAAAGCGCACGTAAAATACCTGCTTTCGCCCGAAGACATCAGACAGAAAAGCAACGAAGAATTAAATGATATTTTAAGCGCCGAATTTAAGTACGACCATTTCAAATCGCAGCATGAAAAGAATGTCATCGTCGACGAACCTTTCAGGGCTGACGGGCTTCATCGTGTGTTATACAAATGCCCTGCGTGCAAGAGCGAAGGACATATGACAGGTCAGGGAACACACATAAAATGCGCGGGTTGTGGCAAAGAATATAAGCTTGAGGAAAACGGAACACTTTCCGCGAGCGACGGAAACTGCGAATTTACGTATGTTACGGACTGGTACGCGTGGGAAAGAGAAGAGGTCAGAAAAGAACTCGAAGAAGGCACATATTTACTTGATACCGACGTTGATATTAAAATGCTCGTGGATATGAAAAGCATATACAGCGTCGGTGAAGGCAGACTCATACACAACAGGGACGGTTTTGAACTGACAGGCTGCGAAGACAGATTAAAGTATATTCAGTCGGGTAAAAGCACTTACAGCCTCTATGCGGATTATTACTGGTATGAAATAGGAGATATGATTTGCATCGGAAACACACAGGTCCAGTATTACTGCTTCCCCAAAGATCAGGAGAAGGCTATTGTCGCCAAAGCCAGACTGGCTACGGAAGAATTGTATAAAATGACGCATTAACCCCCGGAGCCAGACACGCTTCGCGAGTCAGGCACCTAAAACGCTGTAAATGCATCAGAAAAAGTGTAAAAGAGGTGAAGCAATTTGCTTCGCCTTTTTGATTTGAAAAATTTTCAAAAAATTTTCAAAAAATTTCAAAAATTTGTGAGTAAAATCTCCTCGAACTGCAATTAACTATATAGAAGAACAAAAAGAAGGGCAGGAAACAAGGATGAAAAAAAGCGTAAAAAGAATTTTATCATTTATTTTAACGGCAGTTATGATATTTGCATTATTGCCTGTAATCGGTAATCCTATGGTTGTAAAAGCTGAGGATACACCAGCGGAGCATGTGGCGCATGATGAACAGTGTTCGGCAGAGGAAACTGACTGCGAATACCATAAAGGATGGAAATCGATAAAGGATGCGACAACCTTAATGGGCATTGGAGAAAAAGGCGGGTACTGGTATCTTACTGATAATATAAACATAACTGAAGCATTGGAGATAAAGTCCGGTATAACTGTGCACTTATGTCTTAACGGGTTTAGTATTACTCAAAATGAGAATCGTGATACTATAGTTGTATACGGCACATTAAATTTGTATGATAAAAAAGATAACTTCGGAAAAATAACTCATTCTGATACAAAGATAGGCGGTGGCGTATTTATAGAAACTAACGGATCATTCACAATGAATGGGGGAACAATCTCTGGGAATACCGCTCCAGATGGCGGTGGAGTATATAATAATGGAACTTTCACAATGGAAGGGGGAACAATAGCAGGGAATACCGCTCCAGATGGCGGTGGAGTATATAATAATGAAATCTTCACAATGGAAGGAGGAACAATCTCTGGGAATAACGCTGATTATAGCGGTGGAGTATATAATAATAATGGAACCTTCACAATGAACGGAGGAACAATCGAAGGGAATAACGCTGATCTTCTTGGCGGTGGAGTATATAATTATGGAACCTTCACAATGAACGAAGGAACAATCTCTGGGAATAACGCTGATAGTTATGGCGGTGGAGTATTGAATGGAGGAACCTTCACAATGGAAGGGGGAACAATCTCCGGGAATTTCGCTTTTTATAGCGGCGGTGGAGTAATGAATCATAAAACCTTCACGATGAACGGAGGAACAATCTCCGGGAATAACGCTGATTATGGCGGTGGAGTAGATAATTATGGAACCTTCATAATGAATGGGGGAACAATCTCTGGGAATAAGGCTTATTATGGGGGTGGAGTACATAATAATGAATTTTTCAAAATGATAGAAGGAGCAATTAAGGATAATAAAGCTTCTATAAAAGGAAGCGGAGTAATCAGTGAAAACCCCTTCGTAAAGGAAGGCGGAAATATAGAGGGTTCTATAGAATCTCGTGCAGGTACTTTATTAACTGTCACATTTAATGCAAATGACGGATCTGATAAAACTATTATTCAATATGTTCTTCCTAATGAGAATACAAACCTTGAACCGAATAAGTTTACTTATGTGAATGATAGATTTGATTGCTGGAATACAAACGCTGATGGTAACGGAGACTCATATCAAGATAACGCTGTCATAAAGATTGATAAAGACTTAGTACTTTATACCAAATTTGTTAATAAAATAAGTTATGAAGTAACTTTCAACGTTGACAACGGCTCATGGTCTGATGGGACAAATAATACAAAGACAGTTACTGTCTGGAGATATGTAGACGAGAATAAAGAACTTAAGTTAAATGCATCATCTATTCCTTCAATTAACCCTGTTAACGGATATAAAGGAAGCTGGGATACAAAACCCGATACAGAAAATGCGCTTACAGAAAATAAAACATATACATATACATTCGCGCCTATAGAATACACTGTTGAATACGATTCCAACGGTGGCGATGGAAGAATGGAAGATCAGGACAGAACATATGATGATAAAACTGCTTTGACCACAAATAAATTCATATTTGAAGGCAAAACCTTTAACGGCTGGAATATTGCAGCAGACGGAAGCGGTACATCTTATGCTGACGAGGAAGTAAATAATCTTTCAAGTACCGACGGTGATACAGTAACTCTCTATGCACAGTGGACTATAGATACTTTTACAATCACCTGGAAAGACTACGACGGAACAGTTCTTGAAACTGATACTGATGTATCTTATGGTACTACTCCGACGTATGATGGAGAAACTCCTAAAAGAGATGATGCAGGAAACATAAAATATACATTCGAAGGCTGGACTCCTGCTGTAGATACCGTAAAAGGTGCAGCTACATACACGGCAACTTACAGCGAAGAAGAAATCGTTGAGCCTACAGAACCTACTGAACCTGAAGAACCTCAGGAGCCTAACGAACCTACTGAGCCCGAAGAACCTCAGGAACCTACAGAACCTGAAGTAGAAATCCCTGAGAAGGACTGGCTCGATGATTTAAGACTTAAACTTCAAATAGCAAATGAACTTGGCGGACCTCAGACAGTAGAGTATAGCGGAGATTTCGCACTCTCATACGATATCATGCAATACCTCGTGGAGCATCCTGATATCACATTTGTTTATCACGTAACCTACGAAGGCCAAGAATATACAATCACAATCCCTGCAGGAAAGGCAGTTGCTTACGCAGACACACCCTGGTACGGACCTTTGTGGTTACTTGCCAACTATGGCGGTAACAATGCGCCTACAGGTGCTATAGGAAACGGAACCTATGTAGTTAAGGCAGGGGATACGCTTACAGGAATATCAGTAAAGCTTGGTTTAACGATTCAGTATCTTGTTGATAAGAATGGAATTAAGAATGCGGATTACATCATAGAAGGGCAGGAAATCAACTACTAGAAAACCGGAGCCAGACACGTTGCGCGAGTCAGGCACCTAAAACTCTGTAAATGCATCAGAAAAAGTGTACAAAAGGTGAAGCAATTTGCTTCGCCTTTTTATTTTCAAAAAAATTTCAAAAAATTTCAAAAATTTGTGAGTAAAATCTCCTCGAACTGCAATTAACTATATAGAAGAACAAAAAGAAGGGCAGGAAAAGAGGATGAAAAAAAGCGCAAAAAGAATTTTATCATTTATTTTGACGGCAGTTATGATATTTGCATTATTACCGGTAATTGGTAAGCCTATGGTGGTAAAGGCTATTCCTTCTCCACAGGATCATGCTGAGCATGAAGATTGTGATATGGGTGCATTAGAACATAAAGGATGGAAATCGATAAGCGATTCTGCGTCATTAATGAGTATTGGAGGAAAAGATGGATACTGGTTTCTGACTGATGATATAGAAATAACTGAAACATTGAAGATAGAGTCAGGTAAAACCATAAATTTATGTCTTAACGGGTTTAGTATTACTCAAACTGAGAATTTTGATACTATAGCTGTATACGGCACATTAAATTTGTATGATAAAAAAGATAACTCCGGGATAATAACTCATGCTGATACAAAGACAGGCAGAGGCGTATTTATACAAACTAACGGATCATTCACAATGAATGGGGGAACAATCAAAGAAAATAACGTTTCTGAAGGGGGTGGAGTATATAATTTAGGAACCTTCACAATGAAGGGTGGAACAATCTCAGGGAATAAAGCTAGTAAGAATGGCGGTGGAGTATATAATTATGGAACCTTCACAATGACCGAAGGAACAATCGAAGGGAATAACGCTTCTTATGATGGCGGTGGAGTATATATTTGGACTGGAACTTTCACAATGGAAGGGGGAACAATCGAAGAAAATAAAGCTAATCATGGCGGTGGAGTATATATTTGGACTGGAACTTTCACAATGACAGAAGGAACAATCGGAGAAAATAAAGCTAATCATGGCGGTGGAGTATTTAATGATGGAACCTTCACAATGAATGGAGGAAAAATCGAAGGAAATAATGCTACTAATTGGGGCGGTGGAGTATATAATTATGGAACATTCACAATGGAAGGGGGAACAATCGAAGAGAATAACGCTGATTGTGGCGGTGGAGTAGCTAATTATGAAACCTTCACAATGATAAAAGGAGCAATTAAGGAAAATAAAGCAACGGAAATTGGAAGCGGAGTATGTAGTTCCAAATCTTTCGTAAAGGAAGGCGGAGAAATAGATGGTTCTATAGAATCTTATGGTAGTGCTTTATTTACTGTCACGTTTAATGCAAATGACGGATCTGATAAAACTATTATTCAATATGTTCTTCCTAATGAGAATACAAACCTTGCACCGAATAAGTTTACTTATGTGAATGATAGATTTGCTTGCTGGAATACAAACGCTGATGGTAACGGAGACTCATATCAAGATAACGCTGTCATAAAGATTGATAAAGACTTAGAACTTTATACCAAATTTGTTAATAAAATAAGTTATGAAGTAACTTTCAAAGTAAACAACGGCTCATGGTCTGATAGAAAAACTGATGAAAAGAAGGTTAATTACTGGAGATATGAAGACGAGAATATAGAACTTAAGTTAAATGCATCAAATATCCCCACACCGGCAAATCCTGATACAGGATACAAAGGAAGCTGGGATACAGAACCCGATATAGAAAATGCGCTTACAGGAAATAAAACATATACATATACATTCGCGCCCATAGAATACACTGTTGAATACGATCCCAACGGCGGTGTGGGAACTATGGATGCTCAGGGTAGAACATATGGTGATGGTGTAGCTTTGACCACAAATAAATTCACGTTTGAAGGCAAGACATTTAACGGATGGAATACAGCTGCGGATGGAAGCGGAACGCCCTATGCTAATGAAGAAGTAAATAATATTTCAAGTAAAGATGGTGATATTGTTACACTTTATGCACAATGGACCATCGATACGTTTACAATCACCTGGAAAGACTACGACGGAACAGTACTTGAAACAGATACAGACGTGGCCTACGGTGCGACGCCTGAATACAACGGAGAAACTCCTAAAAGAGACGATTCAGCCAATATAAAATATACTTTCATAGGCTGGACTCCTGAGATAGATACCGTAAAAAGTGCGACAACATATACGGCCACATACAGTGAAGAAGAGATAGTTGAGCCAACAGAGCCTACAACACCTGAAGATCCCAGAGAGCCCGGAACAGAAGATTTGACCGATCCCGAGTCCGACCCTGAAATTCCTGACGAAGACTGGCTCGATGATTTAAGACTTCAGCTTCGTATAGCTGACGAACTAGGTGGTCCGAGAACAGTAACATACAGCGGAGATTTTGCACTTTCATATGATATTATGCTATATCTCGTAGAGCACCATAATATCACATTCATCTATACCGTAACCTACGAGGACGTTGAATACACAATCACCATTCCTGCAGGCAAGGCAATCGCCGATCCTGAGATTCCTTGGTACGGACCTTTGTGGCTTCTTGCAAATTATGGCAATTAACCAATCATAGCAGGCAGAAATGCCTTATCATCAATATAATAATCACATGTAATCTTCCGGGAGTTGTTGCCGTAGAGCTCGACAATTTCCGGAAGATTGTCGTTTATGGCGTCAAAAGTAAGCTCGTGTTCGCTGCACCAAGTGATGGCGCGATCGAGCGCATCTCCGGCGCGACAGGTCCAGAGGATCAGCTTGTTGCCCTGCTTCTGCCAGGCTTTCAGATATTCAATTAAGGGAAGGTTGGGCTCTCCGAGTTCGGGCCAGTTGCTGTAGCAAAGGGTCCCGTCGAAGTCAACCGCGATTATCTGATAATTCATATGATTCTCCATCTATAGGGTGCCTGGCTCACATAGTGTGCCTGGTTCCCCGGTTTTTGGGGGTAAGCATATAATAGAACAAATGTTCGAAAATGTAAAGAGGTTTTTGAAAGTTTTTTGATGCCTGGAGACTTCAATAAAAATGACACTCCACCCCCGTCCCCCAGTGTCAAAATTTCTTCAATGCAACAAACTACATTGTGAATATTGACAACATAAATGAAAAACATTAGTATATAATTACTATATGCAGAGGGGTATAAAAGTTGTTATATAAAAAAGATGCCAATAGTGTTCCTTTTTGTTTTCCATCATGTTTGTTGGATTCAAAAGAATATGCTAAAATAATAAGTGAAATTAATACCAATTACGATTTATACAGAAATGAGAGCTTTGCTATCCATTTTTCTGTAGGTTTAGATGATAAGTATTATATATATTATTTCGAAAATCGCGGCTTTAATGACTATAACATTGTTGAGAAATTTGAATTTTGAAAAGGAGACGCTATGGATGAGTTAGTTATGAAATTGAATAGTATCCCTAATTCGTATTTTGGGTTTGTTGCAGGTGTTACTTCTTATGCGAAAAAGAAACCCGAGAGACTTAAAAAGGTCATGGATTTCATCAATAATAGTGAATCTGTAACTACGTCAGATATTGTTTATTTTATTATGTCTCAACCTGATTTTCATGAGGATGGGTTGAGTTTTAAAGAAATGGTAGGGTAAGAGACAATCTATAAATGTGACATACATACCACATAGCCCGGCTCGTTAGAGCCGGGCTTTTCTTTTTTCTTGGCCAGCCAACTTCTTCCTCAAAATGACACTCCACCCCCGTCCCCCAGTGTCAAAATTTATGGTATAATGTAGTGGCTATCCAAAAAAGTAAAGGAGAACCACTATGGACGGAAATTTCAACAACGAACAGAATGATTTAGTAACAGAAGAGTATACAGATAACAACAACGCCAAGCAGTTTGACGAAGTAGCGCCTGATCATCTTCCTGAGAACCAGGGAAAGGCTAAGCTTTCGTTTGAATTTGGCTTGATCGGATTATTGTGCAGTATCGCGTGCATCTTCGTTTACTTTGTATTAAACAGAATGATGTACATCATGATTCTGCTCCCAATTATGCCTGTTGCAGGTATTGTCAGCGGTATTGTAGCACTCAAGAGCGACAGAGGCCTTCCCAAAGCGTACATCGGAATTGTATTAAGCGTACTTTCAATACTTCCGAGTTTAATCTGCGTATTTTTGTTTTTATACGAAGTATTGCTTTATCGTTTCTTCTAAATCCCGCTCATAAAAGACACTTGAATCACGAGGCACAACAATGCAATTTGACGGAACACAAAAACTGATAGGCACCGGCGCGCAGGCAGAGGTTTTTCTGTACGAAGGCTATGCCTACAAAGTATATAAACCAACTTATCCCGCGGAGTGGATAGCGTTCGAAAAAAGCCAACAAAAGGCCGTCAACGACGCCGGACTTTGCAGCGTCAGGTATTATGACACGGACGACGAACACATCATCAAAATGGATTTCGTGGACGGCGAAATGCTTGAAAAACGAGCACTGACAGGCGACATCACCTGCTTTTACACACTGGCCGATGCATTCCGCTTTGTACACAGCACAGACGCTACAGGCATCAATATGCCCCTCCTAAAAGACACCGCAGGCATGGGCCTAAACGACGCTGACCGAGACGAAGTCCTTGAAATCATCACACGTCTATCAGACAAAGAGAAATCCTGCGTATGCCATCTTGATATGCATTTTCTAAACATCATGCTGCCGCGCGATAAAGCAGACTACGTAATCATAGACTGGATGAACGCAAGGCTTGCACCCGCAGTATTCGACTACGCGCGCACATACGTTATATTTGACGAGTTCTCGAAGGAAGGGCTCGAAGCCTATAAAGCAATTGTCTTGCCCGATCTTTGGGCAACAGGCATAAAAGAAAGCGACTTCATGGACGCAGTCCGTGCCTGTACAATAATTAGGAAGAGAGAAAAAAATGAAACAACGTAAAAATGACACTACACCTCCGTCCCCACGCAAGTTGGCAAAGGTGTTTCTTGCGCTTGCCATTGCCCTGGTGGTACTATTGGCAGGCCTCTTCATCTTCCACAAAATCAAGCATTCTGCGGATATGAAATTCCTGGCCGAACAGGGTTATTACAATCCTGTTTCAGTCGGAGATTATTCGATGAACGTGGCGAAATTCGGCAATGAAAACGGCAAGGGAAACATCGTCGTTTTAAGCGGAATGGGCGCCGGAATGGCGGTTGAAATAAGACCTTCGCTCAAAGAACTTGAAGATGAGTATCAGTTTATTTACGTAGGAAGACGCGGATGGGACGCAAGCGACGACACCAAAGAAGACAGAACTGTCGAAGCAATCGTCGAAGAGTACCGCAGCGCCGTAAAAGCTGCAGGCATCGAAGAACCCTATATCCTCATGGCACATTCCATGGGCGGTACATACGCTTCCTACTGGGTCAGCAAGTATCCTGAGGAAATCAAGGCTTTCATCAACATTGACGGTACATATGTGGAGCCGATGACAGAGGAAGAAATGAACAGGAAAGCCGGCAGCACATTACTGTACAAAGTGGGCGTTAATCTCGGACTCGGAGATATTCTCCTGCCTGTACTTTTAAGAAACGACAGTGGCCTTTCAAAGGATGAATGGAGAGCATATTGCATCCTTCAGCAGTTATCAATCCCGTCCGATGCGACTGCAAATGAAGGCGCGATGGTCAACAGAAACCGCAATACCACATGGAACGCCCTCGTAGAGACGGACGTCCCGAAACTCTATATCTCCGCAAGGCACGGAGATTTGTCGGATCCTGAGAGCGAAGAAGCGAACAAAAAAGAACTGCTCCCGTATCTTAACAAAATGGGCAATTATGAGATAGCCTATCTTCCGGGCAGCCATTTTATATACAAAACCGAACCTGAGGAATTCAGGAATTATGTCAGGAATTATCTGGATAGTGTAGAGTAATTTGTGTTGATTTATCTTGTGGAATAGTAAAGGGGTTATTATGAATAAAAACAGAAAGAAATTATTACTCCCGTTGATTCTGTCGACGTGTTTTGAAGTGTTTTATATCGTGATGATGATAGCTTTTTGGGGTAAGATTTACAGCCCCGTCGGAGTAATAATATTAGGTGCGATACTCACACTTTTCTTCGTGATGAGTATAGTGTTCTTTATATCCCCCGATAAGTTGTTCTCAGATGATAAAAATGATAAAAAAAGAAAAGTCCGTGCAACTCTTTTCGATACAAATGTTGAGGTATATGATGACGGTGCAACGGATGAGTATATAAACGCCTGTATCAAGTTCTTTAACTCAATCCCCAAGGAAACCATAGTCAACAAGGCACACGAGCATTTCGAGCAAATAAGAAGCATCAGCGAGGGCCCGGGCATAGATGAAGTGGCCGACTACGGCGACGGTGATAATATCCTGCCATACATCAAACTCAAGGCGATGCATGTATCCACCATAAAAGACGGCGACCCCGAACATGTATGGTTCATCATGGAGGGCGACACTCCCTGGAGCGACGGCTTTGAAATCGTGGTTGCTGATAACCAGCTTGTTAAGGTTGGAGAGTATACAGGGGATTTTGAGGTTTAGTAATATTTAGTAAGAGAAACGCCATTCGAAAGGATGGCGTTTTTTGATTGTTTGGAGAGAGGTTATGTAGAAGAAAGAAGACGAATTTGATATAATTATTTTTAGGTTAATCAAATTGTTTTGAGGATCATATTTAAGTAAATATGTGCTTTTTTTCAGAGAAAAGAAAACTGAATAAAGAACGTCTGGAAAATGAATGTAATTCTCTTTTAGCGGAAATCAATGTTGCAATTGGAGCGGCTAACAGTTATTTAGCTAATCCTAATGCGTACGTTGATATTTCCGCTGCTGACGTATGGCTCAATAAGTATAATAATTTGATTCCTAAAAGTTCTAAAGAAAAAATTCACTGCTATAGAAAGTGTTCGCAAGGAAAAGAACTTCTCAAAAGAGCAGGTGTTTTTTCTGTTATTCCCAGAACATTAAGAGATAATATCATAAAGCATAACGATGATCTTGCTAAAAGACAGATTGAAGAAGGCTATCGTCTTATTGGAGATGTTGAGGGAAGAAGGCTTGATGAACAACAGATGATTTCTATAGTGAAGCCTTCCTTGAATACTCTTGTTATTGCTGGAGCGGGAACAGGAAAGACAACAACGATAGTTGGCAAGATTAAATATCTCATAAATAAAGGTCAACTTGTTCCTAAAGATATACTTGTTTTATCTTTCACAAATGCGTCTGCAACAGAAATGAGTGAAAGAATTAATAAAGAAACCGGATTTTCCATAGATGCTTCTACTTTCCATAAACTGGGATTAGAGATTATTAAAGCAGTAGAAGGAAAAGTTCCTAAAATTTATTCCAAACCGGTTTCTTCGTTTGTCAGAGAGCAATTGAACGTATTGATGCAAGATCCGGAATACTTGAGAAAATTGTGTATATACGCTTTGTTTCATAAGAATGGCATACGTACAGAAAGTGATTTCTCCAATAAAGCGGAATACTCAGAATATCTTTCAATGAATCCACCAACAACACTTAAGGGTGAATTGGTAAAGAGTTACGGTGAACTGGATATAGCAAATTATTTGTATCAGAATCAGATCAAGTATGAATATGAGGCATCATATAAATTTGATACCAATACTGCGGAATATGGTCAATATCACCCGGATTTCTATTTGCCGGATTATGATGTTTATATAGAGTATTTTGGAATAGATCATTCGGGAAAAGTTGCAGATTATTTTAAGGGAAGAGACGGCCTATCAGCAACTCAAACTTATCAAGCCAGTATTGATTGGAAAAGAAAGACTCATGCGGCAAAGCATACCTCGATGGTGGAATGCTATGCGTATGAGAAATTTGACAACAATCTTTTAGTTAATCTAGAAAAGAAATTAAAGAGCAATAATATAGTATTAAATCCGTTATCAGCCGAAGATTTGTGGGAAAAGATTTCGGAGGAAAATAACAGACTTCAAGAAGGAATCATCGAATTATTCGGTACAGTAATTGCTTTAGCTAAAAGCAATAATTACAGTTTTGAACAGTTGGAAGAACTTGCCTCAAAACACAGAGATTCATGGAATAATTTATATATCTTATCTCTGATAAAACCTATTTATCAAGCCTATGATGAAATGCTAATAAAGAACGATGAAATTGATTTCAGTGATATGATTAATCGTGCAACATCATATGTTCATGACGGAAAATTTAAGAATCCGTATAGGTTTGTAATAGTAGATGAGTACCAGGATATTTCAAAAGCCAGATTTAATTTATTGAATGAACTAAGAAAATCATCTTATTATGATTTATTCTGTGTAGGTGATGATTGGCAAAGTATTTACCGATTTGCGGGAAGTGATATCAACTTCATAGTTGATTTTGAAAAATATTGGGGACCTACAGAAATAGGCAGAATTGAGACAACCTACCGATTCACTGATTCGTTAATAAATATCAGTTCTGGTTTTATAATGCAAAACCCCAGACAGTTAAAGAAAAACATTAAGGGGAAGTCTCCTGACAATAGATTTTCGTTAGGAGTAATAAGTGCTCGTACAGAAAAAACAGCAATTCAATATATGCTTGAACGACTAGATTACGTTCCACAGAAAGCAACGGTTTTCTTTTTAGGAGGATAGACCTTTGA
>JAEEGK010023924.1_pt1 | contig 12698 bp, 12 predicted proteins | sample 8958771 | NCBI WGS metagenome assembly JAEEGK01 (sample SAMN16246547, study PRJNA631951) | gut metagenome | biome: gut microbiome; feature: rumen; material: SC-attached | host: Bos | place: Iran: Karaj | collected 2018-10 | reverse complement strand
TCCGCGCCGCTATCGAAGTGAAAAATGCTCATCCCGACTGGACGCTTGAGCCCGAGATCATGATCCCGCTCATCTGCGAAGTCAAGGAGCTTAAGAACGTTAAGAAGGTAGTCGTTGAGACCGCCGACGAGGAGATCAAGGCCGCAGGTGCAAACCTTAAGTACCATGTAGGCACCATGATCGAGATTCCTCGTGCAGCCCTCACGGCTGACGAGATCGCAACCGAGGCTGAGTTCTTCTGCTTCGGTACCAACGACCTCACGCAGATGACATTCGGCTTCTCCCGTGACGATGCCGGCAAATTCCTCGGCGGCTACTACGATCAGAAGATCTTCGAGAGCGATCCGTTCGCAAAGCTCGATCAGGACGGCGTAGGCAAGCTCATGAAGATGGCAGTCACGCTCGGCAAGGGCGTCAACCCCGCACTCCACTGCGGTATCTGCGGTGAGCACGGCGGCGACCCGACCTCCGTTGAGTTCTGCCACCAGATCGGCCTCGACTATGTATCCTGCTCGCCGTTCCGTGTGCCGATCGCAAGACTTGCGGCAGCACAGGCCGCTATCAAGGAAGGTGGGAAGTAGGTACTCAAAAGTACATACATTTTTGTACTTTAGAGGCTACGGAGGATGATGTGAGAGCATTTCTCGCGACTCATCCCGAGTATGGAATGCCTAAGTTTACAGGTTTGAGGATGGAGATTTACATCTGAGAATCTGAGAACAAAATCGAATTCTTTCAGAGAGACTAAACAACTTTTCCGAATGGAAACTTTGTTTAGTCTCTTTTTGTTTACCCGCAAAGGAGGATGTACATATGTGTCAGGTAATCATAGCCGGAAATCAAAAGGGTGGGGTTGCTAAGACAACCACGGTTGCCAACTTGGGGATCGGACTCGCCAGACATGGGAAAAGGGTTTTGCTAATCGACGGGGATGCGCAGGGATCGCTTACCGCAAGCCTTGGTTACCTTAGACCGGATGAGATTGATTGTACGCTCGCGACGGTGCTCGGGAAGATCATCAACGAAGAGGAGATTGATCCGTTTGAAGGGATCCTCCGTCATTCGGAAGGCGTGAGTCTGCTGCCCGGGAACATTGAATTGTCGGGCGTGGAAAATTCTCTCGTCAACATCATGAGTCGCGAGTTCATCCTGCGTGAATATGTGGAAAGCATCAGACCCTACTTCGATTACATCCTGATCGACTGTCCGCCTTCGCTTGGGATGGTGACCATCAATGCTCTTGTTGCCGCGGATTCCATTCTGATTCCGGTACAAGCAAACTACCTTTCCGCAAAGGGATTGGAGCAGTTGGTAAGGACCATTCGGAAGATAAAGAAGCAGTTGAACCCCTCCCTTTCCATTGAAGGCATCCTGATGACGATGGTGAACCACAGAACTGTCTTTGCCAGAGAAATCATACAGATGCTTAAGGAAGGTTATGGAAATGCTATAGGGTTCTTTGAATCCGCCATCCCGGAATCTGTTAAGGCAGCTGAATGTGCAGCGCTCGGAGTCAGCATCTATAGACACGATCCGAAGGGAAAAGTTGCTGCAGCATACGACGCACTGACGAAGGAGGTTCTGGCACATGAGTAAGTCATTTGAAGGTAAGATCAAATTGAGTACCTACTCGGAACTGGTCGGAGATACCGGTGATGAGATCATCGAGGTTGAGCTGTCGGAACTCCATGACTTTACAGGACATCCTTTCCGAGTTGTTGAGGATGAAAGAATGCAGGAGATGGTGGAGAGCGTGCGAAAGCATGGAGTGCTCGTTCCCGGAATAGTGAGGCATCGGAAAGACGGTGAATATGAGATCATCTCCGGACATCGCCGGAAAATGGCCTGTGAACTCGCTGGATTGGAAACGATGCCCGTAATCGTGAAGGAATATCCCGATGATCAGGCAGTGATAACCATGGTCGATTCCAACATCCAGCGAGAAGATATCCTTCCGAGCGAGAAGGCCAGGGCTTACCGGATGAAGTATGAGGCAATGAAGCATCCCGGAACCAGAACAGGCGGGCTCAGTTTGGATTTGCTCGGGGAAGCCGCAGGGGAAAGCAGTAAGACGGTTCAGCGCTATCTTTGGCTGTCCAGACTGACGGATGACATGATGGATCTTTTGGATAGAAAGCGAGTGACCATTGTTTGCGGAATCGACATTTCATTTTTGAACGAGGAAGAACAGGACTGGGTCTATGAAGCGATTACGATCGATCGGATGACGATAAATCAGGAGAAGACGAAAAAACTGAAAGACTGTTCGGGAAGAAGGCAGCTGTCCCGGGATCTGGTGCGGCTGATTCTGTCAGAACAAAAATCGAAACCTCGTAGGTATGTTATGAGGCCTGAAGTGATGGAAGAATTCTTCGGCGAAAATGATTCTGTAGATGTAATTGAAGAAGTTGTCGAAGCACTTCTTCGTGGATGGAAAAAAGGGAATTTTACAATTTAGATTGCAGGGAGAAAGTCCACAACCGTGACACGATGTCACATTTGTCAAAGCCACAGCTATGACACAATGTCATAGTTGCCAGGACCACAACCGTGACACAATGTCATGGTTGCCAGGGAGGTATTCATGGCAGTGTACTATTCAAAACCGATACTAAAGAGTCTGGCCCAGGGAGATCGGCTGGCGTTTATACGGCAATTCCGTCATGTAACGCAGCCGGAGCTCGGAAAGAAATTGGGCATTCAAGGTATTATAGCCAGAAACCAGATTTGCCGAATCGAGAGGACAAGCCGAAATCTTCGCCCGGAACGATTGGAGAAGATTGCGGAAATCCTGAATTTCAATGTTGCCATGCTGCGGCGGTGGGATTTTGAGAACGCCGAGGATTTGTTTTATCAAAGTCTTTGGGTAGAGGAATTGTGCCCGGATTTTCAGTTTCGCTATTTGGTACCCGGGAGAGCCATGAATCCGACGCATGCGTTGTTCAAAGAAAAGTACAAGAAATGGAAAGAGATGCGCCGCAAATACATTCGCGGGACAATCACTTATGAGGAGTACTGGGAGTGGAAGCTAACGAAAGCTTAGCGGGAAGGAGCAATTATGGGAAGACCGAGTATCAAAGTAAATGTTTGGCCGGTGACGGGCAAAGGCAAAGTTCTTGCGAATGCCAAGGTTACCATCGGAGATGCTATCTCCGTATATCCGATAAAGATTCTTGAGGGAAAGGGCGGATATTATCTGGGAATGCCGCGAGTGCTTGACCGGGACGGTGAATATCGGGATGTTTTCTTTCCGATCAGCGGCGACGCAAGACACGCCTTGACAGAGATGGTACTGCAGGCATACTCGAAAGACCGGCCCCTGTTTCGGGATTTTCCGGGCGATGAGGAGTTCCGACCGGAAATCACGGTGAGGCCGTATCGGGATTCATTACATGATCTGTTGGGATATTCGACCATTGTTCTCAACGGGCTGTTTCGAATTGAGAACGTTCGTCTGTATCAGGGGGAGAACGGTAAGAACTTTGTCATGTTCCCCGAGCGTGGATATCGCGATGAGGGTGAGGTCGTGATCCGCAGCATTTTTGAGTTTAAGAACGACTGGGACAAGCGACTGCGGGACGACATCTGCAAGAAGTATGTGGAGCCCAGAACGCGAGGCTGGGAGGAACGGATCCAGGTCGCTCGGGGTGAAAAAGAAGGCAAGCTCTCTTATGAGGAGCTGATGGAGATCCGCCGGCAACACGATTCCAAGAGACGGAATACCGCTCACATGAGAGAGGAAAGGACTGAAGCAGATAGCGAGGAGCCTGACCAAGAAGAGCAGGCGCAAGAGGAGCAGACAGAGGATCGGGAATACATAGAAACAGGGTACTGGGAAGAACCGACAGAAGAAACATACCTTGTTCTGTAGGAGGGCAATGACATGGCATACTTATACGGAAGCGGAAATGAGACAGTAGATCGGTTGATCGGTTTCGGGATTACCGGAAATGTGATACCGCAATCGTGGTATCGGACCATTCTCAAGAAGACAACAAGAAAACCGTATCTCCTGGCAATCAGTATTCTTGCGGATATCGTGTATTGGTACCGACCGCAGGAAGTGCGAGATGAGAGCACCGGGCAGCTGGTACGATATCAGAAGAGATTTTCCGGCGAGATGGTACAGAAGTCTTACAGCCTGTATGCGGATCTCTTCGGAGAGGACAAACAGACGATCATCCGGGCCTTTGATACATTGGAAGATTATGGTGTGATCCAGCGTCATTATCGGAACATTAAGTCTCAGACTGCGACCATGACGAACGTTATGTATGTCGAGCTTGATGTGGATGTGCTGCGTCAATTGACCTACCCGGAGGAGCACCCCTCAATGGAGCCCCCTACCCCTACCGAGGAGTACCCCCCTGTGGAGCCCCCCACCCCTACGGGGGAGTACCCCCCGGGGGGTGGTTTGCCCACCGAAAGTGATATTTCTGGAAATGTCGAGCATTTTCCAGCCGAAAGTTATCCACAGTCGGAAAATCCGGAATCACTGAAACCCGCGGAAAATAAGGACTTTTCGAAGATTTCGGTGCAAGACCCCCCCATGGGGTCAAATTTGACCCCACCTACCATCAATTCTGACACCCCCTGGGGTCAAAACAGACACCCCCTGGGGTCAAAATTGACCCCACCTGGTATCAAATTTGATGGGACGTATACAAAGAATACTACAGAGAATACTACAGAGATTACTACACAGACTACCTCTTTTTCTCCCCCCGTGTTTTTATCTGACCTAATCGCGCATGCGCGCGCGAGGACCAATCGGGGTCAGGTAAACACGTGGGAGAGAGAAATTAAGAGGCAGATTCGTTATGATGCGCTTCGAGAGGAGTTCATCTATTCAGCAAATGCGCTCAACAAAGCAATCCGACTGATTGCGGAAACGTTGGCAATGGACGTCCCTTCGGATACAATGATCACGATAAACGATCAACAGTACCCGCTTTCGTTGATGTTGCTCCGTTTTAAGCAGGCAACGGAGCACACCTTCCGAACCGCCTTGTCCCGTGTCCGTGTAGGCGTTGACCGCAAAGATGACATGATAGCGGCACTGTATTGTGCGCCATTACATTTTCCGTCCAGATAGCAAAAAGAGATTTCGGAAAAACCGGCACACGCCGTTTTTCATACAAAGACAAATCGAAGGAGGTAAAAAACCATGCAGGACAGAGAAGGAAAAAAGATGGTGCTCGAAATCGAGTTCGTGGACAAAGAGCTGGATCGAAAGCAGCAGGAACGAAGTAAGAAACAGATGGCTGAGCGATTATTACGGATTCAGCAGGAAGCGAGGAAAATCTTATGCAAGAACCAAGGTTAACCAAAGAACAGTTCGTCGACAGGTTCGAAGAACAGATCCGGGAGCATTTTCCGGATTGTGAGATCGGCCGGAAGGACATTCAGAAGCCGCGTTCCGTGCAGACATCGCTGGTGATTCGGAAGCCTGGATGTGAGGCGGCGCCTTCGATCCGGCTGGATGATTACTGGTCAGCGTACCAGGAAGCCGAGGATTATGAGGCGGAAGAAAAGAGACTCCTCACACGATTGCAGGACAGCCTCGAGAATGGCTTTGCTGCTGCAGAGAACGGGAGAATCGCCGATGTTGCGAAGGAGGCCATGGAAAATTGGCGGAGCAACGTCCAGTGCATCCTCATGATGAAGGACGGAAACGAGGCGTATTTGCAGGATAAGCCTACGATGGACTACCTCGATATGGTGAAGGTATATTTCATCAACATTGCGGATCCTATTGACGGCCATATCGGAAAGATCACCATCACCAATGATCATTTTGAGGCCCTCGGATGTACGCTTGAAGAACTGGATGAAATCGCGATGGAAAATACCCGCCTGGCAAATTCACCGGATGTACGAAACATCACATCCGTGTTGGCTGAGATGATGGGAGAGCCGGAAGAAGCCTTCATGACAATGCCCAGTGAGGTTGAGTTTCCCATGTATGTGGTGACAAACCAAAGCAAACATGCCGGTGCAACGCTGATCATGTTCCCGGATGTTCAGGAAAAAATCTGTCAGGTGTTAAAGACAGATGGCTTCTATATGTTACCCAGTTCGATTCATGAAACCCTGTGCCTACCGTTGAATTTCGGCAAGGATGTGAATGCGCTCCGGCGCATGGTGCATGAAGTCAACATGACGCAGGTGCCACCGGAAGACCTTCTTTCGGAAAATGTGTACTACTACGAGCGCGGCCAGGGGCTCCGCATCTGCGTAGCCGAGCCGACGATCGACGAAGAGCCGGAAGAAGCTTTCACTCCGGTCCTGTAACAACCAAAACCAAGCCCCCTTTCCCAAGGAGAGAACGCCATAGCCGCTGTCCCTCTTTGGGACAGCGGGCTTGCGGCAGGAACTTCTGGACACAATGTCCAGAAGTGGGATGATCAAAACGAGGGAGAGGAAAACGATGGGAGAGCAGACAAAGAAAACAAACCTGTGGAAATGGATAGCCGATGTAGCCGGCGCGGCAGCGCTTGGTGCAGCAGTGGCTTTCGGTGTGTTGACCTCTGGATCAGGTGAAACAGAGGCACAACCGGTGGGAGTGAGCGTAACTCCGACTGTACTGATTGCGGAAGCCAGTCCTACACCGGAGCAGACGGGCATAATGACTCCGAAACCGACACCAACACTGATTCCGACGGAAACGCCAACGGCGACACCTACGGAAGCGGCAACGGTCACGCCGGAACCCACCATATCGGATACTCCGACACCGGAACCGACAGAGGAACATAGCCCGACACCGACAGAAGAGGCAATGCCTACCGACACGGTAACACCGACGCAGTTTCCTACGAATACGCCAACGATAATGCCTACAGCCTCACCGAAGCCAACGGCAACGCCTACCGTGAAGCCGACTTCAACACCCGCGGTGACTCCGAAACCTACGGCTACTCCTACGATGAAGTCTACGGCTACTCCGAAGCCGACGAATACGCCGGCTCCTACCAATACACCAATGCCAACGGAGACTCCTATCACTACGCCGACCAACACACCGACGCCATCCACGGCACCGGCAGCGTGGACGGAACCAAAAGAACGGAAGGATTTGGCGGAGCTTTTGATGGCGAAGGTGAATGCGTATCGGGAGAGTAAAGGACTTCGCAGGTGGGAAGATCCGTTTGTGTATTACGAGTCCGACTATCCGGAACTCGGCGAGTACATGACGGAACGGGGCCTCCGAGTGGCAAAGAAATGCTGCCTGGAGCATTCGGCAAGTCATGAACACAGCCAGATCGGAACCGGAGTTTACTTCTATCCGTGGCAGGTAACGGACATCTGGATCGACGAGATGGTGGATCGCCTGTTTGACAACTGGTATCAGTCTCCGGCCCACAATAAAAACATGCTGTATGATGGTGGCGGGGAAGAGGATTGGATAGCTGTAGCAGTTATGCACGTGGTCGAACACTTCGATGGTGAGGACTGGCATTATTGTGCGATCATGACGGTCACGTTTGTTTCAAAAGACAATCTCCCGGAGGGGCTTGAGTAACACAACTGAATAATTACATAACGAGGGAGCATTACCTGGATTGGTAGTGCTCTTTTTCGTGGAAAGGAAAACCATGAAGCATTACAAACGAGTTGTTGCTGTCGTGATGGCTGTGGCGATGCTGTTTGGAATATGCGAAGCCATTCGCATCCCGGATAAGGCGCAGGCGGCAAACGGCAACATCTTTTATACCACAGATGACTTCCGAAAGGATTTCGCAAAAGTGCTCCTTCAGCAGGTTGGCAAGGGCTACACGGACGGCGGAGGGTATTCTGTGGAAAGCGGAGGAACACCCAGGACCCCGGCAAAGATCAAGAGCTCGTCATTTGACTGTTACGGGTTGGTGATCACTGCGCTGATGGCGATGGGGTATGACTACTTCATTGATTCTTCCGGCAAGAAGTGGGAACTAAACGGCAGCAACGGAGCGAATGTCTTCCGGAGCAAGAACGGCCTGTTTTACGCCCATGCGACCGGAGACAAGATTACCCTGCATAATAAGACGGATCCGGACTATAACCTTACTTTGCGATTCGGAACAATCGTCGATATGACGCAGGAGAGTGAGATGCCTACAGGCACTTTGATTTTTTCCCTACCGAAGAACGGAGACAGCAACACCGTAACCCTGGGGAATTTTTCAAAAAATGTCATTGGCGGGTCGGATGACTATTACCTTGCACACTGCTCGGTAGCACTGTTCTCTATGGACAAGAAGGATTCCATCACACCGCAGAACTACCACGATGTGAGCGACGCAGACCGCAAGGCTGCGTTAGCTGCCACATGGACGGATGCCGTGGCAAAGATTGAGTCGATGTTTGGCTCAAGCTATGCAACGATGGTAACCGGAGGAAATACAAGAAATACGGCAACAAACGGACACTTTGTACCGTACCTGTGGGATGCCAGAGGTCGTGGGTTCCGAGAGGCAGACGCGTCAGATTACAAGAGCGGATTTCGGGACGGACATGCCTACAAACATTTCGGAACTCCTTACGGCAAGATATGGCAGATTGAGAGCCTGAATAACGATGCTGGAGTTTCTGTTGACAACAATCCGTATGGCAAGACGGTTACTATGTCGCAGGCAGTCACACTCGAAGTCGTTGACTCGTATGGGGAAGTATTTGTCAACAAGACGGATGCTTCGACCACAGCATTTCTCTCCGGAGCGTCGTTTACGTTGTATGAGTGGTCGCAGTCCGCAAACAAGTACGTGGTTTCGCCGACCTATCAGATTAAGGAATCCGGAACTACAGGAAAATACTATACCTATTCCGGAAATGCCCGCGCACTGATTCTGGTCACTTCCGATAACCTCGGCAGGATCCGGGTCGAGGAGACGTCCCCTCCGAAGGGTTATTCCAACATCGATCCCGCAACCGGAAAGATGTATGCCTGGGAATATACCTTCAAGAAGGATGGGGATACCGAAACCATTACGATCGATGCAAAGAATACGGGTGTTCCAGTTGGTTTCAACGTGGTTAAGAAGGGTACGGATGGGCCGTTCCTTGCCGGGGCGGAGTTTACGCTGTACTCGAACGAAGCCTGTACGACCGTAGCGAAGGATCTGAACAATAAGTCAGTGTTCACCTCCGCAAGTGATGGGAAAGCAAACATCCAGTTTCGTCTGACCTCGAATGCGCAGACATACTACCTGAAGGAAACCAAAGCACCGGCCGGATACCGATTAAGCGCAGACGTGTACCGGATTACTGTCACAAAGGCAGATGACGGATCCATCGTGCTGGCGGTAAAGACCGGTGTGACCGGTTCATTTTCCGCAGTTACCACGATCACAGCGGAAAATGCCAGACTCCTGACGAAGGGAGAGGTCGAAGTGAAAAACACTCCGGAGACTGGAAACCTGACCATTCAGAAGGATTCAGACATCGCAGTCGAGGAGAAGATGACCTTCTGGTTCTATATCACAGGCCCTAGCATGACCGCGTGGAAATCCATCACGCTGCAGCCTGGGCAGAGCACCAACACGGTAACGCTTACCGGCCTCCGCGTTGGGGAATACACCGTGTTGGAGGTGGCAAAGGACGGTGACACGAAGTCCGTCTCGGAGACCAAAGCAGTTCCTTACACGGCTGTCGGGGAAGGCAAGATTACAGTTGTCGTGGACAAGACCGTCACCAAGGCCATTCGAAACCTCTTAACGAAGGTTCAGATTAAGAAGACAGCTAAATAAATCAATTACTCAAATAATCAGAAAAACAGGAGAATAAAAAGATGAAAGAGATCTTCAAGAATACCATTACCAAGCGCATCCTTGCGTTAGTATTTGCCCTTGTGTTGGTTGCGTCTGCAGCCACATTTGCCCTGGCCGCTGATGAGGAGGGAACGAAGGGTGTCGAGAAAGGAACTTACGACACAAACTACACGGTAACGACCGTCAAGAGCGTGAAGAGCGGATCCGCTGTTGTCGGTGCAGTGCTCCAGATTCTGGATTCGAAAAATGCTGTTGTCGAAGAGTGGACAACCACCAAGGATGACTACGTGATCAAGTCGAAGCTGGTTGCCGGTGCATCCTATACGCTTCATGAGAAGAGCGCACCGAAGGGATATATCACGGCCGCCGATGTACCATTTACCGTATCGACAGACGGCAGCATCAACGAGGTTGAAATGAAGGATGACTGGACGAAGGTTACGGTCGCAAAATACTCTGACGCCACGATGAAGCTTCTTGCCGGTTCGACGCTGCAGGTTATTGATCCAACCAACAATGGGGTTGTGTACGAGTGGACAACAGACGGAACAGCGACGAGATTTGAAGGCTTCCTTGAGGCCGGAAAAGAGTACATCCTTCGCGAGACAAAGGCCCCGGCTGGACATACGGTCGCAGCGGATGTCGTGTTCAAGGTGTCGTCGGACGGTAAGGAAGATGTCGTGAACATGTACGATACGCCTACGACCGTGAGTATCCGCAAGGTAGCGAAGTAAGAGAGAATACGAGAAAACAAAAACAACAGCAGTACGAAGAAGGCGGGCATCTGCGGATGTCCGCTGTTCTTCAGAAAGGATTTGCAATGAAGAGATTACGATGGATTGCAGGCTTATGCCTTTCCCTTGCGCTGGTGTTCGCCGCGTGCTTTTTTCTTCGGCAGGCCAAGGCAGAGAAGGACGAAGTCAAGGCACCAGAGACGAAGTATTACTCCGGCGAAGCCATCGCAGGAGCAGTCCTCCAGATCCTCGATCGGAATGGCCGTGTCATTAAGGAGTGGGAAACCACGAAGACTGCCTATGAGATTGGAGCGGAGCTGACAGCCGGAGAGACCTACATCCTTCATGAGAAGAGTGCCCCGCCCGGATACCTCCTGGCAGAGGACATCGAATTCACGGTTCCGACGGACGGAATCAAGAAGGAGATCACGATGGTGGATGCTCCGACCTCGGTGGAGATTGAGAAGAAGGATAAGGACACCAATCAGCCTGTGTACAACGCTATTTTGCAGGTGCTGGATGAGGAAAAGTTTGTTGTCGATGAATGGACAACAGACGGAACCATTCACGAGATCAAAGGCGTGTTGGTTGCAGGAAAAAAGTACACCATCCATGAGAAGAAAACACCGGTGGGATACAAGCAGTCCGATGACGTGACATTTACCGCACCGGAAGTAGAAGCACCCTACAAGGTAACCTTCTACAATGTCCAGGTGATTGATGACATCCCGCAGACCGGGGACAAGCTTCCAATGGCGCTGCTGTTCGGAATCGGAGCGCTTGCGGTGGCAGGAGCAGTCGGAGTCTACTGGATCCGGAAGAAGATGCAGTAAAGAAGGGAGGACGGCTGCGAGCAAAGCAGTCGTCCTCCCTATGGGTTTAGGAGTGAAAAGGGGTACTGTCGTGTGGTATAATCTCACAAAGGGCTTGTTACAGAAAAATAAAAGAATCAACTCTCAGCATTTATCATGGTCGGGAGAACGGCCTTATCGCCGATGTAATAAAAGCAAGGGCAAGCACATTATTCGTCCCAAAAACGCAGCTATTCCTTGAATATTCGTCCGTAAAATGCTGTCATATCATTGTATAGATTCTTTCGGAGGTGCATTACGATGATGGAAAGACTGGCACTGGAGCAGTTTAAGGCATGGAAGGATAAAGAAAAAGGCAAGAGAAAACCTCTGCTTGTCACCGGAGTCCGTCAATGCGGTAAGACATACTTGATCAAGTATTTCGGTGAGACGGAATTTGAGGAGATGGCTTATTTTAATTTTGATGGTAATGCCGGGCTAAAGTCTGTATTTGATTATGATTTTAACACGAAAAGGATAATCGACGAGCTTGGAAGCATTATATACGGAAAGGCTATTGAGCCGGGTAAGACACTGGTAGTATTTGACGAGATACAGGATTGTTCCAGAGCTATCCAGTCACTCAAATACTTTTGCGAGGAAATGCCTGAACTGCATATCATAGCTGCGGGTTCACTTCTGGGGGTGGCGTTGAAGGCTGAAGGGATATCTTTTCCGGTAGGCAAGGTTGACAGGATTGATATGTATCCCATGAGTTTCGAAGAGTTCGTGAGAGCCAACGGAGGAGGGAAATATATCGATGGTCTTAAGAAGATGCCGCTTGACAGGGAGATCCCGGAACTCTATACGGTCCCGCTTGAGAAGTACCTGAAGAATTATTATATAGTCGGGGGTATGCCGGAGGCTGTTAAGACATGGACGGAGACACATGATTATAAAGAGGTTGAGGTGGTTCAGGATAATATTTTAAGAGATTATGCGGATGATTTTTCTAAGCATACCACACCGGAGACTGCTATCAAGATCAAACTGATCTGGGACTCGATCCCTTCACAGATAGCGAGGGAAAACAATAAGTTCATTTTTTCCCATGTTAAGCAGGGAGCGAGATCGAAGGATCTTGAGGATGCACTGGAATGGCTGGTAAATGCAGGCATTGCCGGTAAGCTTTGCATGGTGCCGACACCTGAGATCCCTTTGTCCGGAGAAGCGGACTATACTTACTTTAAGGTATATCTGTCTGATGTAGGTCTCCTCAGGAGAAAGTCAAACCTTAACTACAGAACGGTTCTTGAAGGAAATGAGGCTTTTATCCATTATAAGGGCGCAATAGCTGAGAATTACGTTTATACTCAACTTAAGTTCATGGGGATTGACAGCTATTTCTGGAGAACCAAGTCCGA
>JAEEGK010023923.1_pt1 | contig 12699 bp, 4 predicted proteins | sample 8958771 | NCBI WGS metagenome assembly JAEEGK01 (sample SAMN16246547, study PRJNA631951) | gut metagenome | biome: gut microbiome; feature: rumen; material: SC-attached | host: Bos | place: Iran: Karaj | collected 2018-10 | reverse complement strand
CTTGTGGCTCATATTCCGCAAAGAAAGCGAACGACTACCTGCATGTGGAATTTGCGTCACAGAAAGGTTTTTCTTACTCGTATACCGGGCAGGATTTTAATGAAGAATCAGGAGCAGCATGCCTGGAGCTTGCTTATGCTCTGACCGTTCACAAGGCACAAGGCAGTCAGTTCAATACGGTTATTCTGGTCTTAGCGGAGCCGTGCAAAATCATTTCAAGAGAATTGCTCTATACGGCACTGTCCAGGCAAACCGGGAAAATTGTTATCCTTTATAACCAGGAAGCTTACCATTTGCTTAAGTATGCCTCCGAAATGAATTCGGATATTGCCCGACGTTTCACCGATCTCTTTGCGGATGTATTCCATAGCGATGGCAGAGATATGCGCCCACAAATCGTCCAAGTGGGAGATCAGTTTTATGAGGACAGACTGGTTCATAAGACCGCCCGCGGTGAGTTGGTGCGATCTAAATCAGAAGTGATTATTGCAAACGCGCTGTTCTATCACCATTTGGAGTACATATATGAGCCAGAGCTCATACTGGAAGGCAAAGTCAAGCGCCCAGACTTCAAAGTTGTAGACGACGATACCGGCGACGAATGGTATTGGGAACATTGCGGAATGATGGACGACCCAAAATATAAAAAGCGTTGGGAAGAGAAAAAGGCGTTCTACAAGAAGAACGGAATTGAGGAAGGAAAAAACCTGATTGTTACTTATGATGTGAATGGAACGCTTGACTCACACCTGGTAGAAGAAACGATTCAAGATATATTTGATCTGTAATTGGCTGAGCAAAGGGCTCTAAGCAGATCAGATAAGGAGTCATAACAATGGATGCACAGTTGATTATTAGCAGAGTTAATTCATTTCTCCACGAAGCAGCAGTTTCGCTTGTGGGCTGGCTAAACGATTTGCTGCCAAGGGTGACTAAAGACTGGTGGGATGATTGCGTTTTACCTAGTTTAAGCTACACCCAACGGGAGATGGCTGTTTCAAGGGGCTTTACAAAACTGGCAGATTTCGATCTGGCAGCTCTGCTGCGTATTACCAACAAATCGTGGTATGACATGCGTACCGTCGCATATCTCCCGACCAAGGAACGAGAGGTCGTCCGCGAAATGATGTCTGTTCGCAACAACTGGGCTCATTGCAGTGCAGAGCTCCCGGGGAAGGATACTATTCTTCATGATCTAAACACGATTGCCGCTTTTATAGGACAGTTTGGCGGGAGTCAGGCCATTTGCAGAGAGATAGGAGAATTTATCTCGTATATTGAGCAGCCAGATAGTGTCCCCACCTTCCCGCAAAAAGAAGAAACCGGTGCCATTCAGGAGGCTGAACAAAAAGACAAGAATGTACCCGGAGAAATCCGTGAGAACAGCTTGGTTTATCTTGTCGGATCACCAGAAACAAAAGGCATTGTCGTCTCCATGAAGAATCTTGGAACGATAACACAGTACGAGGTCTTTGTCAACAATGCACTTCAGAGATACTTCACTGGGCAAATTGCACTTGTTCAGGAAAGCGCAGGATATAATTGGGTCGGAATCAGTGAAGTTCAAAGCTACTTGACAGCATATCAAATCAACAACCCCTCCTCCCAAAACCTGTATTCTCTCAATTCTGCCCGTATTGATTTTGTCCCGTATCAGTTCCGGCCTGCGCTAAAGATGATTCATTCCGATGAGCCTCGTATCCTGATAGCGGACAGCGTTGGCGTCGGTAAGACTATCGAAGCTGGCTTAATCATCAAGGAACTAGAAGCTCGCTCTGAACTAGAGCGAGTAGTGGTGATCTGTCCAAAGCCTTTGGTCGCTGAACGCAAATGGGAACTAGAAATGAAGCGATTTGACGAAGAATTCATTCCGATTGACGGATCTACGCTTCGGCAGATTATTTCAGACACTGACCGCGATGGCGAATGGCCTATCCGATACAACAAAGTAATCATTCCGTATTCTATTCTCGATTCAAGAGCTTACAGCGGAGAAGAAGGCAAAAGGCTAAAGTCGTTTGGCCTTTCTGAGTTAGATCCGGAACCTCACTTTGATCTTGTTATTGTAGATGAGGCGCATCATATCAGAAATGGCAGCATGGACAAAGATAAAGCCTTCGCGTATAAATGCACGAAGTTTTTCTGCGATCATGCCGATGCAGTTGTCATGTTAACTGCGACGCCACTACAAACGAGCGACAACGACTTGTTCACCATCTTAAACGTACTCAGGCCAGATATTGTTATTGACCAAAAGACCTTCGAGATGATGTCTCGCCCTAATGCATACATTTCGCAAGCAGTACATGCGATTCGAGCCGCCAAAGAGGGTTGGAGTCAAACTGCGATTACCAATCTCCGCGATCTTCAAAAAACGCAATGGGGAGATAATGTCATTGCTGAAAATCCACTATATGATGACATTATGATTCGCCTTGAAAAAGAGGAAATAACCCGCGAAGAAAGAGTGAAACTTATATCCGATATTGAATCCCTTCATAGCTTTAGTACAATGCTTAATCGCACCCGCAGAAGGGATATTCAGGATTTCTGTGTCCGTCGTCCGCACACAGTTTCTGTTGAGTTCACTGATTATCAGCGCATGCTACATGATGAGCTTCTATCCTTTGAACATCAAACGCTATCTGCACTTCACGACAGCCGCTCTGTTCCCTTTATGATGAGCACTATCCGAAGGCAAGCAGCAAGTTGTATTTTTGGCCTTGCGCCGCATATCCGCGACATTATTGGACGCAGAATCCAGCAAATGAATGATGACCCCGAATCTGATTTCTCAGCTTTTGACGCGGATGGGAAGTGTGGGGATGTTTTCTCATCTCTTGCTAAAAAGTTGCTTGATTTGGCTGATAATCTGCCTGATGAAGATCCGAAGTTTGACGAAACGGTAAAGGTAATCAGCAAAAAACAAGAATTGGCAAATAACAAAATCATGCTGTTCAGCACATTCCGCCATACACTCCACTATCTAAAGAAGCGGCTGTTAGCTCTTGGTTACCGTGTTGAACAGATTGATGGAAGCGTGAAAGACGAAGAACGCTATATCCTCAAGGGACGGTTTGAACTACCCAAAGATAATCCTGATGCAATTGATATTTTGTTGTTCACTGAGGTCGGTTCTGAGGGCTTGGATTACCAATTTTGCGATATGATGATCAATTATGATCTTCCGTGGAATCCCATGAGAATTGAGCAGCGGATAGGCCGAATTGATCGTCGTGGTCAGCAAAGCAAAGCTATAAATATCTACAACATCATTACTGAGAACACTGTCGATGCAGAGATCTATTATCGCTGTTTGATGAGAATCGGAGTCTTCGAAAGAAGTATCGGCGATTGTGAGAAAATCCTTGGAGAGATTGCTAGGGATATTGAAACAATAGCTCTTGATACTACTCTGACAGAGGAGGAGCGGAAGGACAAGATTGAGCAAATGGCAGATAATGAGGTCAGAAAAGTTCAAGAGTTAACTCGTTTGGAAGAAGAGGAAAAAGAGCTTTTCGGATTCGATCTGACAGAGTTTACCACCTCACAAGAGATTCGTCAGGCCGAGAATCCCTGGCTGACGCAACACTGCCTGCAAAGGCTCATTGAAAACTACATCTGTGAACGTGCGGGTGCTGGCTCCTATATTATCGGAGAAACTGCTATGAAGAATCTGAGGCTCTCTGCCACTGCGCGTGGGATTCTTCACGATGATTTAAGGAAGCTTCCTGGCGGTAGGAACGCCCTCAGACGTACATGGGAGAATTACCTTAGCGGCAAGAAACCAAACCACACATTGACATTTGACCCCGATGCTGCAATGAAAGACAGAGATAGCTTTTTTATTACGGCTATGCATCCATTAGCAAAGCAAGCGGCGGAATACTTTGCTGGCGGTGAAACATCTTACCTTCGCCTCAGATATTTCACGCGGCAAATACCCCAAGGAGATTACGTCTTCTCAATCTTTGCATGGAAGTATGCTGGATTCAATACATACACGAGGATTATCACGGTTTGCGAAAACGAGTCCGTTACCAAAGAACTCCCCGCTATTCTTGAGGAAGCCACCAGTGTAGATGGGAATACAGAAGGCATTTATGATTGGTCTTCTTTGGAGGACAAGCATGTCCAGATGTGGCTTGCTGAAAGAGAAGTGCACAAGCGGGATGTCAATACAACAATCACATTCAAGCTGGAAAGTCTTGCGAATACTCATCGGAATCGCATTCGTTCTCTTGAGCAGCAGGTCAGAGATTCTATTGACGAAAGTATCAGAAGAATGCGCCAGAGTGAACTGGAAACCGCGCAGGAACAGTATGAACGCAAAGTTGCAGAAATCAAGGGAACTGCGGATCGATCAGAAATCTATACGACATTGTTGGTAAACGGAGTTATTTCAATCTTGGAGGGCTGAGTATGAAGATGCTTCAGCAATTAAGGGAACAATATGGGCATATAGATTGTCGCGATCTTGGCTCAAGGCAACTTGAGCTGCTTCGTAATGGGCTCAAAGGCGTTGCGCCTGATGAAATAACATCCTCAGCGGATGGAAAGGCGTATATTGACCTTTTAAGAAAATTCCGAGAGGCAGTCGCTGAGAACGACAAACTACATGGCGAGAATTATCCCGTTTTGCTGAATTCTCTTCTTTCCGTTGGTGAGGATGGCTTATATTCCAATAGTCTGCGCTTCATATTCGAGCTTATCCAGAATGTTGATGACTGCGACTACCATTCTCCAGATGATTGCAGGCTCGACATGCATTTCGACTTTAACAGCAACGAGATTATCCTCACTTATAATGAAGTAGGGTTTACCCCCTTTAATGTCTTTGCCATAACTGGCATAGCTGAAGCTGCTAAGAATGTATCTTCTGCAAAGAACGAAATCGGTGAAAAAGGAATTGGATTCAAATCGGTTTTTGGTGTTGCAAAGAAAGTTTTGATTCGAAGCGGATGGTTTTCTTTTGAATTGTACAAAGAGAACTTTACGATTCCTGTTTCTTCTTACTCCTCCTCGGAATACTGTCCGGGGACGCAGATGACGCTTTATGTTCCAGGCCAGGCTGAAAAAATATATCGTGAAATAAAGAAGCAGTATTGTCGAAAAGACGCACTCTTCAGCCGGAATCCGCTACTCTTCCTTAATAAGCTGACATCTCTAAAAATGTATTTTGATACTTGGAGGAGCATGGAATTCAATGTTTCGCGTTCCGGCTACTTCAGTCAAAACACAGTTGGTGTTGAACGTGATGTTGAATTATCAGTTGACCTTCACGACTACGAAAATGGCACAGAAGTAGATGTCAAAGAACGAATCAGTTGTTCCCGCTATTCTTATCCTGTGGTCTTTAGTAGGAAGGCATGCCAGTCTCGCTACGGAGAAAAAACTCAGGTTGGAACCCCGAATGGGAAGCCGATGGTACTACGGGTCATTTTGCCCAATCCAGAGCATATTGCTGATGTGGGCATGGGTGCACTGTACTCTTTTTTGCCCACGCAGCTTAGGCTAACAGTGCCTCTTGTATGTCATGTTCCTTTTAAACTTGACGCATCCAGAGAATTCGTTGATCCCCAGGGTGAGAACCTTTGGTTTCAGGAGGCAAGCGAACATCTGGCCTCGCTAATTGACTATGCATATACTGATTGGCGTTCTGTTGTAAAAGAAGATATTGTTCAGTATATTCCTGGAGCCAGAGATAATTTATTTGCTCGCAACAACGGAAAAGAACTGTGCTTAAGTCGCCAGAAGTCTTTTTCAGGGGTGCACTATCTGGATCTTCCATTGTTTATTACAATGGATGGATCATATCAAAAGGCAAGCGAGATATTCTGCTTTGAACAAGAAGAAGCTATTGCCGAACCGGAGAAGGTATACAGGATGATGGGATTCCAAAGCCATCTGTTTACACCTTCTGTATCGGTCGCAAGATTCGGATTCAAAACGGAGCGAAATATTAAGAGCAAGCTGTTCCGACGTGCGTTTACCGTGCCGGCTATTACATCCGAGGCACTGGAATACCTTGATTCGGTGGATTATGACTATTCTGAAAAGCAAGTCCCAGATCAAGAGTCGTTTACACTCACTCCAGATCAAATTGAAACAATGCTTGGACACCGCAAACTTGCTGCTCTGCTCCAGTCTATCGGCTGTGGTTATGTGCAGAAGGACATGCGGCTTAGGATTTCGGTGTCAAATGCTACTGAGCAGGCTTTAGCAGAAGCGCTATACGAAGACTTCGATTTAAGTGAAACACCTCATCAGGTCGAAAAGTATATGCGTTTCTGTAATCAGCACTGTATTTGTCTTGATATCGGAGAAGATGATTATCTACCTTGCTATAACGCTGTCATTCTTTCCCGAAAAAACCCGTTGGCCTCATTTGCTGCCTTTTGTTACGCCGTAGATCAAAGGGACACGTTTGCTATTCGAATTAAGCTTCGTGAAGCATCAAAGAGACTAAACCAATACGTTGATGAAGAGACCGGATCGGCGGCAGACTATCTTCGCAACCTTCGCAACATTCGTCTCTTAATCAAGGAATCTCTTGGTAGCTCCGGGTATCGAAGCTATATTGACTTGATCCTTAGCTCTGGAACAGACAGAGGGCGTTTCATCCAAGAACTGCTTCAGAATGCTGATGACTGTGATTATCTTCCGGGGGTAAAACCCACTTTTTCCTTAATGCAAAAGGGAAACACTGTTTCTACAGAGTATAATGAGATAGGGTTTAATCGTGCGAATATTCGCTCAATCACGGCCATTGGAGAATCCACAAAGAACAGACTCTTTAATAATCAATTGGCAGCCATCGGCGAGAAGGGCGTCGGTTTCAAAACGATATTTGCTGTCGCCTCTGAAGTCAGAATTCATAGTGGAGAATACTCTTTTTCTCTCAGTGACCGCGAGCCAACGATACCGAAGGCTTTAAGAGCTCCCGAATCGAGTCCTATAATTGGGACAAAAATGGAGATAATTCTTAAGGATCAGAGTTCATTCCCTACATACAATGAAAAGGCTATTTTAGAGCTGTGTCTTTGCCTGCGTAAGCTTCGCTCAATCAAAATCGGATCTCATTTTATCAACATTGAAGACGCCGTTGGTGGAGATCGACGGACAATTACGATTGATAAGAAGCCGCATGTTTTTAAGCGGTTTACCCACACATTTACCATAGTCGATGAGAAAGCTCTGAAGGAACGTAAGGGTGGAACCAGAGAAATCTCGCCTGAGCAATCTATCATATGTTTTGTGCCGGAAAAGGGCGGATTATCTGACTATGCTCTTTATAATGGACTCCCAACTAAGCACAGGATGAAAATTCCATTGGTGATCGACGCTCCCTTCGCACTCACAACATCCCGAGAAGAGATTGAAACGGAAAGCTCCGCATGGAATAACATTATCCGAAGAGAACTCTACGCAGCTGTCATGCATGTAATTGATTCGTTAAAGGTGTCAGAGCGTGCAAAGGTTTTCAGATTCACAAGGTTTGTACCTCGTTTGCTCGGAAATAACCGCGTATATGTCAATGATATTTCAGATTGCAACTTCCTGACTTCTTATGACTTTTTAGGCATCCTCAAATCCAGCAGTATTCTACCGACTTTTGATCAGAGTGTTTTCCAAGCTCCACAAAACAGGGATGCATATCGATTTCCTGAAGCTGCTATGTTTCTTTTTGGGAAGGTGCCACAATCAGAATTTGCCGGCATAAAACCCGCCAGTATAATTGATGTTGAAGGCACGGATTATGATGCTGCGTTGAATGCTCTTGAGTGCTTATCTGCGTCATTTGGACAGGTGTTCCCGATAATCGAAGAGCACGCAGAACGTTTTGTTCAGCAGAATGATTTCCGCTCCAAACTGTATGAGCTACTTCAAGAGGTTCCAAATGAGTATAAGGAAAGAATAAAGGGCTTCGCAATTATTCCGGTTTATGGACGAAGCCCAGGGAATGTTGAGTACATCTCTTGGAAAGAGGATAACATTTTTGTCAAAAAGGGAGCTTCGGTTTCCCCTGCTGACTACTATGTGCTGAATGAGAAGCTCTTATCTAAATCAGCTTGTGAAAGAATGTTCGATTCCAACATCAATGAAATGAACGCTGAGTGGGAGCGTAACAGATATAATGAGCGACTAAATCGAATTGTGCGGGGCAACGACGTTGAAAAGATATATCAATACTTAATCACGGAGTTCAAGTCTGGTGCGCTTCAAAGAAATGATTCTTTTGCTACTCTTTATGCACTTTCTGAGGCAATTCCTTTGAAGAACGATATGGGAGAAATTGTTGATACGCAACTATTTCTTTGTGATCAGCCTTCGGGCTATTTCCCCGTAGAAATGATTCGACGGTTGATTGTCCATAAAGAATGTGAAGCTTTTGCTCGGTTCATGCGCTGCGGTGATCTTAGCGGTATTCACTATGATGATGTCTGCTATTACGAAGTGTTGTCAGCAGACGATGTTGAAACCATCCTTGACGACTATTTTGTAAACTCCGAGGAAATCCTACGGGGATTCTACAGAGACGGGCTACTGCCAGATGAACTGTTGAGCGATTATGAACTGGAATACCTGTCAATTGGTCGTCCCAATGATTACGGAGAATCATTTCAGTTCCCGTCTGCGCCTGTCAAAGACATAAACTCTCTTAGAAATCATGTGAGAGAGCTTTGGAGGTCTCCAATAGCGGTAATATCTGTGAAAGAGGAACGAACCGTTTATAAAGGACGTAGTAAAGATGGATCGACTTTTAATTTGGGGATAAAGGATTCTCGTGAAGGTGTATTGCGGATATATACGCCAGAAGGGGCTTATGAGCGTTGTTTCTGTCAAATGTGCCACAGTGTCAAGCCATACAAGTTAATCGAAGTGAATAACATCGAGGTCCTTCCACGGTATTATTTCCCGCAACTGAGAATTGCTCTTTGCTTGGAGTGTAGTAAGCGCTTTGAGTATTTGAGAGGCAATACTTCCATAAGAGAAGAATTCATTAATGCCATAAAAAAGGCATCCATCCAAAACCAAGGGACTATTGATATCCGTATTGGCCATGATGATACCATTACCTTCACTGCAAATCATTTGGCTGAAGTCCAGGCAATACTACAACAGATGCCCAATGAAAAGAAATAATCACAAGATGAGGATTCTGGTTGTATTCTTCGTTGATTGATAATTTCAACATTTCCCCCCGTTCTAATAATCACGGAATATGGATTTTCCTGTTGTCGGCAACCATTTATGTGCTATGGAGGTTGAGAATGCCTTTTCAAATTATCCGGAATGATATAACGAAGGTCAATGCTGATGCCATCGTCAACACGGCAAACCCCAAGCCGGTAATTGGGAGAGGCACAGACAGCGCTATCTACCGTGCCGCCGGAGAAAAACTTCTTCTGGCAGAGAGAGAAAAAATCGGTGACATTGAGCCGGGCAAAGCGGTCAGCACGCCTGCGTTCAACCTCAGTGCAAAATACATCATCCACACTGTTGGGCCGGCATGGGTAGATGGCAACCACGGTGAACGAGACATTCTACGTTCCTGTTATATGGAATCGCTGGCCCTGGCATCAAAGCTGTCTTGTAAGAGCCTCGCATTCCCAATGATTGCTACAGGTGTGTATGGCTTCCCCAAAGATGATGCTTTGAACATCGCTCTATCCGAAATCGGAAGGTTCCTGCTGACACATGAGATGAAAGTCATCCTCGTGGTATTCGACCGCAAGGCATTGGAACTGTCTAAAAACCTGATCGGCGGCATTACCGAATACATAGACGAACATTCCGTCGGTCTCCTGCGTGAGGAAGAATACGGCGATAGTTACTCCTCCGATATTCGGCAACGCATCGATGAAGAACTGATGCTGGCAAAAGGACGAAGGCGGCGCATGGACACCATGCCGTTGGAGGAGGAGCTACTGGAGGCTTCCATCGCACCTCCATCGGCGGCTCCTTTTCACGATGTCGCGGGAAAGAGTTTGGATGAGGTGCTTGGAGGGGACGAGGACACGTTCCAGCAGCGGCTGTTCAAGCTGATAGACTCCAGCGGCATGGACGATGTGACGGTCTACAAGAAAGCAAACATCGACCGGAAGGTCTTCTCCCGCATCCGTTGCAAGGCGGACTACAAGCCGAAGAAGAAAACTGCGGTGGCATTCGCCATCGCGCTGGAGCTGGATATGCCGACCATGCTTGATCTGCTCTCACGGGCGGAGATTGCCTTTTCCCCCAGCAACAAGTTTGACCTGATTGTCTCCTACTTCATTACCAACGGGAACTATGACATTTTCGAGATCAACGCCGCCCTGTTCAAGTACGGGCAGCCGATCTTGGGTGAGTAAGGAGATACAATGCAAAACCGATATACCGGCGACATAGGAGATTTTGGTAAGCTCGGTCTTCTGCGGGTCCTTGCAACATCCGGCCTTTCAATCGGGGTAAACTGGTATCTTACTCCTGATGAACACCATAACGGTGACGGGCGGCATGTAAAGTACCTAAACGATGAAGGATATCGCTCTTGTGATGACCCTCTTTGGCTTAGGCTAAAACAAATAGTTGAATCGGGACAAAGGGAGATTTTCACTCTTCAAAACAATCACCTGCTGGATGCTGCGTTCTATCCGGCGCTTCTTGATTTCACTGGAAAATCAAAGCCGGAAAGGAACCAACTGCGTGAAGAATGGCATGCACAAGCTCTAAATGAGCTTGTAGGTATTTATGTAGTATTCGTTGATCCTGACAACGGCCTTATTGTCCCGTCTGCTGTAGAGACGGCAAAAGAAAACAAATATGTGAAACCAGAAGAACTTGCCGATTACTACAATCAGGGGTCAAGCATTATTTACTATCAGCACAAAGCAAGGCGACCGGATTCCTTTTACATTGAGCAGCATAAACGGCTTATTCAAAGCGGATCTTTTGAAGATGCTACCGGGTTTTCATTGAAGTTCAGAACGACTTCACAACGGTACTACTTTTTCATTGTTCAGGCTCATCATAGAGCGATCATAGAAGCTGCTGCCCACGATATGCTTTCGTCTGCCTGGAGGAATCATTTCTGCGTTTTGTAATTCTTCAATTCTGTGTTTCGGTTTTCAGAGTGGTCATTTGTCGTTTGACAAACGACCACTTCTGTTTTCATGCAGGCTATACTCAAGCCATCAAATGAAGGAGGTCGAGATTATGATCGGAGCAATCCTCGGCGACATGATTGGTGCGCCGTATGAATTTGACAGAAGCCCCAAAACAAAGGAGTTTCCGCTTTTTAGTCAAGACACAGAGTTTACGGATGATTCCGTTATGACTGTTGCTGTGGCTGAGGCGCTGCTGGATACCGCCGGAAAGTCCGACGATGAAATCAGAGCTGCGCTTGTCGCATCCATGCGCAAGTGGGGCAAGCGTTACCCAAACGCCGGTTATGGCGGACGCTTCTTTGGCTGGCTGAGGGCGACGAACCCGGAGCCCTATGGAAGCTATGGCAACGGCTCCGCTATGCGCGTATCCGCCGCCGGGTGGCTGTATGACAGTATCGAAGAGACGCGGCGGATCGCTCGCCTGACGGCGGAGGTGACCCACAATCACCCGGAGGGCATCAAGGGCGCAGAAGCAACCGCAAGCGCGATATTTCTCGCCCGGACCGGAGCCAGCAAGAATGAAATCAAGGACTACATCATCAACGAGTTCGGTTATGATCTGTCCCGGACTTGTGATGAAATCCGCCCGACGTATCACCATGTGGAGAGTTGCCAAAAGACCGTCCCGGAAGCAGTCACGGCATTCCTGGAGGGGACCGACTTTGAGGACGTTATCCGCACGGCGGTCTCCCTTGGTGGCGACTGCGACACGCTGACCTGCATCGCGTGCAGTATCGGAGAGGCGTTCTACGGCATCCCGGATGAGATGGTCGCAAAATGCAGGAAGCGTCTGCCTGATGATATAGTGGCGGTATTGGATCGGTTTACGGAACAGGAAGAGGCGGCGGAGCCCGCTTTTCACGATCCATTCTTGGACGGGAACGAACTGATTGAAGAAGCCATCAACGCCTACCATGCAGAGGCAACGAAAGAAAACCTGTGCGCAGTTCTGGAGGCAATCCGCACCCGGATGCACCAGGATGGGCATTTCATGATCCCGGTCATCACATCGGAGGATGGCACAGAGTTTGCCTTCCGGTCGGTACATACAAATGACGGGAAGGAATGGTTGGTGGCGTTTACCTCCCCAGCGGAACACGCCAAAGGGCAACCGAGCCAGATTGTTTCCAACTTCATCGACGCCACGCTGAAAGGATGCTTGGAGGTCGGCGGTCCCGACTTCATCATCAATCCGTGGGGACAGTCCTTTATGCTGACCAGGGAACTGATCGACATGATTCTTAAAGCGGATGACGGTGTGGAATACCATGTGCCGGATGATACAATCACGCATGCACTGCTTGAGGACGGTTCTTTTCTGAAACGGGCCATCGAAATCTGCAACAGGAATCGGACACAACTGAACATGATTAAGATCATGAAGATACTGCGTGACAGCCTGATCTGGATTCCATGTAATGCGATTGTGGGCGATGGAGACATGGATGCGCTGGTGAAGTTCGTAAAGGAGATGAAGGCGGACGAAGCCGTTGGAAAGACGTTCGTCAGTAGAGAAGACATCCGCATGATACCGGATGTCCTGCAAAAC
>JAEEGK010023919.1_pt1 | contig 12700 bp, 14 predicted proteins | sample 8958771 | NCBI WGS metagenome assembly JAEEGK01 (sample SAMN16246547, study PRJNA631951) | gut metagenome | biome: gut microbiome; feature: rumen; material: SC-attached | host: Bos | place: Iran: Karaj | collected 2018-10 | reverse complement strand
ATGTTGTTGGATTTCATGTTGCCGAAACAGGGATTAAAAGCGGAGATAAAATTATAACAATTAATGGAGCTAATACTAAGACATGGGATATTGCTCAAATTCATTTAGCAATGAAAAATAAAAATACCGCCGATTATTATTTTATGAAATTAGAATATGAGAATAAAGAAGTAGTATTAATTCCTATAGTTGATTCTAAAGGAGTAAGTTCTATAACAGATGTAACAGAATCTTATGGGGTAGAAAATACAAATTATTATTTTGTTAGTTATGAAGATGGAACTAGTGAAACAATTGTTAAACCAATAGTTGAAGTATATGATGAAAATAATAATATAGTTGCTGTAAGTGATATAAGTATTACAGAACCAACTAGTACAAGAATATGGACTATGGGGATTGAACATCCTAGTGGTACAGTAGAAGAAGTAAGTGTACCAGAAGCTAAAGAAATAGCAGCCAATGGCGATGAAAGAACAGTACTAGGTATTTTAGTTGGTGGAGAAGTCGAAAAAGGATTTGTGGCATCAATTAAATATACTTTTAAAAAGTTCTGTAGTATAGTAGCTTCAATGTGGGTAACTATAGTTGGTTTAATAACAGGTAAAATATCTTTAGGGGCTTTATCTGGACCAGTAGGTATGTATAAAGTAATTGATCAAGCCAGAGGAATAGGATTCGAATATTTAATATATATAACAGCATTCTTATCAATTAATGTTGGCTTTATTAATATTTTACCATTCCCAGCATTTGATGGAGGACATGTATTATTTATTATAATTGAAAAAATAATTGGTAGACCAGTGGATTCTAAGATAGAAAATATTTGTCATACAATTGGTTTTATTCTATTGCTTATTCTTATGATTGTAGTAACAATCCAGGATATTATAAGATTATTTTAAGTAAATTAATGTAAAGTTAATTTACTTTTTTATTTAATAAATATTATTATTATGTTATATTTATAGTAGGTGATTATATGAAAAATATTATTAAAGTAATTTTACTAATACTTATAGTATTTGGAGTAATATATTATATTAAAAGAAATGATACTAATATTTTAATTAGTAATCCAACTAAGGTTAGTAATAATAGTACTACTCTTAGTATGATGTTTGAAACCGGATATGAAACTGGAGTATATGAGACTCAAAATGGTAGTACATGGCCAACAACCGGTTATAGATTTAATTCAGAATTAAGTAGTTGTAGTAATGGTTCAGTATTATCATGGGATAGTACTAATTCTAAAGTAGTAGTTAATTCTCGTTTATCAGATTCATGTTTTGTATATTTTGATGCTTTACCAGTAACTGAATATGTTTATTGGAACGCTAGTTTTAATGGCACAACATACACTAGTACTCAAGTACCAACTGGAGCGTATCAAACTAGAGAAGCTTTAGCAACGGCATATAGTAATTGGAGTAATGCACCAGTATATATAAAGACAACAAAAGTAAATGGAACAGTAACCAGCCATTTAGCATGTATATGGTATAATAATCATGAATTTTGTATTAGTCCTAATTATTGGGATACAAATGCTACAACAACTAAAACCAAGCTAAAAGCAGATATGGAGAATTCTTTAGGAATAACAATTCCTGATTCTAGTTGTACTACCAACGAAAATTCTATATACTGTAGTGCTAGTACGCTTGATTGCTTTTCTGCTTCTAATGGTGAAGTAAATTGTACTTCTGCTCCTACACTTTTGTTTTGCAATGTTGATGGTAGTGGCAATTCAAAATGTTCTGATTGGTAGTAGTCTATTGATTATAGAAAGATAGTAGCTAATATATAGTATTTTGACATAAATATAATAAGTAAGATTTAAAAAGAGGAATTATTCTCTTTTTTCTTTACAAGAAAAGTATTTAATTATAAAATATATAATATAGGATGGTAGTTATATATGACAATATATTTAGTTAGTAATAATTTAGTAATAGATAATATAGAATATGAAACTGATGAGTCTGTTGAAGAAAAAAGAATCTCTAGACCACTATCAATTGATGGGGAAAAAGCTGCAGTTAAGATTGTTAAGAAGATACAAGCAAATGTTATTTATTCTTCTAATTATGCTTCTGCTATAGCAACAGCTAGATATTATTCTGAGTATATTAATGAAACTATATATATTAATTCCTTTTTAAATGATGCTAAGATTGGAAAAATTGGTAATAGAAATATTAAAATGTTAAGGTTCATGCAAGAAAGGGATTTTGATTTTAAATTTGAACGTGGGGAATCAATGAATGAAACCTCAAACAGACTTAATTTGGTGATTAATAGAATAATAAAAAAACATATGAATAGTAATATAGTAATATATACTCATAAAAGAGCCATCATGGCATATTTATTTAAATATTTGGATAAAGGATATAATTTGGATGATAGGTTGATATTAACATATAATGAAAAAGTAATAATAGATGACGTGGAAAATGATGTTGATATTATTAAAATTGAATATGAACATGGAAATATTGTTAATGTTGATATAATAGATTAGAGGTAATTATGGAAAGAAAAGTAAATATAAATATTAGTGCTAGGCATATTCATCTTAATAGAGAAACTTATGATAAATTATTTGATAATGAATTAACTGTTTTAAAGCCATTAAATCAAATTGGTCAATTTGCAGCGAATGAATGTGTTACAGTTGAAACGCCAAAGGGTAAGTTCGAAAATGTAAGAATCGTTGGTCCCCTTCGTAGTTATAATCAATTTGAAGTTTCTAAAAGTGATGCAAGAGTATTAGGTCTTAATCCTCCAGTAAGAGAAAGTGGTAATCTTGAAGGAGCAGAAGTTGTGACAATTAAAACATTAAAAGGTGAAGTAACAATACCTTGTTGTATTATTGCAAATCGTCATGTCCACATGAATCCTGAAGAAGCTAATGAAATGGGAATTAAAAATGGTGAAGGATTAAAACTAGCTATTCCAACTGAAAAAAAAGGTGTTATTGAGGTCTTTGCTAAAGTTTCGGATGATGGATTTTTTGAAGTACATTTAGATACTGATGATGCTAACGCATTTTTAATTAATAAAGATCAAGTTGGAGTATTAATTAAATAAATGAAATGTTTTATTGGTAATGTTGAACTAAAAAATCAAGTAGTACTTGCTCCAATGGCTGGAGTATCTAATCCTACCTATATTAAAATTTGTGAAGATTTTGGTGTTGGTTATGCCGTTACAGAGTTAATTAGTGCTGAGGCAATTGTTCGGGGAAATAAAAAGACTTTTAAAATGCTTGATGGTATAGAAAATATCAATATTCCAGTTGGTATTCAATTATTTGGAGCCAATCCTCAAACAATGGCTTTAGCTGCTCAAAAATTAGTTAATGATTATCATGCTAAGATAATAGATATTAATATGGGGTGTCCAGTTGTTAAAGTAGCTATTAAAAATGAAGCTGGTAGTGCATTGATGAAGAATCCTAAGTTAGTTTATGATATTGTATCAGAAGTAGTAAATGCCGTAGATGTACCAGTAACTGTTAAAATGCGTAGTGGTTGGGATGCAAATTCAATAAATGCTGTAGAAATAGCCAAGGTAGTTGAAAAAGCTGGGGCTAAGGCTATTACTATTCATGCTCGAACTAGATCACAATTTTATGCTGGTGAAGCTGATTGGAATATAATTAAGCAAGTTGTAGAAAATGTATCTATTCCTGTTATTGGTAATGGCGATATAAGAACTTGTTATGATGCTGCGAGAATGCTTGAAGAAACAGGTTGTAGTATGGTTATGATAGGTAGAGCTTTAATGGGTAATCCCTGGTTAGTTAAAGAATGCGTTGATTATATTGATAAAGGTTTGCTTCCTAAAAAAGTATCTATTGATGAAAAAATAAATATGATGGAATTGCATTTGAAAACATTAGTAAGTGCTAATGGGGAAAAAGGGGCTGTACTAGAAATGCGTGGACATCTACTAAATTATTTACAAGGATTACCTAATAATAAGGAAATTAAAAATAGGGTTTGTCAAGCTAAAAAGAAAAATGAAATAATAGATATATTGGAAGAATATAGAAAAACGTTAAAAGAATGTCAATGTTGACATTCTTTTTTAGATTGTTTTGTTGGTATTTGTCGAAGTTGTTTAAAACTAAGTAAATATCCTCTATATTATAGGTGGTGAGATAATTATGAATTCATTAGAAAATATAATAAAAGAGAATGTTGGATTAATTTGGCAAATAGCTAAAAAGTTTTATGGTGCGAATAGTCAGGATTTATATCAAGCTGGGGTACTTGGAATAATAAAAGCTTATCATAATTATAAAAATGATGGAGATACTAAATTTTCCACATATGCCTATAAGTATATTTATGGAGAAATGTATTTAGTAGCTTGCAATAAAGAAATGAAATATGGAAAAGAATTACTACAATTGGTTAGTAAAATAGAAGCCTGTAAAAATAAATTAGCTCAAGAATTAATGTACGAACCTACGTTAGAAGATGTTGCTAAATATTTGGATTTACCATTAGATAAATTAGAAATGGCTTATGCTTCCGTTGGAAGTATAGTTTATTTAGATAAAAATAGTGAAGAAGATAGGAGTTTATATGAAACTATTAGGGATAATAATGTTGTTAATCAAGATGATAAAATAATGGTTAATGAAAGTATTAATTCCTTGAATAGATTGGAAAAAGATATAATTAATGCACGATATTTTGAAGATTTAACTCAAAGTGAAACTGCTAAGAAATTAGGAATTACTCAAGTTATGGTTTCTAGATATGAAACTAGAAGTCTAAAAAAAATGCGTGATTATATGTATATGTAACAATTATTAACTCATAATAGTATTGGTGACTATATGAATAATGATGAATACAAAAAAATAGTTAATAAATATACTCCAAAAGAACATAAATTAAAAAATATGTTAATTGCCTTTATAGTTGGAGGCTCTATAGGTTTATTTGGAGAGTTTATTATTTATATTCTTTTACATTGTTTTTGTTTAACTAATATAGAGGCTGGTATGTGGTTATGTTTAATAATAATTGCTTTAGCTTCACTTTTCACAGGTTTAGGTTTTTTTGATAATTGGGTTTTAAAGTGTCGGTGCGGTTTAATTATTCCAACAACTGGTTTTGCTCATAGTGTGACGAGTAGTGCGATGGACTATAAAGAAGATGGTTTAATAACGGGATTGGGAGCTAATTTCTTTAAATTAGCGGGTTCTGTAATATTATATGGTATTATTACTTCTTTTATCTTAGTAATAGGAAGAGTGATTATTAGTGGCTAGTAAAATATTTAAAAAAGTATATTTGAATGATTATTTTACAGTAGTTGGTCCATTAGAGAAAGAAAGTCATTTGAAAAGATTAGATTTAGCTATGAATGATTATTATTACGGGTGTAAATCTTTTGAGCAAGCAGAGATTAAAATGCAGAGAGTTGCGATTGAAAACTTACTTAATAATAATTTATTATTTTCTAATAATATTGATGTAATAGTAGGTGGAGATTTATCAAATCAAATTGCTGTTACTAGTTCTGCAATAAAAAAATATAATATTCCTTTTTTGGGTATATATTCGGCTTGTGCAACATTTACTGAAAGTTTAATAATATTGGGTAGTTTAATAGAATCTGGAATGATTAAAAGTGGGATAAGTAGTATATCAAGTCATAATTTAACTGCTGAAAAACAATTCCGTTATCCAGTGGAATATGGATCTCCAAAACCCCATACTTCTACATTTACAACTACTGGTAGTATTGCAAGTTTAGTGAGCAATAAAGAGACAAGTATTAAGGTGGAATCAGTTACCATTGGAACTATTATAGATATGAATATTAAAGATGCTAATCATTTGGGAGCTGTAATGGCTCCTGGGGCAGCTGAAGTAATATATAAACATTTAAATGAATTAAATAGATCCTATGATTATTATGATTTAATTTTAACTGGTGATTTAGGTTGTATTGGAAGTAAAATAATGCTTGATTATATGGAGCATACTCATAATATAGTATTAAAAAATCATAAAGATGCTGGATGTTTGCTTTATTTGGAAAGTCAAAATACTTATGCTGGAGGAAGTGGTCCAGCTTGTTTGCCAATTGTTTTATATAATATGGTTTTAAAGAATAAAAAGTATAAGAAAATATTAATTGTGGCAACTGGGGCATTACATTCTCCAGCAACTGTTAATCAAAAATTAAGTATACCTGGAATTGCTCATGCTGTTAGTTTGGAGGTATTATAGATGAATTTTATTTATGCTTTTTTATTTGCAGGTTTTGCATGTTTAATAGCTGAAATAATACTTGATAATACCAAATTAACCCCCGGACATATTACTAGTTTATTTACTGTTATAGGGTCTATTCTTTCCTGTCTTGGTGCTTATGATTGGTTAATAGAAAAATGTGGTGCTGGGGCAACAGTGTTAATCTCTAACTTTGGTCACAATTTGTACCAAGCAGGATTAGAAGGTTTTAATAATGAAGGTATCCTCGGTTTATTTAGTAATTTATTAACAAAATCTTCAGTAGCCTTAGTGGGAGCTATTGTGTGTGCGTTTATAATAAGTATAGTATTTAAGCCTAAAAATTAAATTGTGAACAAATGTTTGCAATTTTTTATTGACATTTAAAAAATTATAGGATAAAATTAAATTGTATTGAAGATATTAATAGGAGGATACATGAAAACAGTAAAACAAGAAAAGGATAAAGATAAAGCATTAGCTCAAGTTCTAGCAGATATTGAAAAACAATTTGGAGCTGGAGCTATAATGAAATTAGGGGATAATGAACATATTGAAGTTGATACAATTTCTAGTGGCTCACTAGCAATTGACATAGCTCTTGGAGTTGGAGGATATCCAAAAGGAAGAATTATAGAAATATATGGACCTGAATCCAGTGGTAAAACTACAGTTGCTTTACAAGCTATAGCGGAAGTCCAAAAAGCTGGAGGGAGAGCAGCTTTTATTGATGCTGAACATGCCCTTGATCCCGTTTATGCTAAAAATTTGGGTGTTGATATTAATGAATTATTACTTTCACAACCAGATACTGGTGAACAAGCTTTAGAAATAGCTGATGCTTTAGTTAAAAGCGAGGCTGTTAGTTTAATTGTAATCGATTCAGTAGCAGCTTTAGTTCCTCAAGCGGAAATTGATGGCGAAATGGGAGACTCTCATGTTGGTTTACAAGCTAGGTTAATGTCTCAAGCATTAAGAAAATTATCTGGTACAATGAATAAGACTAAAACAACAGCAATTTTTATCAATCAATTAAGAGAAAAAGTCGGAGTTATGTTTGGAAATCCAGAAACTACTCCTGGAGGAAGAGCTTTAAAATTTTATGCATCAGTAAGATTGGATGTTCGTCGTGGTGAACAAATAAAAATGGGTGAGCAAATAATTGGTAATAGAACTAATATAAAGGTTGTTAAAAATAAGGTAGCACCACCATTTAAATCGGCTTCAGTAGATATCATGTATGGTGAAGGAATATCTAGAGAGGGAGAAATAATTGATATTGCATCAGACTTAGCAATAATTGATAAAAGTGGTGCATGGTATGCATATAACGGAGAAAAAATAGGCCAAGGTAAAGAAAATGTTAAACAATTTTTGAAAGATAATCCAGAATTATGTAACGAAATAGAAGAAAAAATACGTGAACATTACGGTTGGATAAAAAAAGAAGATAAAAATAAAGAAGAATAATTAAAGTACTAATTTTTGAAAATTAGTACTTTTTTATTTAAAAATATTTACTTTTTTGGTATATTTTGATAAACTAAATAGTATAAGAATAAAGAGGTGCATAATATAATGGATTTTATTTATGAGCTATATAAAAATGATAATTTTACTACCTATTTATTAATTGCCTTAGTTGTTTTAGTAGTATTATTTATTGTTGTTTTAATATTTGGTAAAAAAGATCAAAAATTAGAAGAAACTAAAAGATTACAAAAGATTGATGTTGATGCTTTTAAAGAAGAAAAGAAAGAGCCGGAAAAAGTTGAAGTAGTTAAAGAAGAGGTAAACATACCTGAGGAAAAAGAACCAGCAATAGAATTACCACAAATAAAAACTGAAGAAGAAATTCATGTAACTGATTTTGAACCAGATGTAGAAAATGAAGAATTATCTTCATTACTTACTGATAATGAACCAACTATTAAGTTTGATGAAGAGGGATTAGAAAACGATTTACAAGAAATAGAGAAACTTAAAAATGAATTTACTAGTATTGAGTTACCAAAGGTAGAAACAACAACCGAAAAAACTATTAGTAAATCTAATCAAGAAGTATTCTCATCGGTGTATACTCCAGAACCTGTAGAACCAAAACCTACACCAGTAAGAAATACTTACATTGATGATGATGGAGAAGAAATTGAATTACCAACATTAAAATAGCAATAAAATTGCTATTTTTTAATTATTACTTATTTATAAAATATAAAGTAATAATTAATATTTTTTACAATAATGATGAAAAATTAGTATAAAAATGCCCTAAATATTGAAAATTGAAGATTTGCATTAAAAAATAATATCTGATATATTGCCTCTGAAAGGAGGAAATGTGACGGAATTCGTAGGAGAGAAACCATTTAAAACTGCTCGAAATGATATTGTATTTAAAACAGTATTTATAGATGATAAAGATCATACATTAATGAATGCCTTATTATCGGAGATATTAAATACAGAAGTAAAAGTAATAAAGTATTTAAAAAACGAACTAGATGTCAAAGATGTAAAAGAAAGAGAAAAGAGAGTAGATGCTTTGATAGAAGCAGAAGGAAGAAAAATACATTTGGAGCTAAATACTGATGCGTCTGAAACAATAAGATATAGGAACTTAATCTATTTTGAAGCGTGGCATTCAAATGAAACAAGAAAAAATGAAAAATATGATTCAAAAGAAATCTATATGCATATAGATTTAACTTTTGGGTTAGGTAAAAATCATAATGCAATAGAAGAATATCAACTAAGAAGTAAAGAAGGACATCTATATTGTGATAATATCAAATTTATAGTAGTGAATATGGACAAAATAAAGGGATTTTGGTATGCTAAAGAAAGAAAGGAAATAAATCGTTATAAATATCTGACTATGCTAGACTTAAATAAAGAAGAGTTAGAAAGTTATGCATTAAATGGAGATAAAATAATAAACGGTTTTAAAGAAAGAGTTATGGATGTAAATGAACAATTTAGTTTTAGAGATTTTATCCCACCTGAAAAAGATGACGAAATGTTAATGAATGGCTTAAAAGATGAATATCGTGAAGAGGGTTTAAAAGAAGGAATAGAACAAAACAAAATAGAAACTGCTAAAAAGATGCTGGAATTAGACATGCCAATTGAAACTATTATCAAAGTAACAGGTTTAACTAAGAATAAAATAATTGAATTAAATACTAAAAAAGACTAACAATTAATTTTTTGTTAGTCTTTTCTTAATCAGCAACAGGTAGTACATCAATATTAGAATCAAGTTTTTTTATAACACTTGAATAGCTATTATAAATTGAATGGTAATCGGTTGGGTAAGAATAATTACTGTCAGCTTTAGGATAATTTTTAAAGTACTCAGGACTAAACTTACTAAAAGGTAATACTTGGTAAGTTTTTTGTTTTGAATTCTTATATGTGTATAATAAATCAACTTTTAAATTATTCTTTGTTATTTCTTCTGTTTTATCAACTTTTATAGTCTTAGTTATATCGAGAGTTACATAGGCCCCAATTGTACCTTTAACTATTCCACCATATCCATAAGTTCCAAGTGATAATATTCCTTGATTTGATATAAAGTTACCTAAGGAATATATAACTAAAGTATCATCAATCCATTCAATTGGTTGAATACAATGGGGATGATTACCTATTATTATATCTACGCCTAAATCAGCTAGAAACTTTGCTTGTTCTTTTTGGGTATTATTTGGATTTAATTGGTATTCAACTCCCCAGTGCATAGCCACTATTAGAATGTCTACTTTGTCCCTTAATGCTTCAATATCCTTTTTGGCTTTTTCTTTATCAAAAACATTAACTAAATATTCTTTATTATTTCTTTTTAATTCGTTAACTCTCGATTCAGCATTTAACCCATAAGTATATGAAAGCATAGCATAAGTAATATTATTTTTAGTACCAATTTGGTAATTATTTCTTTCTTCTTCACTAGAAGCTATACCATTATATATAATGCCATCTTTAGTTTTCCAGTATTCTAAGCTTCTTAATACACCTTTTTCTCCTTTATCATAAGAGTGATTACTTGCTAAAGATACTAGATTAAAACCAGCATCAATCATGGCATCGCCATATTCTCTTGGAACAGAGAAATTTGGATAATACGAATACTCAGATTCATTAGTTCCAAATGGAGTTTCTTGATTATAATAAACAATATCATAATTTTTAGTTATTTCTTTAATTTCTGTTAAGTACTTATTAAAATCATATGATCCATCACTTTGTTTAGCAAATGCCGCTAAAGAGTTGTGAATTAATCCATCACCAGTAGCAAATAGACTAATTTTATATACTTCTTCTTTGGGTTCTTCTGGCTTTGGTTTATTCTCTTTATTACCATTATTATTTACTATATCTACACTAGTATCAGCTTTGGTAGGATTAAAGTTATTTCTAATACCAAATCCTATTATAGTAAGTAAAAAGAATATAAATAATACTTTAAAACCAATTCTTAATTTCTTTTTTCTTCTTTTACTCATAATTACCCCTTATTTAATATATTATATATTTCATCTTTTGAATATTTATGGGTTGGCTTTTGATAGTTTGGCAATAAATGTAGGTGAATATGTTTTATTGCTTGAGAGTCCCCATAATTAAATAATAATGACGCAGCTGTTTTATTTAATTTTTGCATTAAATCCTTAGTAATTATTTTACCTTGATTAAGCATTTTTATTAATACTTCATCAGGTACATTATATATATCTTCATAATGTTTTTTAGGTATTACTAATGTATGACCATCAGTATGAGGAAATGCATCTAGTATTACCATTAAATCATCATCTTCATATAAAATACTTGCAGGTACTTCCTTATTAACAATTTTGCAAAATAAACAGTCGTTTTTCATATTAATTCACCGGGGTATATTATAGCAAATTATTGGAAAATAGGCAAGTATCATGGATTTTTATTGATACTTTAGTATAGTAAAAAAATTTTTATTTACAATATAGTTATTGTTATATTAAAATTATAATAGAGGTAGATATAAATGGATAATAAAAATAATAAAATAATGACAATGGTATTTATAGTATCAATGCTTGTATTAGTTGTTAGTACAACATATGCTTTCTTTGCCCCACAAGCAGGTGGATCAACAAGTAATAATGCAACAGTAACATCAAATACAACAGATTTACTAACATTTAGTATAAATAGAGATATAAGTTTCACAATAACCCAAGCATTATTTGCAGAAAATGGAGAAAATCAAAGTGGAGATGCAACTGCAACAGCTACTTTGACACCAAATAATAAAACGGGGGCTGCAACTATGAATTACTATTTGTATTTAAATATCGAAAGTAATCCAACAGTATATAGTGAGGCAAATACTAATCATGATTCAGAATTAATGTTACAAGTATTTGATGGAAACAACCAACTTGTTACATTAACAGGACTTGGAACACAAAAAACAATCAAAGGAGTAACCGGATATGATATAACAGGAATAGAAGGCTTACAAACATTACTTGATAATCATGTTATAAGTGCTACTAATAATACAGCAGCTATAGAAAATTGGAGAATAGTAATAACATTAATAAACCTAGATGTAAATCAAAATGATAATACAGGAAAGACAATAGAAGCAGAAATAATCATAAGTAAAGAAGAATATATATTGCTATCAACATATGTCTATTGGAATAATAATTTCAGTAACACATCTTATACTAGTACTCAAATACCAACTGGAACAGAATTAAATGGAACGTATCAAACAAGAGAACAATTAGCAACAGCATATACAGATTGGGAAGATGCTCCAGTATATATAAAGACAACAAAAGTAAATGGAACAGTAACAGGACATATAGCCTGTCTATGGTATAATAATCGAGAATTTTGTATAGTCCCAAATTATTGGAATACGGACGGTGCAACAACAAAAACAAAATTAAAAGCAGATATGGAGAATGCTTTAGGAATAACAATAGCAGATTCTAGTTGTGACTCCGGCTCGAATCTCGCCGATTGCAATGCGGGTGATTTCAGCTGCGGCGCGGGTTCTAGTGGCTTTGTGTACTGTGGTTCGAATGTTACGCTTGGGGACTGCGGTGTCGGTGGCTCAGGCAATGCTGGCTGCGGCAAGTAGTGGTTGTCTGGTTGGAGCCTGCCCGCGCCCATCTCACTCTCTTGAATCCGAAAATGCGAAGCATTTGAGACGAGAAATTTTTACGTAGTAAAAATATCCGAGGTGCCAAGCGAGTTTTGCGAGTGTAGGCACAGGGTAGAACTACATTATAATTAATGTCTAACGAAAGTTAGACATTCTTTTTTTTATTTTGCATATATTCTAATAGGAAGGTGGTTTATTTGTCTAGTTTTAAAGAAATAGTAACTAAGGCTGTTATTGGTAAAGCCAAGAAAACTAGTAA
>JAEEGK010023918.1_pt1 | contig 12700 bp, 7 predicted proteins | sample 8958771 | NCBI WGS metagenome assembly JAEEGK01 (sample SAMN16246547, study PRJNA631951) | gut metagenome | biome: gut microbiome; feature: rumen; material: SC-attached | host: Bos | place: Iran: Karaj | collected 2018-10 | reverse complement strand
CTCTCTCTGGTTTGCTCAAGCCTACCCATATCGACTTCGTGAAGAAGGGCTATTTCACCACCAAGGTGTATGCTGTGATTGCAGTTCTGGCTATCGTCCTGATGTTCGTCCCAGGTCTTGAGAAGGGTATCGACTTCACGGGTGGCCGCAACTACGTCGTTGCCTTCAACGAGGTTCCTGCTGTCAACAACGAGGCTCTCGCCGAGAAGCTCCAGAACAACGCTACGCTCAACGATGCCGCCATCAAGGTCATCACCATCAGCCGCGACAACCAGGTTCGTATCACTACCAACTACGACCTCACCGCTGCCGACGACGCACAGGCTAACCTCATCATGAAGCAGGCCATCTACGATGCCGGTAAGGAACTGGGTTATGTAAGCACCGATTTCGAGGCATTCAACAACGAGGATAACATTCCTTCTACCCAGAAGGTAGGACCTTCGATTGCTGAGGATATCACCTACGGCGCTATCATCGCCGTGCTCCTCTCGCTCATCGCCATCGCCCTCTACATCCTCTTGCGTTTCCGCAACATCGCATTCTCGATCGGCGCTATTCTGGGCCTTGCAGCCAATACCCTCATCATCCTGGGTCTCTACTGCCTGCTCCCAGCCATCATGCCGTTCTCCATGGAGATTGACCAGGCGTTCATCGCAGCCATCCTGACGGTTATCGGTTATTCGATCAACGATATCGTGGTTGTCTTCGACCGTATCCGTGAGGTGAGCACCCTCTATCCCAACAAGACTCGCTACAACATCGTCAACGAGGCCCTCAATGCCACCATGCCCCGTACGTTGAACACCTCTATCTCTACCCTCCTGGTACTGATCGTGATCTTCGTGCTCGGTGGTGCCACCATCCAGAGCTTCATCTTCGCCATGTTGCTTGGTGTGATTGTTGACCCATTGACCACCATCTTCCTCGCCGTTCCTGCTGCCTATTACTGGATGGGCAAGAAGGAGGCTAAGGCTGAGACTGTGGCAAAGAAGTAATCTGAAACAAAAGTTTTCCTATACACTTTTGATTTAGCTCAAAGAAGAGCCGCAACGAAGGATCATTCCCGAGTTGCGGCTCCTTTTATATAATGCTTAGAAGTTAACAGGAGTTAGCGGGAGTTAGCACTAACGTGTGGAGTTAACGGACGATTGTTTCTTGGGCCCAATTTCAATTAGGCGATACTATCGTCCGATAACTCCTCCTAATTCCTATTTACTCCCATTAACTCCCACTATATAAATAATAAGCGGTAACGGGCGAGGTGCCTGTTGCCGCTTGTTCGTTATTGGACGAGAGCGTTTAGCTCTTGAGGATTATCGAGGAAACCTGCTCAATGGTCGCGCAGGTTCCACTTGGAGTTGTCCGAATGGAAGTCGTAGGGAGCGAGGGTTGGAGTGCTGTCGCCCGACGAATAGAGGCAGAAGTGATGATTGGTCTCTTCCATGCCAGGGATCCCAAATGGCATGATGCGGTAGGTTCCATCGATGAGCTGTTCGATGCGCCACAGCTGGCAGTCCTCGCCGTAGAATTCACGCGTGGTGAGTTCGAGGTCGAAGGTGGCAGTAAGGGCGCGGTTGGTTCCTTCGATCTTGATCTCGTAGAGGGGCCCACAGAGTGTGCCACCGGCTTCGGGAACGGGAGTGATGGTCCAGCGCTGGTGGGGACGGAACATGTAGTCGCCACAACGTACGGCAATATCACCTTCGGGCCAGGTTTCGATGACATCCTCCAGCTTCTGCACGGGAAGGGCTTCGACGGGCTTCGAAAGGTCCATGTCCCAGAAGCGCTCCCTTTCTTGCTGCATACGCACGAAATCGACTACGAGCTCCAGCGAGTAGCCGCGGCGTTCCGACTCAATCTCGAAGGTGCCGCCCTTGAGGAGCGAACCTGCTACAGGCCAGCCGTTCTTCCAGAGCAGAGGACGGATGCCCAGTACGGAACGTCCGCTCCAGTCGAAGTCGGCTTCATAGTGGCACGACATGATCTCGACACCCTCGTCGATGATGGTGCGTCCGAAGTGGCCGGGTCCGGTCTTGCGGTCGCCTGCAGCAACCACCATCTTGCCGCCGCCATGGAACATGTCGCGTCCCACATTGTCGATATAGGGGCCGGTGACGTTGCGCGAACGTCCTACCACGATGTTGTAGGTCGAGTTGACGCCGTCGCAGCAGGTGCCATGGGTGCCCAGCAGATAGTACCAGCCGTCGCGATAGAGGAGGTCGGTGGCTTCGCAGTCGATGGCGATGTCCAGTTCCTTGTTGCCCTTCACGCGTTCGCCCGTTGCAGGGTCGAGCTCAATGAGGCGGATGGTGCCGAAGTAGGTGCCGTAGCTGACCCAGAGACGTCCGGTGGTGGGGTCGAGCAGGAGTCCCGGGTCGATGGCATCCTGGTCCTCCATGCCGTCCGATGCGCATACTTCGATGGCGTCGGTATATTTGAAGTCGGGTGAGGTGGGGTCAAGCGTCTTGTTCCACATGGTGAGGATACGTCCGTTGTGTCCTCCGCCAAGTCCTCCGCCCGTGGCACCGTAGATGACCAGATAGCGGTCGCCGATCTTCAGGACGTCGGGTGCAGCTCCTCCACCGGGGCGCACGGCGCCGCTGTGCCAGGACCATCCGTCTTCGGAGATGAGGCCGCCGCCACCGGTGCCGAATGTGTAGTATTTGCCGTCACATTCGGCGATGGTCGAGGGGTCGTGGATATAGGGTGCTCCCACCTGGGCTTTGGCGATGGGGGCGATCATGCACAAGGATGCGATGATTGGGAATAAGGTATGTCGTTTCATTTTTTGATTATTTTTATAACGTTATTTTTTTTCGGTATTCCGATATTCCGTGATTCCGATATTCCGGTATTCCGGTATCTCGTTATCTCGTGATTCCGGTATCTCGTGATTCCGGATTTCGGATTTCGGCCAAAACGTCTATAACGTTAATTCTTATTTTTTCGATTTGCTCACTGTTTGCGTTGTTATCGAATAGTTGGTGACAGGGTTGCCTTGGGCATCGAGGAATCGTACGCAGAAGTCACTCAGGCCGGGGCCGTTGATGACGGCACAGCGCAGCACGTTGCGTCCCTTCTGGAGAGTCAGGCGGGGCGACATGCCGTCGTCCTCCACCATGCGTCGGTCACCTTCGAGCAGCAATACCTCCTCGCCGTTCAGCCACCACATCGAGGCGCCGTTGCTTCCTGCTGCCAATCGAACATTGTCAATCTGTTCGTCGCAGTCGATGTAGGTGATGGCCCAGAAGAGCGAGCCGTAGGTCTGCTGTCCGTATTTCTCGGCAAAGCGGAAGAGCTTCATGTTGTAGTTCTCGCTGTCGAGTGCATGCCAGCGCAGCTTCTGGTCGCCGGCCTTGACCACTTGTCCATCCTTGGGCAGTGTGGTCATCTGGTCCTTGAACCAGGTCTTCGAGAAGGCATCGCGCAGATAGGTGTTGGTGAAGACGATGTTCGAGCGAACGTCCTGGCGGATGGGCTCCAGGAGCATCCATCGGCGGATGAATCCCTGTGCATCGGGATGGGCCGAGGGGGCTGTTGCAGCAATGGGAGTGAAGTAGGTGGGACGGTTCTTGAACTGTACCCAGTCGATGTCCACGCCCGTTCCTTCGCAGGTGATCACGAGGTCGGCCACGCCCTTGGGCTGGTATTCAAGTGGGGCAGTGAGGGTAATCCATTGTCCGCTCATGTCGCGGCGGAAGGGGCCGTTCTCGCTCTTGACGGTCATCGTGAAGCGTGCAACGACGCGGCCTGCTGCCATGTTCTTGCCGGCAGGACGTTCGCGGAGGCAGAACTCGGTGTTGTCATTCGCCTTGGCACAGACTACGGCATAGCCATCGGTAAGGGTGCTGAAATCGATATCGTTGTAGCAGAGCCAGCTGCCCTTCTGGGGCAGAGAAACCTGCCAGCCACGGAAGTACTGGAGTGTGTCGATGTAGGCGATGGTCACATCGTCGGAAGCTGCGCTGAAGCGGTCGGGTTGGATCTGAGAGGTGGCGGGGTTGATGCCGACGCCGCGCTTGGTCTGGAAGACCTCCTGGATGGTTCCGTCGGCATTGAAGCTGATCTTTTCGATGCGAACCGAACGGCGCTTGTCGTCGCGTGGCGAATAGTCGTTGCGATGATAGAAGAGGTACCACTGTCCCTTGTACTCGACGATGCTGTGATGGTTGGTCCAGCAGGTGTTGTCGTGTTCGGCCATGATGATGCCCTTGAAGTCCCAGGGACCCAGTGGAGATCGTGACATGGAGTAGGCCAGTGTCTCGGTGGGGTTTTGACCATTGCTGGTGTCGCCGCGCACCCAGGGGAAGGTTAGGTAGTACCAGTCGCCGCGACGGAAGGCAAAAGGTCCTTCCTTGAATCCTTCGGGCAGTCCTTCCATGGTCTGACCACCCACGAGCATCGGAGGCATATTGGGAGCCTGTGCATTCGCATTTCCCGGGAACCGCATCTCGGTGAGTTCTCCGTCGAGTTCCTTCATGTTCGCCTTGAGCTTGGCGCCACGGATGCCCATGCCGCTCCAGTAGATATAGGCCTGTCCGTCGTTATCGACCAGCACACAGGGGTCGATGCCCATCACACCCTTGATGGGTTCGGGTTCGCACGTGAACGGCCCTTCGGGCTTGTCGGCAGTGGCCACACCGATGGCGAAGCCGCGGCCCTCCTTGGGCGCATTGGGGAAATAGAAGTAGTACTTGCCGCCCTTATAGACACAGTCGGGTGCCCACATGGAGTAGCCTTCGGGATTTCCCCAGGGCACAGTCTTTTGGGAAATGATCATGCCGTGGTCGGTCCAGTCGGTCAGGTTCTCGGACGAGAATACATGGTAGTCGGCCATGCAGAACCAGTCCTGCCGTTGTCCTTCGGGGGGCAGGATGTCGTGCGAGGGATAGACATACACCTTGTCGTTGAAGACGCGAGCCGTCGGATCGGCGGCATACTGGTCCCGGATGACGGGATTCTGCGCCGACAGCATCAGGGCAGGCAGCAACAGAAGAAGTGATGCGGATCGTTTGTTCATAATGGTTTTAGTTAGAAATTTCTGCAAAGATAAAGATTATTTTTCAGTAAGGGCATTTTTTGATGTTACAATTTTCATTTTATTTGTTACAAGAATCAAGAATGCCTCTACAGATGCCTGCAAGAGCCATTTGAAACAAAAATTAGACGTTCATTCGCATTTTTTCGCCGAAAAATTTGGCAGTATGAAATATTATCACTATCTTTGCAGCCGCAAAATCACTCAACCACACATTATCACATCATATTGGAGAGATGCTCGAGTGGTTGAAGAGGCACGCCTGGAAAGCGTGTAAACCCCTAAAGGGTTTCACGGGTTCGAATCCCGTTCTCTCCGCATCAAGCGCTTGCATGTATTTGCAGGCGCTTTTTGTTTTCTTTCATTTTCAGCCATTTAGCAAAAATGTCGGATTTTTTGGGAATTCTTGAAATGTAGAAAATTTTCACTAGTTTTCACTTTTGTGCACAAAAATGCATATTTTTAAAATTTTTGTTCACATTTTTGTTCACACCCGTTTTTCTTCCTATATTTGTATCGCAAATCCGAGGGAAAAGGCCCAAGGAGAAGCAACCGGTATATATAAACAATGTCAGCGCTGACATATATTATTGTCTAATGTATGTCAAACTTCAAGAAGTCGCTTTCAAGAAAGAAGCGAGAAGACGGGAAGCAGCAGATCATGCTTCAAGTCACCGTCAGCAGAACGTGCCGCCCGCGAATCAAGTCGGGCGTGTTTGTCAACCCATCTTCGTTTGATGGGAAGAAGGGGGAAATCATTGTCCCAAGGAGAAGCAGGCTCAACACTGCCCTGTGGGAAGAGGCTAACGCATCCCTTCGTGAACTCAACGAGGAGATCAACATCATCGAGCGAATCATTGCCGCAGCCTACGGACATATCGACGACCTGAAGTCCGATTGGATCGAGGGGGTGAGATCCTTCCTGAAGGAGGGGAAGCTTATCATCCCGAACAGGGCGGGAGATGTCGTCAACTGGGACAGCATCCAGGAGGCCTTCATCAGATTTGGAGCCTCGGAAACCGAGGAGAAGGCCTCCTCGCCGGGGAAGCAGAAGGAGGAGGGCGGCAAGCCGAAGTTCGAGACCTTGTCCCAGGTCATCGCCTTCTACGTCGAGCATCACAAGCAGGCGAAGACAAAGGAGGACATGAGCCCGACGCGTCGCACCCAGTTCATGACCCTGTGTCGTCTCATAGAGCGATTCGAGCTCTATACCCAGATGACAGGGAAGGCAAGCTATTGCTTTGACTACAACACCTGCAACCAGTTCGACCTGGAGGCCCTGCGCAAATACCTTCTGAAGGAAGGAAGCCTGGCCAAGGCACGTCCCAAGCTCTTTGAGAAGATATTGGCCAAGGCTCCGCTTTCCCTGAATCCCAGGCAGAAGCGCACGCTCACCGACCGGGGGACGAATTACATGGCCAAGCTGATGAAGAACCTGAAGTGCCTCTTCGCATGGATGCTCGAGAACGGCATCACCACGAACGAGCCGTTCAAGAAGTTCGATACGGGCGAGCAGGTATATGGACGTCCCATCTATATCTCGATCGAGGAGCGCAACAGGATTGCAGATGCCGACCTCTCCGGGGAGAGCGAAACCCTTCAGGAGCAGCGTGACATCTTCGTCTTTCAGTGCCAGACCGGATGCCGTGTCTCCGATCTTCTTCGTCTGACTCCAGGAAATGTGCAGAATGGCATTCTGGAATATGTTCCGTCGAAGACGTCCCATGGCAGCAGTTCAGCCAGACCCCGCGTACCGCTGACTCCGCGAGCAATGTCCATCGTTGAGAAATACAGGGATAATAAATCCTGCCGGGGCAGGCTCCTCCCATTTATCTCATCACAGAAGTACAACCAGATGATCAAGGAGATCTTCAAGATTGCAGGCGTCACACGAAAGGTGAATTGGCGCAATCCCCGCTCTGGCATGTATGAGCTTCGCCCCATCAACGAGATTGCCTCCAGCCACATGGCCCGACGCACCTTTGTGGGCAACGCCTACAAGATGACCAAGGACCCAGCTCTCATCGGCTACATGTCCGGGCACACACCCAACAGCAGATCCTTCCAGCGTTATCGCGACATCGATGACGACGACCTGAAGGAGGTAATCGGCAAGATAGAATGACCAAGGAGACAATATGGTCAGGATGCCCTTCCAGATGAGGAGTCTGGAGGGGCATCCTGCGAAATTATTCAAGACCATGTCAAAGGGGGTCTGTGGGGAAAGCAGACAAGGAGTCCCCATGAAGGACTTTCTTGAAGGAGAGTCCGTCCCGCCGTGAGAAGGGGCCATGGAGGTAAATTTACGGGAATTCGTCTTGTCCGGGCAGCAGTGGAATCCGATGTTGTTGCCCACCCCGTATTCATCTGCAACTAGGCAGTGGATTCCGTGTTCCCCGTCCTCGACAGCCGTTGTCTGATCCTGCTGTTGTCATCAACGCCCTTTGAGAGGTCCATGGCACCTATGTCACCGAGGGCATGCTTGTGCATACATTCTCGAGATCAGCCTGACACAGGCATCGCTGTCGTTCGGAGCGCTGCCGGGACCTGCACCCCCGTCCGAGTCTGTGCCTCTACCGCCTGCCGGTCGAGACAGTTCATCTGACGTGACGGATGGTACCTCTCGTCAGTCCGCAGCTTGCTGCATTCCGGGACCGCCCTCCATCACTGCCTTGCAGTCGGTGGGTATTAGGTTACCCACCTCTTCAAGATAGAATCGGGCAAGCCCTATTCATGCCGTGCCGGCTATCGGGCCCCGCTATCATTTATGGACTGCTCAAGGAATATAGGGAAACAGTAAGATGGGGCATTCGCCCTGATGGCGAACGGACGGCTTTTTACTGGCAGTAAGCATCCAAGGATGCCGGCCAAAGCATGCATGTCCATCATCTTCCTATCTTCTTGTATTCCCTGTTCTCTTGACCAGGCATCCCTGCCGTGGTTCTGCGTTTGCAGTCACCGTCTGGACAGATAGAGAAGGAGGGGACCATCACTTCTGATGAAAGAGTCCTATTTGTTCTTTCCTCGACGTCCTTGTGGACCCCTGTAAGGTTCGATGGAACCGTGCTCCGTTGAGATGAGGAGTCCCATGGGTCGGAGGGGTGGACGAACATGAATTCTGAGACGGGTAGATTGGAGATCCTGACAAGATTGAAATCTCTTTGCCTGTCTTTCGAAAGGCAAAGAGTCCGGATAATATTTTTCTCTCTTTTTTTCCCTATATTTCAGTTGTACATACGACAGTGGTCAAACGTGACATGAATCTTATGAAGATAGGGAAAAAATAGAGAGATATGCACCGTGAAGAATAGCGTGACAAAACAGAGTATCCCTTTAAAGGGATATACTCTTTGTCATGTCACGTTTTACTTTTTGTTGCGTGACTGGAGTCATGAAAATGTCATGGCCTGTCATGTTGTCATTCCTTATGAATATAGTGGAACTTTTCACCGTCGTCAGGCGCAGGGGCAATGATGTCCAGACGCAGACATGCATCCACCAGTCTCTTGAAAGCCTGGCTTCGGCTGTTCAGCTGTGTCTTGGAGAGGCAAGGGGCATAGGCCTCCGTCAATCCATGCCCCTCACGCCATATATATTTGGTATATCGGTCCCTCATCTCCTCCCTTGTCAAGGGAGAATCAGTTGATGTGCCAAATATCTTGAGCATCTGGGCACGATAGTCCTCTTCATTCGCCCTGTCTTTTCTCTTAAGAGCCTCGATCTTTTCTGTCTCTTTCTGCCTCTTAATGATGGAATCCACATCGAGTGGTGAAACGCAGCGGGGGACAGCAAAGATATGAACATCCGTATCATTGATACTCTTGCCCATGGAGGCGAGAAGAGCCTCGACATCGCCGTGTTCACATTCCAAGGCCTTGCATCCTTCCGGATCATCCACGATGACCATGGTCTGAAGCTGCATGAAGATATCCTTGATCTTACGCCTGCGTGACTGGTGGTGCCTGATGGATATGATGCCATTCCTGTTTTCCACCAGCAGTGTGCCGCCACCATACTTCTGACTCATCTTGCCCGCTGCGCCGAAGGCTGTGGTCCTGCCGGTGATGGCGTTCTCGACCGTGTGCCAGATTCCTATTATGGTGGTATTACAGTCTCTTGCAATGGCACGGACCTTCTTCATGACTGCCTCTGCACCCTTGTTCTGGTAGTTGTCTTCAAACAATCCCGCATACCCGTCAATGAAGACGACTGCCGGATGGAGTTCGCGAACCGACTTCTCGATGTTCCGGATGGTTTCCTCAGCAGACATGCCATCAGCTGACGCGATATACAGATTGGGGCAATGTGCATTGTAGGGCTGGTGAGCCATCAGATGAGCCGTACGACAGGTGTCCTGGGCATCGGAGCAGCTCTGCTCGGTATCAATGCAAAGAATAACAGAATTTGGGGGGAGCAGGCTCCTGATCTGGAATTCCGGAGATTCGCCATAGATCAGGGCATGCAGCAAAACCGATATAAGATGGCTCTTTCCGCTCTTCTCCTCGCCCATGATCACATAGTAGTTCTGAGCTTCAAAGAGCGGAGTCCCCTGGATTGTCAAAGGTGTAAAGGGGCGAGGCAGGTCGGTATCTGTGCCGAAGTACTTGAAACCTTCGGTCTGGTCGAGTGAAGACCTCAGGCCATTGAGAATATCGAGACATCGAAAGACTTCTTCATCATTGTGCGCCAGGAATCCGTCATTCATGGAAATCAGGCATTCATGGCTCTTGTGGATGAAGTGCTCCTTCCGAAGATTCTCTGCCACCAATCCGACATTATAGTCAGAAAAATCAACAATCCCTTTCCCTGCATTCAATTCCATAATCGAATGAAGGACAGTCTGCTCTTGATCTGGCAGTTCAGCGATGAGGGAGCTGACAGTTACCGGCAGCCTTGAATCAACCAGATACCTTATTTGGTTGAAGATTCGCCGGTTGGCCCCTTCAAACCAATCCTCGGAACAGCGTGAAACCATTCCGGGATTCACCAGCAACATGGCAAGCAGTTGTCGCTGCATAATCGTCGTGCCAGGCAGCACATGGGGATCCATAGTCATCTTCATCTGACACTTGCAGCCATCATGGCCTTCATATACGACGAAGGGGAGCCCGATGGTGCGGGCACCCTTCGTCTCTGCATGGCGGGCTCGGTCCTGTTTGTCAATCGACATGTCCTTCGGCATTAAAGTCCCTTGAAGCGAGCGACGACCTCGCTCTTCTTGTACATTACGCGATGACCGGACTTGTGCCCGACGAGATAGCCCTTCTGTCCCCATCTGATGATGGTGGTCTCACTGATGCCAAGGATTTCCAGCGCCTCCTTTCGAGTGATGTATTCGTCATCACAGCAGGAGGCAGCAGGAGCCTTGCCCTTGAGACCGGAAAGGATGGATTCAACGATGAACTCGGACATCTTGGAGAATACTCCCTGCAGATCAGCAACGGTAAAAATGAATGCCTGGCTGGCGTTCGGAATCAATTGGTCTTCTGACATTCCTTCTTAGGATTAAAGTTTAGGTTAAAAATGTTAATCACTCATCTCTTCTGCGCATCTGAGATATATTCGGAACCAAGGCTCGGCAGCCGGCTTTTTCATTCTTTCCCTTTCATCATGTGTAGTGCACTTGCATCACAGGTCCTGATATGGAAGCGGCTGCCTGTCTCTGATTCCCGTTGCAAAGTAAGCGAAAAAAAGCGAGTATCGTGAATCTAAAGGAAATTATTTTTTGCGATTAACGATAATTAGCCAAATCCGAAAGGTTTTGGCACTAAAAAAATGTTAATCGTCAGAAATGGCACATTCTTTCTTCATTTTATCTGGAACATGAAGGGAATGATACAGGAAGTGCTGATGTATACGAAGAAATAAAGGAAATGAAACAAGACTATCGGCTTTTCCAACAATGAACGTCCACATAAGAGTCATGACTGGTTAATGCCAAGTGAAGTTGACAAAATAAAGGGACCGATAGAGGAAAAGTGGAACAGTTATAGAGAAACTATTTTCAAAATCATGTATATTCGGGAAGGAGTCTCTATCTTTGCTTGGTAAATCGAAAAGAAGGGTTAACTTGAAATTAGATGGATTATTTTATGCCTACCTAATTAGGTAAAAAGTATTTGAAATTCGTATACATAATAAAAAATGTATATGAAGAGCTATTACATTCTCAGCATTCTGTTCCTTTTGTTTCATAATATGGTTGGACAGGTACGATTCATCGTTAGGAATCCCGTTTTTATGCAGCGTCAGGAACTTGTAGAAATAGATGCCCAGAGTGTCTATATGCAATTAGGCATTCACCATGGGCAACCCTTTGTTGTGAGTCAGGTAGTGGCAAAGAACGAGGATGGAAGTGAAAAACTTCGTGAAGTGGACTTCCAAGTGACACATGATCATAAGATACTAATTGATGCATCAGTACAGCCTAATCAGGAGAATGAATATGTCATTATGCGAGGTGTGCCGCGTAAGATGCAACGATATAATACATTGACCCAACGAACAACAGCAGGAGGATGGGGGGGGTAGGTAAGGTTTGGGCAGTAGGGCGTCTCTATCCCGATCGTCTTGACGATATCGCTTGGGAGAATGATCGTGGAGCCTATCGTGTTTATGGCCCTGCTTTCCAGCAGAGCGGAAGTGTTGGCTATGGTCCCGACGTGTGGGTCAAGAATACACCGGAACAAGATGTAGAAAAGCGTTTCAGGATGGACATTGATATCAAGCCTACTCTACAGCAACTCATCGATGCAGGCTATTCCACAGAGGCCGCCCAATTACTTGACGACAACTCGTTCCACATCGACCACGGCATGGGCAATGACTGCTATGCCGTAGGTGCCACCCTCGGATGCGGAGCGCCCGCCATCATGTCGGCCGACGGCAACATCTGCTTCCCCTATGCCTGGCAGCAGTACGAGATACTCGACAACGGCCCGCTGCGCTTCACGGTGAGCCTCGTCTTCGGCGACACCCTCATCGAAGGTCGCCACCTGCAGGAGCATCGCATCATCTCGCTCGACAAGGGCTCCAACTTCAATCGTGTCGAAGTGTGGTACGAAGACCTTTCCTCAAGCAAACGCCACGCCGAACCCCTGACCGTCTGTGCCGGCTATCCGCTCCATGCGCAGTCCGTTGGAGACATTGGTCACCCAGCTCAATTCCACAACAGACACGACACAAAAAAAAATTGTTTCCACCCGTCTTGAGAAGAAAAAATGAAATGATTCGTCATTTTTTCCTGTTTGGATTTGGTGGTGAAAGCGAATTTGATTATCTTTACGGCGTTAATTACTATTACAATGAAACCCTACAAGTTTGAACCCATCCTGAAATCCACCATCTGGGGAGGATATCAGATTGCCCCATTCAAGGGCATTTACACCGCGCAGCCCAACATCGGCGAGAGCTGGGAGATCAGTGGCGTGCCCGGTCAGGACAGCGTGGCCATCGAACGCGGCCTTATCGACGATGTCGATGTGGGACTCACACTCACGCAGCTCATCGACAAGTACAAGGGGCTGCTCGTGGGCAACAAGGTCTATAAGCGCTTCGGCAACAAGTTCCCCCTGCTCGTCAAGTTCATCGACTCGCGCCAGGACCTGAGCGTACAGGTGCATCCCGACGACAAGCTCGCCATGGAGCGTCACGGCTGTG
>JAEEGK010023914.1_pt1 | contig 12701 bp, 2 predicted proteins | sample 8958771 | NCBI WGS metagenome assembly JAEEGK01 (sample SAMN16246547, study PRJNA631951) | gut metagenome | biome: gut microbiome; feature: rumen; material: SC-attached | host: Bos | place: Iran: Karaj | collected 2018-10 | reverse complement strand
CCCAATCCCCAATCCCCAATCCCCAATCCCCAATCCCCAATAAATTAAATAAAAAAATAAAATAAAAATTATTAAAAATTTTTAATAATAATTAATTTTTTTTATTTTTATTAAATAAATTTTAATTAATAAATTAAAAATTAATAAAAAAAATCTGTAGTAATTATTATTTATAAAAAATATTTTAATTAAAAGATAAAATGGAATTTTATTCTTCCGAAGAAAAGAAAGCAACCAGAAAAACTATTCATCAAAAATTAAAAAAATCCAAAAAAATTCATCAAAAAGAAGAAAAAAAGCCAAAAACTCCAAAAATTTTAAATGAAGCTGACACAAATAGAGTAGAACATAAAGAAGAAAAAAAATCAAATTCTTATAGAAGCTCAAACCATAAAATTAAATCAAAAATTATTTTTAAAAATTTAATTTTATTATTTCAAATTTATTTATTTTTATTTTTAGTTTCTCCAATTATCAGTGATGATCCAGGTGATGGGACACCGGAAGAGACTCCAAATGAATCAGATATTTCAACTGAATCGATTACTGAAGCTGATTCAAGAATCAAAGAAGATCAAGAAATAGTCATAAAAGTTCAAAATTTAGGAAACCCACAATATTTAATATTTCCTGGATTTACTAATAGACCAAAATATTTCTGTGGTGGGCAAGAACTTACTGAGAATGAAGACAAAAAAGTTACCATTTCATCAGGTCAAGATACTATTACTCTTAAATGGGAATATTTATTTGAAGACATGAAAGCATTATTTGCAAATGTATCAGAGATAAAGGAAATAGAATTCACAAAAGTAAATACTTCTAAAGTTACTGATATGAGTTGTTTGTTTCAGGGTCTGAAAATTTTAACAAAAATAGATTATGGAGATAAATTTGATACTTCTGAAGTTACAAATATGGAATATATGTTTGCTGGTTGTGAACAAATGGAGTCATTTGATGTGTCTGGATTTGAAACTTCAAAAGTTTATACTTTTGCAAATCAATTTCAGAATTGTAAAAAAATAACATCAATAGATTTAACTTCTTATGATACTTCAAGTGCTATTTATTTTCATTATTTATTTGATGGTTGTAAAAAATTAGAAAAAGTTGATATCTCGAGTTTCAAAACTGATTTAGTTACACGTTTTGATTATATGTTTCGAGCATGTGAAAGTTTAACTTCATTAAATTTATCAAATTTAAATACTTCATTAACGACTAATTTTCAAAATATGTTTTATCAATGTAAAAGCTTGACTTCTCTGGATTTATCAAATTTTAATACATCTAGTGCAAACAATTTTAATTATATGTTTAAAGATTGTCCAAAAATTAAAATATTAGATTTAAGCAATTTTAACACTTCTAATGTTACAGATTTTGGAGATATGTTCAGTGGATTAAAAGCCTTGACATCTATAGACTTATCTAGTTTTGATACAAGGAAAGGTAATAAAATGAATAAAATGTTTAAAGATTGTAGAAGTTTGACTTCTTTAAATGTTTCTTCTTTGGATACCAGTATTGCTGAAAAATTAGTATCTTTTTTTGAAGGATGTTCTTCATTAACATCAATAGATATAAGACATTTCAGAACACCAAAATGTAAAGATATGAATGGAATGTTTTATAGATGTGAAAACCTAATATCTGTAGATGTAACTAATTTTGATACAAGTTTAGTTACTGATATGGGTAAAATGTTTGCAAATTGTGATTCTTTAGTATCATTAGATTTATCACATTTTAATACCCAAAATGTCATAACTTTTGAAAGAATGTTTGAATATTCAAAATCTTTAAAATCTTTAGAATTACAATCATTTAACACTGATAATAAACTTAAGAATATTTCTTGCATGTTTCATAATTGTTCAAGTTTAGACTATTTAAATATTCCTAATATAAAAACCGCAGGGGTTGTTGATATGGAAATGGCTTTTTGCAACTGTACAAGCTTAAATTCTTTAGATATAAGCCATTTTAATACATCAAATTGTACTAATATGAAAAATATGTTTTGTTATTGTGCTTTAGAAGCTCTAGTTATAAATAATTTTGAAACTTGCAAAGTAACAACTATGGATTCAATGTTTATTAATTGTTCAAAATTATCTACTTTAGATTTATCTGGTTTTGAAACCACAGAAGTAAAGGATATTTCTAATATGTTTAGTAATTGTGAATTATTAACAGATTTAAAAATTACTCAATTTGATACTTCAAAAGTAACAACTATGGCTTCAATGTTTAATAATTGCAAAAAATTACAAAATTTGGAATTTACTGCTTCGACTTTTAAGACAAATAATGTAAATAATATGGAATATATGTTTAATAACTGTAATTCACTTACAAATTTAGATACATCACAATTTAATACAGCAAATGTTCTTTCAATGGCTTATATGTTCAATAATTGTAATAAAATTAATTCGTTAAGTTTATCAACATTTGATACAAGACAAGTTACTAATATGAATTCAATGTTTAATAATTGTGAAAGCTTACTAAATTTAGATTTATCTTCATTTTACACCAATGATGTTCAAAATATGGAAAATATCTTTAATAATTGTAAGTCAATTACCGCATTAAATTTAGCTCATTTTAATACTGAAAAAGTTGCAAATATGGCTTCAATGTTTAATAATTGTAATCAATTACAATCTTTAGATTTATCAAGCTTTGACACAAGAATTTGTAATAATATGGACTATATGTTTAATAATTGTGATTCTTTAACAGAGATAAAAACTTCTTCAACATTTGATACATCTCAAGTTACATCAATGAGATATGTTTTTAATAATTGTTCAAATTTAGCTTCTCTTGATACTAGTACATTTCATACTTCAAATGTAGTTAATATGGAAAATATGTTTAATAATTGTAAAGAAATTACTTCATTAAACACACAACATTTTGATTTTTCGAAACTTACTTCAATGGCTTATATGTTTAGTGATTGTAATAATTTACAAACATTAGATTTATCTGGAATAACTACTTCTAGTGTATTAAATATGGAATATACATTTAACAATTGTAATTCAATCATTTCTCTAGACTTATCTCATTTTGATACTTCATCTGTAACTACTATGGATCATATGTTTAATGATTGTCATAAATTAAAATTAATAGCTGAATTAGATACTCGAAATGTTGAAAATATGGAAAATATGTTTAATAACAATTATGAAATGACATCTTTAACTACTAGTAAATTTGATACATCAAAAGTTACTAATATGGCTTATATGTTTAATAATTGTTTAGAATTATCAGATTTAGGTACTTCTACATTTACAACTGATGCAGAAAATATGGAATACATGTTTAATAATTGTAATAAAATTACTGCTTTAACAATATCAAATTTGGATTCAACACGACTTACTAATATGGCTCATATGTTTGATGGTTGCGAAAAATTAGATAGTTTATCTTTATCTGGTTTAAAAACAAATTATGTTGAAAATATGGAATATACATTTAATAATTGTAATTCAATTACTAATTTAGATTTATCTAATTTTGTAACTTCATCTGTAACAACAATGGATCATATGTTTAGTGACTGTAATAAAATGACAACTTTATCTTTACATACTGGTAAATTTAACACACAAAGTGTTAAAAATATGGCTTATATGTTTAATAATTGTTCTGAATTATCAAATTTAGGTACTTCTACATTTACAACTGATGCAAAAAATATGGAATTTATGTTTAATAATTGTAATAAAATTACTTCTTTAACAATATCAAATTTGGATCCAACACAACTTACTAATATGGCTCATATGTTTGATGGCTGTGAAAATTTGAATATATTAGATTTATCAAATTTAAAAACAAATTATGTTGAAAATATGGAATATACATTTAATAATTGTAAATCAATCACTAATTTAAATTTAAATAATTTTGATACTTCATCTGTAACAACAATGGATCATATGTTTAGTGACTGTAATAACATGGAAACTTTATCTTTAGTTACTAATAATTTTGATACATCAAAAGTTACTAATATGGCTTATATGTTTAATAATTGTCCTGAATTATCAAATTTAGGTACTACTACATTTACAAGTGATGCAAAAAATATGGAATATATGTTTAATAATTGTAATAAAATTACTTCTTTAACAATATCAAATTCTCCTTCAACACAACTTACTAATATGGCTCATATGTTTGATGGCTGTGAAAATTTGAATCAATTATATTTATCAGGTTTAAATACTGGAGCTGTTAAAAATATGGAATATACATTTAATAATTGTAAATCAATCACTAATTTAAATTTAAATAATTTTGATACTTCATCTGTAACGACAATGGATCATATGTTTAGTGACTGTAATAACATGGCAACTTTATCATTAGTTAATACTAAATTTAACACACAACAAGTTAAAAATATGGCTTATATGTTTAATAATTGTTTTGAATTATCAAATTTAGGTACTACTACATTTACAACAGATGCTGAAAATATGGAATATATGTTTAATAATTGCAATAAAATCACTTCTTTAACAATATCAAATTTTGGTACAACAGAACTTACTAATATGGCTCATATGTTTGATAGTTGTGAAAATTTGAATCAATTATATTTATCAGGTTTAAATACTGGAGCTGTTAAAAATATGGAATATACATTTAATAATTGTAAATCAATCACTAATTTAGATTTATCTAATTTTGATACTTCATCTGTAACTACAATGAATTCAATGTTTAATGAATGTAATAACCTAATCTTACAATCACATTTTAATACCATTAATGTTGAAGATATGGAAAAAATGTTTAATAACTGTAATAAAATTAATTCTTTAGATACTACAAATTTTGATACTTCAAAAGTTACAAACATGGCTCATATGTTTAATAATTGCTATAAAATAAAATTAGAAGGCCCTGCAAATTTTAATACCAAAGCTACTAATATGGAATATATGTTTAATAACTGTAATGAAATTACTTCATTAACAATATCTACTTTAGATTCAACAAGACTGACTAATATGGCATATATGTTTAGTAATTGTGAGAAATTAGATAAATTATATTTATCAGGCTTAGATACTCAATATGTTGAAAATATGGAATATACATTTAATAATTGCAATTCTGTTACTAATCTAGATTTATCTAATTTTGATACTTCAGTAGTAACTACAATGAATTCAATGTTTAATAATTGTGAAAATTTAATTTTAAAATCTAAATTCGATACCAAAAATGTAGAAAATATGGCTAATATGTTTAATAATTGTAAAAAAATGACTTCTTTAGATACATCAAAATTTGATACAACAAAAGTCACAACAATGAGTTCAATGTTTAGTAATTGTAATAGTTTATCTTCATTAGATTTATCCAAATTTATTACTTCACAAGTAACTAAAATGGATTATATGTTTAATAATTGTAGTTCAATTACTTCTTTAGATGTATCTACATTAGATACTCATTTAATTACCGATATGGCATATATGTTTAATAATTGTCTCAAATTAACATCATTAGATATAACTCATTTTAATACAGAAAAATTAACAACAATGGAAAAAATGTTTTCTAATTGTAATTCTCTTACTTCTTTAGATTTTGAAAATTTCGATACTTCAGAAGTGACAAATATGGATTCAGTTTTTTATAGTTGTTCAAAATTATCTTCATTAGATTTATCAAAATTTATAACTTCAAAAGTTAATAATATTGATTCAATGTTTTATTCTTGTAGTTCTTTAACTTCTTTAGATATATCACATTTTGATACTTCTTTAATTACAAATATGGCAAATTTGTTTAATAATTGTATAAAATTAACATCTTTAGATATATCGAGTTTTACTACAAATATATTAACAACAATGGAAAAAATGTTTTATAATTGTAATTCTTTGACCTCTTTAGATTTTTCAAAATTTGTTACTCCAGAACTAACAAATATGGATTCTACATTTTATAATTGCCAATCCCTAACATCTCTAGATTTATCAAAATTTGTCACTTCAAAAGTAAATAATATGGATTATTTATTCTATTATTGTAGTTCTTTAACATCATTAGATTTATCAAATTTTGATACATCATCAGTAACTAATATGGCTTCAATGTTTTATAATTGTTTAAATTTAAATTCATTAGATTTATCAAGTTTTGATACAAAAAAAGTAGAAAATATGGAAAGTATGTTTAAATATTGTAGTTCTTTGACATCATTGGATGTATCAGAATATGATACTTCATTAGCAACTAATATGGAATCTATGTTTTATAGTTGTTCAAAATTATCCTCCTTAGATTTATCCAGTTTTAAAACAACAAATGTACAAAATATGGAAAATATGTTTAAATATTGTAGTTCATTAACATCATTAGATTTATCAAAATTTGATACTTCTTTAGTAACTAATATGGCTTCAATGTTCGATTCATGCGATAATTTAAAATATCTTAATTTAAAAGGATTTAAGGAGGGAAATGATGAAATAGATGTATCCAATGTTATTAGAGGAACTATTGATAATATAACTTATTGTATTGGAGATGAAAGCTTAGCACCAAAAATTGCCGGAAAATTCCATGAAAAAAAATGTGCCTATCTTGATTGTGATGCAAATTGGAAAAATAATTTATTAGCATTAATTGAAGAAATTAAAAATGGTGGAGAAAATGCTTTAAGTAAATGTTATGAAAAACCTAATTTAAGCAATACTTTTTATCATTCAAATGATGAACCCGGAATTTCATCTTATTCTTATGAAATAGGAAATTCTGACGCTCTTAAAAATGAACATACTAATTTAACATTTATAGAATTTTCAGATGAATTAAAAAGGCAATTATTAAGAAAATTTAAAATTAATGAAAATGAGAAATTATATGTATATATTAAAGATTCTCCAAGTGATGATGAAAGACAAGCTACAAGTGAGTACGATTATGAATTTATTTTAGAAAATGGAACAAAATTGGATTTAAGTCAACTTAAAGAAGATTTTGTTGTAAGTGTTAGTGTTCCAATAAGAGATTTAGATTTAGCTAATTTCGATTATGCAAAACAATTTGCAAACAGTGGCTTTGATATCTATGATAAAAACGGTGATTTTTATATAAATCCATGTACTGCAGCATTCATTCATAAGGATGACATTCCACTAAAAGATAGAAAAAATGACATCTACCCCAATGTAACCATATGTAAGGGTAGCAATTGCCGTTATAAAGAGGCCAATTTAGATGATCATCGAATAGTTTGTGAATGCAATTTAAATGCCGATAAAATAAATGATACTGAAGGGGAAACTGATTTTATGGAAGAAGAGGAAAAAGTGACAAATATCATTTTAGATAATATAAATTATAGAATAATAAAATGTTATTATCTATTATTAGATTTCAAAAATTTAGTAAAAAATCCTGCATTTTATGTATTGGTAGCCATTTTTATAACAGTATTAGTTTTATTTTTTAAATTTATGTTATTTGGAATTCAAAAAATTAGAATATCTATGTATAATGAATTACCCACTGAATCAAAAGTAAAAGAAGAAACAAAAGAACAATTAAAAAAAATGAAGGAAAATTACGAAAAAATAAAGGTAGAAAAAAAGAAAAAATCAAATCCTCCAAAAAAAAAAGAAAAAGAAGATGACGAAGATGATGAAGATGAAAAAGATGAGAAGGATACCAAAGAAAAAAAAGATAAAAAAAGTAAAAAAAATAAAAAAAGAAAAGATAAAAGCGATAAGAAAAATAATATTATAAAAAAAAGAAATAAGGAAACAGGAAGTGTAAAACTAAGAGAAAAAAAGAAAAAAAAAGAAACTGAAACTAATTCAAGTTTTTCAGATTTTTACCAAACTGATTATTTTAAAAAAGTAAAAAAACAAAATTTAAAAAAAGGAAATTATGTAGATTATAAAACAACAACAAATGATTCACTTATTGAAAAGCCAGAAAAAAAAGAAGAAATAGATCAAATAATCCAAAGTAAATCAGATGAAGATCATAATAAATTACCTTTTAGCCAAGCACTAAGAGAAGATAAAAGAAAATGTTGTCGAGTATTTTGTTCTTTATTATTTGATAAGGTAGAATTCCTTCATTTATTTACTAAAAATGAATATTTCAGAACTATATTAATTTGCCAATTTTTAACTTCATTAGTACTTGATTTCTTTTTCAATTCTTTCTTTTATTCTGATGATATTGTATCTCGTAAATATCACAACAATGGAAATTTAGGTTTTCTTATAACTTTTGCACTATCTATAGTTTCAGCATTATTCACTGGAATAATTACTCATTATTTAGAAAGAACAATGATATTTGAAGAATGGATTAAACAAATAAAAGAAATTAAAAAAGAATATAAATATTTGTATGCTTTGAACAAATTTTTAAAATATCTAAAAATACAGATAGCTATATTTTTCGTTGTAGAAATATCAATTATTCTTTGGGGATATTATTATATATGTATTTTCTTTATTATATATAGTCAAAGTCGAAAAAGTCTTTTATTGAATTTTTTCTCTTCTTTAATAGAAGGATTAATAAAATCAGGCATAGTAATTGTTGCTATTGTCATTACAAGAAGAGTGGGGCTAATTTGTAAAAGTTCATATATATATAACACATCTAAATTTATAGATGAAAACTTTTAATTTAATATAGATGTTCATTATTACTTCATTATTATTATATTAAAAATTATTATTATTATTATTGTTGTACAAAATGTTGTTGGTTATAATATAATTGTTATTATTGTTGTTTCTCCTAACTGCTGTTAAATATTGTAGAGATAGGTATTAAATAATAATATATAAAAAATATTATTATTAATTATTATTTATTCAAATTGACTATCATAATATCTTCTTCTATTCGAATCAAAAGGACTCAAAGATTGATGTATATTTCTTCTTTGTTTTCCAGGTATTTTAATCACCGTATCATATAATTGAAATTTTTCTCCAAATTTATTTTTCTTAATACTTCTAATAGGTGATCGATAAAACTGCGAACAATTCATTTCTTGTAAAGTATAATCATTATTCCCACCATTATTTTCTTTATGAATATTTACTAATGATTTTATAGGTTTATAATTTATATATTTTTGATCATTTTCATTTTTTTCTATCATTTCATTCTTATTCATATTTTTATAATTAAAAGTTGGCTTTATTTGATTTAATGGTATACTCATACTATACCATTTATCTTTTTTTGATTTCGATTGTTGATTTGCATATAAATCATAATCGCAATTTTTTACTATTCTTGATAAAACTTTGTTATTATTAAGAATTAAATCATTATTAATAGGATTATTAAATATATTGTTTATGTCACATGTTGATCTTGTTATTTGAATTCTTGGATTTTTCTTTTTAAATATCTTTGGATTATTTTCTAAGAAATTCCCGAAATCACCTTTCATCATATTTGGTATCTGATTTATTTTATATATATCAGTTTTAGAATTATTATTATTATTATTATTATTAGAATATGAATTTTGTAATGGTTTATCTATAAAATATGATTGACTTATATAATTTCTTGGCAATTTTATTTCTTTATTGTTTTGAATTAGAGTTATCCCACTTAAATATGATGATGATTCTTCTGATGAATTATCACTTGAATTCGCTTTTTCTTTTTTATTTTTGGAAATTTTATTATATTGATTTAAACCATTCGTTTCTTTATCATTATCTTTATTATAATTTCTTTGTCCATATTTTTTTATGTAAGGAATTGTTTTTTCTATATTATTATTTGAATCCATTGGTTCATGTACACTTTCATCAATATAAGGGTTATCAATAATTACTTTATGCAAATTTTCTTTAGGTAAGATATACACAGGAATAAAAGTATCATTATCTTTAATAGTTTCTTGATCATATTCATCAATTATATCACTTTTATATTCCATTCTCGGCTTTTTTTTATATTTTAAAATTTCATCATTGTCAATATTATCATCCTTATTTTCTTTATTTTTCCATTTATCAAAATATTTTTTTAATAAAATATCTTTTCCTTTTTGATAAAGTTTGAGTAAATCTTGTAAAACTTTTCGTTTATATTTATCATATATATCTTTATTCATTAAGGAAGAATTTGATTTCCATTTATCTAAAGCTTTTTTTAATTTTTTTTTGTTGATATTTTTATTTTTTATTGGACTTCGTCTATATGCTATTCTTTTTTTTGTTGATGATATTTTATTTTTTGGTTCCGTATTTTCTTCTTTTTTCATTGTGAATAAAATATTCTTTTTTTGAATAATTTTAAAATTATTTTCATCTGATTTATCTTCAGATTTTTCGTTGTTATTTTCTTTGTTTTCTTTATTTTCTTTATTTCCTTGAATTTCATTATCATATTTTTTGCTTATTGTTAAAATTTGTTTAAAAGTATTTTGAATTTCAAATTTTTTTAAAATCATGAAGCTTTGTCTAATCTCGATATTTTTTAATTCATCATTGTCATTAATTTCTTTATTTTTATTTTGCTCTAATCTTTTTTTAAAATATCCATCTAAAATTTTGGTTAATTTTCCCATATTTATATTATGTTTTAATTTATCTAAAACTTCCCTTTTTATTTCTTTATCACTTTCATTTTGGGCTCTTTCTAATATTTCTATTAATTTATTCAAAGCATTATTTAAACATTCTTTATTATCTTTTGATTTTATTGTAATTAAATCATTTTTATTTTTCTTTATGATAAAATTATTGTCTTCTTTTTCTTTTTCTTTATTTTTTAAGAAAGCTATAATATTATCTAATTGAATCGAAATATGGTTATTTAATTTTTGATTATTTTTTAAAGGTGTACCAAAATTAAATTGAATTTTATCTGGGGCAATTAATGAAAAGCTTTGATAATTTTGTGTTTGCAATAATTTTTTTTGTGGTTCCATTAAAATATTAATCTCATTTTGTGGAGAAATAAATATTTTATTATTTTTTGGAACCTCATTGTTTTCTGGATTTTTTATATCAGATAAAACTTCGAATTGATTAATTTTTGAAGCAATTACTAACTTATTATTTTCTTCTTCTTTTTTCTTTTTTATTTCATTTTCTTTATATCTTATTAATTTTTCAATAATTTTTTTTCTTTTATTCATATCATCAATAATGTTTTTCCATTTCGTTAAATAATTTTTCAATTTTTCTTTGTTTTTTAATTCTTTATTTATTTTATGCATTTTTAATAAATCATTAAAGAAGTTTTTCTTAGCTTGTTTTTCTTTAAATTTATTAATTATATTATTTAATTCATTTTCTTGTTCTTTTATTTTTTCTATTAATTTATTAAAAGCATTTTGTTTTTCTTCTTTTTTTTTATTTAATAAAATATTGTCTAATTTATGTATTAAATCATTCAAGGCTTGTGTTCTTTTATTTTTAGTATCAACTTTCCATTTTTCGAAGCAATTTTTGAAATTTTTATAATTATGCATTTTTTCTAAGTTATCTAATTTTTCGTTAAAGTCTTCACATTTTTCCATTAATTTATTTTTTTCATAATCTCTTTTTTTCTTGAGGTTATCCATAAATTGTTTATATAAATGATAATTATGAATATTATCAAACTCGGTAATGAACTGCAAAAGTTTTTCTTGATGTTCTAAATTATTCATCAATTTTTTCCTGAATAAAAAGCCCCTAATATTTTTTTGTAATTTTATTATTTTAAACATGGCTCTCCACCATTCTTGTATCAGGGCAATTTTTTTGGCCTTGTCTTTCACACTTTTATCTTCATTCATTTGTCTTTTCATCGAAGTAGAATACTCCATTCTTCTTATAAACACAGCAGTCCTTTGTGCATCGTTTAATTCTTTTTTATCAATATTATTCGCTAAAGAATTATCTTTGGCATCTTTTTTCTTGGGGATTGGGGTCAAACTATTTTCTGGTAATATTGTCACAATTTTACTCGCTTTTCTTTTAATTTTGTTGAAATCTTTTTTATTTAGACAGTTTTCTAAATTTTGTGGTTTATTCAATGATTGTCTTTTATTATCCTTTCTTTTATTTTGTAATTGGATATTCTTTAAATAATATTCACCGGATTTATCCATGAAACGCTTTGTTCCTTCTAATGTTACGTTTTTATTCTGTTTTATATAGGAAGCTAATTTAAGTTGAGATTTATTAAGTAATCCTAAACCACGAAAAGGCTTTTTATTTGCTCCGTCTGATATTTCCACACTGGCTAAAATTTCTGGAGTGCCGTTATCACTTTCTTTCTCTGGTTTATTTCTACTCTTAGTTTGAATTGAGGATTCTTCACTAGGAATATTTTTTGTATTTTTTTCTTTTTCAATTTTTGGAGAAAGGATTTCCTCTTTTTCTTTTTGGATATGAATTTCTGGGAAATGATCTGCGTTATAACTTTCATCTCTTTTTGAATTCGGCATTGAAGGCTTTTTTATGCCGTTATTTCTTGTGTGGGGTTTTTGAGGTGGAACTACATTTTGTTCTAACTATTTAAATTATATTGGATAATATTTACTTACATTTTTTTTGAGAGCGGAACCGAAGGTTAATTTATTTTGGGTGGAATTTGTATTTTTTTTGTCTTTTGTGTTTTTCATTAAAGAAAATTAATAAATAAAACATGAATAA
>JAEEGK010023912.1_pt1 | contig 12701 bp, 10 predicted proteins | sample 8958771 | NCBI WGS metagenome assembly JAEEGK01 (sample SAMN16246547, study PRJNA631951) | gut metagenome | biome: gut microbiome; feature: rumen; material: SC-attached | host: Bos | place: Iran: Karaj | collected 2018-10 | reverse complement strand
CCCAATCCCCAATCCCCAATCCCCAATCCCCAATCCCCAATCCCCCTTAATTTTTCGCTTTTATTTTTAAAATAATTTCTTTAAATTAATTATATAATTATTATATAAATATATATTATATAATTATATATTTTTATTAATTATATTAAATAAATATTAAAATGGAATCAATCGAAGATTATTCAAAAATAAATAGCAATCTTGTATTTAATTCGAATATTATTAATAAAAAATTTAATAAACTTCATTCAAATATTTTAAATAAAAATAATATTTATAAAGAATTTAGCTCAGAAAAAAAGAAAAAAAGTAAATTAAAAATTCAATTTCCATTAAATTTAATAGAGAAAAAAAAAAATCCAATAAAAAAAAAATCTACATTTAACACATCTTCACTTTTTAATATTTCAAACATAAATCATACTAGAAATTTAAATAGTAATAATCAATTATCAACAGAATCATCCACTGGTTATTATGATAAAAAGAAAAATAGTAATTATATAAATGAAATTAATCTTCCAAAAATAACAAATAATATTATTAATTTAAATGAAGAAAATAATTTATCATTTGGAGAAATCTCTCCAAAATTTATTAAAAGAAAGAATAATACAAAAATATTTAAAAAAGAAAGTATAATAGAAGAATTTGAAAAAAGTATTAATAACAAATCTATTAATAAAACAAATAATAAAATAAAAATAGAAAATGACATTGATTTACAAGAAAAAAATGAATTTATTAAAAAAAAATTAATTAAAATTAAAACATTTAACCCAAATAGAAAAAAATATAATAATAATAAAAGAAAAAGTAAACTTTTAATATTAAAAAATACAATTGATAACGATTCAAATAATTTATCATCATCAAATTTAAATTTACATTTTGAAAATTATCCACATGTTGTAACATCAAAACATACTTTAAATAATAATATAATTAAAAGTTTTGCAGTAAATTCATTTCAAGGTTTAATTAGAGATTACAATGAAGATAAAGTAAGTATTATTCTTTCAATTAAAAAACCAAAAAATTTTCAAGGAAATTCTTGGCCAAAATGTTCATTTTTTGGAATATACGATGGTCATGGCGGAAATTTATGTTGTAATTATTTAAGAGATAATTTACATCATTTAATAATAAAAAATGAATATTTCCCAAACGAACCAGAAAAAGCTTTAATGAAAGGTTTTGAATTAGCCGAAAAAAATTTCATTGAAATTTCAAATAAAGAAGAAGATACAAGTGGTTCATGTGCATTAATATGTTTATTAATAAATGATATATTATATGTGGCAAATTGTGGTGATAGTAGAGCATTAATATCATTAAATAATGGAAAAGAAATTAAATTATTAAACCCAATTCATAGACCAAATAATCCAGATGAATATAAAAGAATAATTGAAAATGGGGGAAGTGTTTATGATAGCAATGGAATAGCAAGAATAATGCCTGGAAGATTAAGTGTAACAAGAGCTTTAGGGGATATTAATGCGAAGAAAGAAGAATTAGGAGGGAATAGTAAAGTTTTAATTAATATTCCTCAAATAACGAAATTTAATATTAAAGAAATTAATAAAGATTTTTTATTTATTGGTTGTGATGGAATTTTTGAACATTTAAATAATGATGATGTTAATAAATGTATTTGGAATTTATATAATGAAAAAAAAGATAATTATATTAATAATGTTCATAAATTTTGTGGGGATGCTGTTGATATTGTTATGAAATCTGCTTTAAGAAGAAAAAGTTTGGATAATATTTCAGCAATGTTTATTTGTTTTGAGGAAATGGAAAAATTATTTGAAAAAAAAGAAGAAGATAAAAATAGAATGATAATGAAATTTAATAGTTTAGTTGATAAAAAAGCTTTAAATTTAAATGATTTAAAATTTGGCTTTAAAAAGGAAAATAAACATATGAAATTACGATTAAAAAATTTTAATAAATTATGAAAGGTAAATTTTTAATGTATTATTACATATTTTTTTATTTTTATGATATAAATTTAAAATTGATTTATATAAATAAATAAATTATTGTTGTAAATGATTTGTTTTTTTTAATTATTTCCTATTTGCATCAATAATTGAATTTTTTTAAGATAATTTAAAAAATGTGAATTATATATTTTTATATATTGATAGTTATATTTTTTATATTTATTTATTTCAATTTTATTGCCTTATAATTTAATTATTCATAAATAATATAGTAAAAATATAATTAATTTATTATTTTTAATTAAATATATTTAATATAAAATTAAAAATTACATTTAATTTGAGATTAAAATATTGTTTTTTTCTTTTTTTTTATTTTTTCTCTTTTTTTTACTTTTTCTTTTTGTTAATTTTATATAATTTTTTTCTTTACCAATCTTATAATAAGGAAAAAATTCAAAAGCAATTGGTTGATAAATTAAATTAAAAAAATAATGACCAAAAACAAAAGAATAACCTGAACATAAAAAAATAAAAGAAATTCCCAAAAAAAACCAACAAAATTTACAATATTTATTACTTAAATTTTCATTAAAATTAATAAACATTATTGCAATAAAAACTATAATTATTATAAAATAAGAAATGATTATTAATAAAAAACTAATGACCGTAAAAGTTATTATTATTTTATTTTCTTTTGAGTAAGTAAAAGAAAAAAATTTCCCTTTTTTTAATTTAAATATTGTTTGTTTATACCCAAAATAACTTAAAATTAATATAATAAAAATTATTGGAACAACTTCAATTAATTTCAATATAAATTTACATTGAAAATATTCACCTTCTTTATTATTTGTTTCAGAAATTTGATACATATTAAAATATATACATTCATATATAATTAATAAATTTAATATTAATAATAAAATAATTTGTTTTTGTCTATAAAAAATAATTTGTAATATAAAATAAAAACATAAAATTAATATTACATTAAAAATATTTTTTATATAATTTCGAAGAGATTTTAAAAATGTATTATCAAACAAAAAATATTCTAATTTTTCATATTTATAATCCCAAAAAGAAAAAATAAAAAATACTCTTAAAAGAAAACTTCCATTATCAAAAACAATACTTTTTTGTTCATCTTTTTTTTGAGAAACTTTTTCTTTTAATAAATTATAATTAACAAAAAAAACTTCAATTTGTCTTAAACAAAAAATTAAAATAATAGAAATTATAAAATTATTTAATAATCTAAATAAATTTTTTCTTTCCCAACAAAAAATAAATATTCCATTTGTTTCACAATTATCACCTAATCTAAAAACAAATAATAATAAAATAAACCCTCCATATAAACTTAAAGAAATAAATAAAGGTAATAACATATATTTTAATTTATTATAATTATCAATATAAATAAAACAAATTAATGCTAATGTTGGAATTACTATAAATAATATTCCAAATATTAATTTAATTATTGCAAAAAAATTTGGATGTTGGTCTAAAAAGTATAATTGTTTTATTAATGAAAATTTAAAATTCGTAAAATCTTTTTGAATTTCATTTTTTTGTTGACTTGAATTTTTTTTAAGAGAATAACTTTCATTTTCAATTAAATTATCTTCTTTCATATAAATAATAAAATTTAAAAAATTTATAATAATTTTATAAAAATTAAATTATATTTAATTTATGCTAATATATATAATTTATTATTTAATATAATAGATAAAATTATTTTTTCAATTTTTATATATAAGACCTTTATTTCGTTATTTATATTTTTTTACATTAATTGTTAATATTATTATTATTAAAACTTAAATTCAAATTTAAAACAATATTTTTTTCTTTTAAATTGAATTTTATATTATAAACTTTTTTATTTAATAAAAAATCTTCGTTATTATCATATTCATTATTATCAAATAATGAATCATCTATATTTAATGTCATCATTGCTTCATCCATTTTTTCTATAAAATTATTATTATTTAATTTTTCATTTCCTTCTTCAATAGGAGGTTTAAATTTTTCTGTATTTAATCTAAAACATGAAAAATTATCATCATTGTCATTTATTTGAATATTCTTATTATTTGATTTATTTATATTTGATTCATTCGTTTCCATAATTTCATCTTCTATATTAATAGACATTGCTTGATTCATTTGATTCATAAATTCATTCGAAAAAGGTAAAATTATAGATTCTTTTAAAGGAGGTTGGAACTTTTTAGTATTAGATCTAAAATAAGATAATTCTTGTGAATTGTTTAACATTTATATGAACAAAAACTAAAAATAATAATTTATTAATTTATTAAAAAAAATTATAAAATAATATTTATTTATTAAAACTTATTAATTTAAATAAATATTTATTCTTATGTTGAAGTCTTCTTAATTTTAATTAAATATTTATATATTATTTATTATTTAATTTTTTTTCATAAGTTTTGAAGCAATTTTATCTAATTCTGTTCTTCCTGTTTTAGTTAAAACTAATCCATAAGTAATATTTTCTTCTTTTGGTCTATAATTTTCTAAATAACCAGCTGTTTTTAATTGTTTAATAACTTCTCTTATTGTTTTTCCACCTGCTTTACTAAATTTAGATGGTTGAGAACCTCTTCTCATTTTTTTACCAAGAACAGTTCTTAATGAACCTACACCTATTGTAGTACTTTTATTAATATATAAATATCTTGAAATTGCAGCTGCTTTAATATATAAATAATCTGGACTCAAAGGTTCAATTTCATTTGCTCTGTTACATTTTACTATACTATTCCATTTTGGAAGTTTAATGATATTTTTTTCTTTAAAAAAAGAGGCAAGAGCATTTACAAACATATTTGATGGAACATCTAAAACAGTGAAACCTTTTTTATTTTTATTTATTTCAATTGAGTTAATGAGAGCTTCGGTCATTTTTGTATCTTTATATATAATTAAATAAAAAAAATTAATTTTTAAATTAAAAATTATTTTTTATTCTTTAAATAATTTTATTTTAAATATTAATTAATATTTTTATACATCTATTTTATGTGTTTTTAATGATTGATATACAATTATCGCACAAGGGAAGAAAATAATAACGAAAATTTTTAATGTTTGTAAAATATTAAGTTTCACCCAGAATAAATATAAAATAAATGAAATTAATCCTAAAACTCCAATAAATAAAAGATTAAATAATGCACCAATTTTATCTGTTGGAAATGCACTAACATTTGCATTATTTTTTTTCAATGTAATTAAAAGAATAAATGTTAATATAACTATAACAACTGAAGCAATACAACCAATTACGTAATGTTCATTTTTACTTATTAATTGAGGTTGAGATGGAATCATTATAGGTTTAACATTATTAAAAAGTTTTAATTTTTCTTCATCAGGACTTGTTGGTTTAAGAAATGTTAATTCAGTTTTACCAAAATTCCATTCAATTGGACTTTCATTAGCAATGTCACTTACAGCTAAAATCATATCATACATTCCATTATAACTTTCAATATTATTTGGGTCATCTAATTCGAAAGTAATATAATGATAACCGTTTTTAGAATCATAATAATTACTATAAGAATTAAATGATTTATTTAATACATTATTTTTTAATTTTAAAAAAACTTGTTCAATATTCATTGGTTTATCATTTATATCTGTAATTTTTACTCTTATTTTAAATATTCCATCTTGAGTTGCTTTAATAACTTTAGAAATTTGTTCAGGATATTTTATTGTAACTTCTTTTTCGTTTTTATCAAAATCAAATCTATCTTCAAATTCAAATGTTAAATGATCTACTTTAATTGTGTTATAACTAATTATAGGAATAACAATTTTTTCTTTTAAATCAAAATATTTATTATCCATTGATAATTCAAGATCATAAAATCCAGGATTTTTTATCATATCATTTAATTCTAATTCAATATTAGAAGTTGGATTTTTTATTTCTTTGGTTTTTGTTTTTAATGTATTTGATTTGTCATCTTCTTGATCGTCAATATCAAAATTATTATTTTTTGAATTTTCTGAATTTTTTTTTCTTGAAGATTCTTTTATTTGATAAGTAATTGTGGTGTTTTTAATTTCCACTTCATCATCAAAACTATTGACAAAATTTAATGTTAAAGTTTTACTTTTATCGTAATTGAAATTATTATTTTTTAATTTCATTATTGGTAGTCTATATAATGAATCTAAAATTTTATATTCACTATATAAATTATCAATATTATCATAAAATAAGTAATTAAAATTTTTTATATAATTTAATAATTTAAAAAGATATTCATTAAAATTTCTAAAATTTGAGATTTTTTTAACCGCTTTTAAAGATTTTAATAATTGTTCATTTAATTTCAAAATTGAAATGTCTTTTTCAGAAAAAATATTCATATTATCAGATAAATCAATCAAAGAATTTTGAAGAATATTTATAATTTCTTTAATTGTATCTTTAATATCTTTTTCTTTTTTTGGTAAATGATTATATAAAATATTTAACATTTCTAATCCTAAACCAGTTGCATATAAGTTTCTTTTTTGGCCATTTTTTTTAACAGAAAATTTATTATTTTTTATAAAATTTTGAAGAGCATCATAATAATCATTAAATATTTTTTCATCTGTAATATTTAAATAATCTATTGTAATTAAAGCTTCATGTAAATCACGAATATCATTTATTTCATCAAGATTAAAAGATGGTTGTTTTTTTATATCTTTTCCACAATTTAATAATTCATTTATTTTTATTACTTCATATGTAATAGATACATTATCATTTTTTATATTTTCGCAAATTAAATCTGAATGTTTTACTGAATTTTTTAACATATTAATAAGTTCAATTGCTTCTTTTGTTGATTTGTATACATCTCTTGAATTTTCAAAAAAAAGTCCATTATTTTTATTTTGATTTTTATCAAGAAAATTTTGAATATAATTTTTTTTATTATCTGAAATAGCACAATAAATAAACCCAATTAAAAAAATATATTTAATGAAATTTTTCATATTTTCCAAAATTTATAAATAAATTTTTTAATATAAATTAATAATATACTTAAATTAATTATTAAAATTAATTTTTAATTAAATTATTTAAATATTTTAATAGATATATTTTTATTTAAAATGGGCATTACTAGAAGCTCAAAAACTAAAAGAAGATTAACAGGTGGTCGTATGCCAATTCACAGAAAAAAAAGAAAGTTCGAAATGGGGCGACAACCTTCTTTAACTAAACTCGGTGAAAAAAAAATTATTGAAGTAAGAGGAAGAGGATGTCAAAAAAAGAAAAGAGCATTGAAATTAAATGAAGGAAATTTTATGTGGATCTCAGAAAAAGTTTCAAGAAAATGTAAAATTGTTGAAGTTGTTTTTAATGCAACAAATAACGAATTAGTTAGAACACAAACCTTAGTTAAAAATTGCATAGTTGCTATTGACCCAACACCTTTTAAATATTATTGGTATATTCATTATGATGACAATAAAATTACAAGAATGCCTGAAATTAGTGATCCAGATAGAAAAAAAAAATTAGAAGAAAAAAGAAATAAACATAAAAAAGCTCATCCATATAAAGATCAATTAGATAAACTTGGAAGATTCTTTGAATTGTTAAATAAAGGAAGACTTTATGCTTGTATTACAAGTCGACCTGGACAAGTTGGAAAAGCTGATGGTTATTTACTTGAAGGAAAAGAACTTGAGTTTTATATTAAAAAAGTTGAAAAAAAATAAATAAAATATATATTTTAATAAAACAAATAAAATAATTTATTTAAAATATTTTTTGTTATTTAAATAATAAAATAAATAATAAATAATATAATATTATTTATAATTTTTTTTTAATTAAATAATTAATTATTAACAATAATATTATTATTATCAAAATGGAAATATTATTATATTATTATTAAATAAAAATATAAATACTTATTTTATATCAACATTTTTTATATTATTATTATTATTTTTTTCTTTTTTTATATCATTTTGATTTTCTTCTTCAATTAATTCAATTTCATCTCTTTTTTTTGTAATGTCTTTTAATTTATCATAAACAGCACTACTAAATTCAATATGTTTTTTATCTTTGTCTTTATTAATCTCTGAAAAATTAATAATATCTTCAATATTTTGTAAATTATTTTGTTTTTTTTTCTCATATTTACATATTATATTAATTGTTATTAAATTACTTGCAATCATTGTTAAACTATAAAATAAATTTATTATTCGATAAAATTTACTTTCATTTTTTATTATAAAATTAACAATTAAATTTATTGTAAAAATAATTATCATTATATTTAAAATTAAAACAATTTTATATTTTGATAATGAAGAAATATATCTAAAAATAAAATATGTTATTTCAATGTATAAACTATTAAAAAATTCTAATAAAAAAATAGAAATATAATTTATATAATATTTTTCTTTATTTTTAACATCATCAATATTAAGAATAAAAATACTGAATGAAAAAATTGTATTAATTACTATTGTTAAAAATTTACAATTAATTGTGCAATTTCTATTAAAAAAATTAATTATTGGATGACTTCTTAATTCATTAATATAAAAATTTATTGAACCTGCTTTACTATGTTTTGTATTACTTATATTTATATTATTGTCATTATTCATTGAAAAATTATTATTTGATAAAAAATCTGTTTTATTTCTTAAATTTTTAAAAATTTCATTTTTTTTTGTTAAATTATTTATTATTCCTGAATTATCTGATTTATTTAAATTTTCTTGATTTGTTTCATTATTAATTTGTTTAAAATCAAATAAATCATTTGTATTTTTATTTAAATAATTTGAATTTTGTTCTGTAAAAACACGACTTTTATTTTTATTAACTTCATTCTCAGTTTTTTTACTTATATTAATATCATATTCTTCTTTTAATTTAAATGACATTAAAAAATTATTATATTATAAAATTATATTACAAAATAATAATATTATAATTTATTTATTATAATATTAAATGGATTATATGATTAAAGAAGAATTTGATATAGAACAACAAATAAATCACGATTTTTCATATAAAAAAAAGAAAATAAAAAATAAATATTTTTATCAAAAAATTTTATTAAAATTTTCTCCTTTTATAAAATTTTTTAAACAAAATAAAATAATATTTAATGTTTTATTTTTTATTATCATAATTTTAACATTGTATTTTTATTTAAAAAGTATAAAAAATTTAAAAATAAAAAACTCATTATATAATAGCAAAATAAATGAATTAGAAAATAAATTTGAAGAAATAAATTTTAAATACATGAATTTACAAAACGATTATTATAAAATACAAAATGAATTAAAAGCACAAAAACCAATAAATGAATTATTAAATAGCGATATTATAAAAACTTACAAAGAATATGAATCATTAAAAAATTTAATTGAAAAAAATTCAATAATAACATTTTCTTTAATTTATAAAACAGAAACACATGGCGATAATGCAAATTTATTTAGAGAAATTTCTAGAAATTATTCAACATTTTTATTATTAGTTGAAACTCAAGAAGGAAAAAGATTTGGAGGGTTTACTGTTCAAGGTTTTCGACCCAAAAAATTTATTGAAGCTTTATTAGATACGTTTGGTATTAATCGTAATTATTTTACATTAGATGAAAAATCTTTTTTGTTTTCCTTTGATAAAAAAGAAAGATATGTTATAAATACCCCAAAACAAGCATTATATTCTGATGAAAAATATTTTGCTGTTTTTGGTAATGGAGATATTATTATAAAAGATAAATATTTATCTAATGAATGTGAAAGCTATTTTCCAAAATCTTATGGAAATGTTAATTCAAATACAGTTAATGATTTAACTGGTTCATCGAAATTTAATATAAAAAGAATTGAAGTTTTTTTTGTAAATATAATTAATAAAAAATATTTTTCTTAAATATTAAATATTATTTTAATTTAATTCATAAATAAATAATTTACATATTTTTTTGAAATTTTTTTATTTATATTTTTCTTATTTTATAATTATTTGAAAATTAACAAAATAATAAAAAAAATCATAATTAATTAAAAACACAAAATATCAAAATAATAAAAACAAATATTATTTATATCACTTTAAATTAATAAAATATTCGTCTCTAAATTTTTTTGCTTCTATAGGATAATTAGTTATTATACTATCTACACCATTTTCTAATAATGATTTATATATATTATTATTTTCTTCATCATTCATTTTAAACCATGCTAAAACAGCCATTCCATTTTTATGTGCTTTTTCAACTATATCTTTTTTAACATCTTTATAATATATATTTAAAGAACAATTTGGATAATTAAATTTAAACCAATTTATCATAAAAATTGGATAATACAAAAATCCAAATTCAATTTTATTTTCATGTTGGTCATTATATTTTTTAATTAATTTATAATAACCATGAATAAATGAAGAAATATGAACTTCATTAATCATATCATATTTTTCAAGTAAATTTATTAAAATAGGAAACATTTTATTAATATTTTTATCTTTTATTTCTATATTTAAAAAAATTCTATTTTTGCATATTATTAAAACTTCTTCTAATGTTGGCATTTTTTCATTTCCATTTATTGTTTTTAATTTTTTAACTTCATTTAAAGTAAGTGAATTAATTTTCCAAATTGTATTATAAAATTTATATAAATAACCTCCTATTTGTCCATGAACAACAACAGGAATATTATCTTTAGTTAACCAAATATCTAATTCAATTCCATCTATTGAATTATTTATTGCTTCTTTAAATGCAGGTATTGTATTTTGAGGATAGATTTTATTAAACCCTCTATGACTTTCTATATAAGTAATATGATTTTTTTTGAATATATCATGTGATTTTCTTTTGATAAAATTATTAGAACATAAAGAAAATAAAAATATAATTAAAAAATATGAAGAAGTCATTAATAATAGCAAAAAAAATATAATATAAAATAATATTTACAGTTATAATAATTTATATAAATAATTATTAAATTATTAATTATTTACTTTATAATAAAATTATTATTATTATTTCATTCATCATATCTTATAATACCTATTAATAAATTTTCACATATTTTTGGATAAGTTTTTTCTTTTGAATTGTCATAAAAAGGTTTAAAAAAACATACAGGTAATTTATTTTTTTCATTAAGTTTTATTTGTTGTAATTGAATAAATTTTAATTCTTCTTTATTTATTAATAGTTTAAATGTTCCTCTTTTATTATTTAAATTAATTACTTCTTCAAAAAATAAAAATGATTTTAAATAATCTTCTGGTAAATTATCTTTAACATTAATTAAAATTCTCAATGATAATGTTTGACTAATAGTAAAAATAAAAATATCTAATAAAAAAAATGAATATAATAATTTAGGAAAAATTTCTAAAAGTACATCAATTAATAAATATAAAAATCCAAATAAAGCAATATAAATATTAAATTGTTTAATTATTATTATTTTATATTCAATTGCTTCAATTCTATTCTTAAAAAAATTTTCATAATCATATTTTTTATAAAATTGTATAAAAAGGTCTAATTTAAAAATTAATTTTTTATATAAATATAAACCACTATATAGAAATAATGTTGACATAACAATTAAATTTATACAAAAAAAATGATGTGAATAAAGTTTCTTATAATTTCCAAATATTACAATAGATACAATATAAATTAAAGACAAAACAAAATTGATATAATAAAATAACCTTATTTTGTTATTTTTTCTTTTTCTTTTATCAACTTCATTTAAATTAAAAAATAATGTTCCATATCCACTCAATAAATAAAACAAATTTTCAAATTTAATTAATTGAAAATATAAATAAAAAACCATAAATAAATATAAAGTTAAAATATTTTCAGAATAACTTTCATAATTCCATTCTATTTTAAATCCCATATAATATGTAAATATTGAAATGCATAAAAATACACCAATTAAAAATAAATAAATAAAATATGTTAATATTATATTTTTTTGAAATTGTTTTTTGTATCTATTATACATTAAAAAATGAATCATCATTAAAAATAATAATACCATACAATTAAAAACTAATAATGTTAAATCAATTTCTCTAATTTTAGCATCGGGAAATAAATTATATATAAAATCATATCCATCTTTTCTAAATAATGATAACATTAATTCACTATATATATAATCTTTCATTATAATTATTTTATCTTCTTTATCGTTTGAATCTAAAGGTAACCATTTTCCAGGAATTATTATTTTTTTATTTTGGTAGAAATAATCAAAATTTTTCATATAAAATTCTGTTTCTAATGTATAATTATCAACAAAAACAATATAATTATATTTAATTGGATATTTATAAGGATTTTGTTCAAATGGTAATATATCATCTGTTGAAATAATGTAACTTGAATGATAAAAAGAGTATTTACATAATATTTGTGTATTTAAAATGAAAAATATTATATAATAAAATATATTCATTTTATTTATCTATAAATTTAATATTATAAATATTTTTTAATAATTTATATGAATAATTTAAATATTGTATATTTTTTATTAATATTTATATTATTATTTATAATTTTTTATAAAATATATTTCAATAATATTTAAAAAATATAATTGGGGATTGGGGATTGGGGATTGGGGATTGGGCCCAAT
>JAEEGK010023909.1_pt1 | contig 12703 bp, 10 predicted proteins | sample 8958771 | NCBI WGS metagenome assembly JAEEGK01 (sample SAMN16246547, study PRJNA631951) | gut metagenome | biome: gut microbiome; feature: rumen; material: SC-attached | host: Bos | place: Iran: Karaj | collected 2018-10 | reverse complement strand
CTGGGGCTTGAGCTTCAGGACTGCGGAGACGAATGCGCGGGCGTTAGCCTCGATCTGCTCCGGGGTGAAGGAAACCTTACCGATAGCGGCGTGGATGATACCGGTCTTGTCGACCTTGAAGTCGATCTTACCAGCCTTCACTTCCTTGACTGCATTGCCGATTTCCATGGTAACGGTACCGGTCTTGGGGTTAGGCATTAAGCCACGGGGTCCCAGGATACGGCCAATCTGGCCAACCTTTGCCATGACGGAAGGGGTGCAGATGATAACGTCAACCTCTGTCCAACCTTCCTTGATCTTGTTGATGTATTCGTCCAGTCCGACGTAATCGGCACCGGCTTCCTTAGCCTCGTTCTCCTTGTCAGGAGTGCAGAGTACCAGGACGCGGGTAACCTTACCGGTTCCGTGAGGAAGGGTGACGACGCCACGGATCATCTGGTTGGCCTTACGAGGGTCCACACCCAGATTGGTGGTGATTTCGATAGAAGCGTCGAACTTGGTGTAGGAGATCTCCTTCAGAAGAGCGCATGCATCGCTGAGGGAGTATACCTGAGTCTTGTCGTACTTGGCAAGGACTGCTTTCTGATTCTTGGTTAACTTACTCATAATTCATGCGATTATTAAAGGTTCTGGGGGAATTCGCCTTCCACCTTGATACCCATGGAACGGGCGGTACCGGCGACCATCTTCATTGCACTCTGAATGGTGAATGCGTTGAGGTCCGGCATCTTGGACTGTGCAATCTCGCGAACCTGGTCCCAGGTCACGGTTGCAACTTTCTTTCTGTTGGGCTCTCCGGAAGCTTTGCTGATTTTAGCGGCTTCTTTCAGGGAAACGGCCACGGGGGGCTGCTTTACCTCAAAGCTGAAGGACTTGTCAGAGAACACAGTGATCACCACAGGGAGGACCTTACCGGCCTGATCCTGGGTACGTGCGTTGAACTGCTTGCAGAAGTCCATGATGTTGAGGCCCTTGGAACCGAGTGCCGGTCCCACCGGAGGCGCGGGATTCGCTGCTCCGCCTTTGATCTGGAGCTTAATGAATCCGGTAACTTCTTTTGCCATGATAATTTACTCTTTAGTTACTTGTGTAAAGCTGAGTTCAAGGAGTGTCTTCCTTCCGAAGATCACAACCACTACCTTGAGTTTGCTCCTTTCCTGAAGGATGTCTTCCACTGTTCCGCTGAAACCGCTGAAAGGACCGTCGGTAATCTTGACGCTCTCGCCGACGGTGAAGTTGACCTCCGTCTCGGCGGCGTTGACTGCCATCTCGTCCTGGACGCCAAGGATGCGCTGGGCTTCCTCGTCGCGGATGGGGACGGGAATGCGGTCTGTACCGTTACCGGTCTTCTCTGTGAGGAAACCGGACATGCCGGGAATGCCGTTGCGAATAACATACTCGAGGTCTGGGTTGAGTTCCGCGTGAATGAGGACGTAGCCGGGGAAGAGGAGACGGTCCACTTCCTTGCGCTTGCCGTTCTTAGTCACGATTTCCTTCTTGACAGGCACAAGAACCTGGTCCACAATTGCTTGCAGATCAGCGTGTCTTTCAATTTCCTTGACCAGGTATTCGGCGGCTTTCTTTTCTTTGGTTCCCGCGGTACGAAGGACGTACCATTTCTTGTCAGCCATAAGGGTTGTTAATCAGTTACAGTGCGTAAATAAACTCCATCAGATGCTGGAAAGCATAGTCCATGGCAAACACCACGATTGCAAGGATCACTGTGGTGACCAGGACCAGGAGTGCAGAGCTCTGCAGCTTGGGCCAAGTGGGCCAGGTGACCTTCTTGGTGAGTTCCGTAGCGGACTCTTTCAGATAGTTAATGAACTTACTCATCTTTGCTTACAATGGGTCTGGGAAAATTGGAAGCGGGAATCCCGGACCTTAGTTAAACATTTACCAAATCGTAACCTTTGATATTGGCAGGGGAAGCAGGATTCGAACCCACATCGACGGTTTTGGAGACCGCTGAACTACCCTTGTTCTATTCCCCTGTGGGAAAGTGAGGGCTCACGTCTGAGCCCTCACTTTTGTAAATGGCTTCGAGAAATCTTACTCGATCACTTTGATCACCTGACCTGCGCCAACGGTACGGCCGCCTTCACGGATAGCGAACTGGAGACCTTCGTTCATTGCAACAGGAGTGATGAGCTTCACAGTGATTTCCACGTTATCGCCAGGCATCACCATCTCTACGCCTTCGGGGAGCATGATCTCACCGGTAACGTCAAGAGTACGGATGAAGAACTGAGGACGATAGTGGTTGTGGAACGGGGTGTGACGGCCACCTTCTTCTTTCTTCAGAACATAGATCTGAGCCTTGAATTCGGTGTGAGGAGTGATGGACTTGGGCTTTGCCACAACTTCACCACGCTTTACTTCCTTCTTGTCAACACCACGGAGGAGAAGACCTACGTTGTCGCCTGCCTCACCCTGAGGGAGGAGCTTGCGGAACATCTCAACGCCGGTAACGACAGAGGTGCGGGGCTCATCGCCGAAGCCAACGAGTTCCACGGGGTCGTTTACGTGGATGGTACCGGACTCGATACGACCGGTAACAACAGTACCACGGCCGGTGATGGAGAAGATGTCCTCGATAGGCATCAGGAAGTCCTTGTCAACGAGGCGCTCGGGCAGCGGGATGTACTCATCCACAGCGTCCATGAGCTCCATGACCTTGTCTTCCCAGACCTTCTCACCGTTCAGAGCACCAAGTGCAGAACCACGGATGATGGGGCAGTCCTCATCGAACTTGTAGAAAGCGAGGAGGTCGCGGATCTCCATCTCTACGAGGTCGAGCATTTCCTCATCGTCAACAAGGTCTACCTTGTTCATGAAAACGAGGATCTTAGGGACGTTAACCTGACGGGCGAGCAGGATGTGCTCACGGGTCTGAGGCATGGGACCGTCGGTGGAAGCGACGACCAGGATAGCACCGTCCATCTGTGCAGCACCTGTTACCATGTTCTTCACATAGTCAGCGTGGCCAGGGCAGTCAACGTGAGCATAGTGACGCTTTTCGGTCTCGTACTCAACGTGAGCGGTGTTGATGGTGATACCGCGCTCCTTCTCTTCGGGAGCGTTGTCGATCTGGTCGAAGGACTTCACCTTGTCAGCGTTGCCACTTACGCGCTCTGCGAGCACCTTGGTGATGGCAGCGGTGAGGGTGGTCTTACCGTGGTCAACGTGGCCGATAGTACCGATGTTGACATGCGGTTTGGTTCTCTGGAATGTTTCTTTTGCCATAGTTTTTATTATTGTTTAAACAATTGTTTTTTAAACCCAAAAAAAGAGCCGGTGATGGGAATTGAACTCATGACCTCATCCTTACCAAGGATGCGCTCTACCCCTGAGCTACACCGGCTTTTTTATTTCTGGAGCGGAAAACGAGGTTCGAACTCGCGACCCTCAGCTTGGAAGGCTGATGCTCTACCAACTGAGCTACTTCCGCAAACCTTGTTTTGTGGGAGGAGGTGGACTCGAACCACCGAACCCTGAGGGAGCGGATTTACAGTCCGCCGCAATTGCCGCTATGCGATCCTCCCAAAAGCTATTTCAAAGCCCTTTGAGCCGATAGAGGGATTCGAACCCACGACCCCGAGATTACAAATCACGTGCTCTGGCCAACTGAGCTATATCGGCAGCTCAATGAATCCTTCAATCGCTGAAAGGACTGCAAAGGTAGATACTTTTTTTGAATTCACCAAAAGATTTTCAAATATTTTTCATCAATGCAATGAAAAGATCGAAAAGGCTTTCGGTGTCAAGGCCGCACTCCTGCATCTGCTGGTCCCTTGTGGCCTGCGGGATAAAGTGGTCGGGAATGCCAACTGCCTTGATTACAGGGGCATCGGCACGGCCGGCGAAGTACTCGCTGACCGCTCCGAAAAGGCCACCCTTAACCGTCCCGTCTTCAACTGTAACTATCACTTTGCTCTTTGCCGCCTCTTCCAGTATTTCCGTGTCCAGGGGCTTCAGGAAACGCATGTCGTATACAGAAGGGCAACTCCAATAATCTGTCTTGTGACGCCTGGCCGCCTCCAGGGCGCGGTTTGCAACCGGACCCAGTGCCAGCACGGCCACTCCCTTGCCGTCCAGGAGCCTGCGTCCCTTCCCCACCGGCACATTCTCGAAGGCCGATTTCTTCCATGGCCTGCCTTCCCCATACCCGCGCGGATACCTTATAATAAAGGGACCTTCTTTCTGCGACAGGGCGGTGTACATGAGGTTCTTAAGCTCGGTCTCGTCCGACGGTGCGGCGACTACGGTTCCGGGAATGCTGCGGTATGCCGCCATGTCAAAGGCGCCGCAGTGGGTTGCGCCGTCCTCCCCCACCAGGCCGCCGCGGTCAAAGCAGAGGACGACGGGGAGGCGCTGCAGGGCGACATCGTGTATGATGTTGTCGTACGCGCGCTGGGAGAAGGAGGAGTAGATGTTGCAGAAAGGCTTCATGCCCGCAGCTGCGAGGCCGGCGCTGAAGGTCACGGCATGGCCTTCCTCGATGCCCACGTCGAAAAACCTCTCCGGGAATGCGGCCTGAAGGCGGTTCATGCCGCAGCCCGTGGCCATGGCGGGAGTGATGCCCACCACCTTCGGGTCCATCTTCGCAAGCTCCACGAGTACCTCTCCGAACACATCCTGGTAACGGTCAATTGCCGACACGGTCTTTATCCTCTCACCCGTTACGGGATTGAACCTTCCCGGCGCATGCCAGGTAACGGGATCGGCCTCCGCAGGGGCGTAACCCTTGCCTTTCTTGGTGATTATGTGCAGGATGCGGGGGCCGGGAAGCTTCTTGAGGCGTTCCAGAACGGCCACCACCTCTTCTATGTCGTTGCCGTCCACGGGGCCGAAGTAGCGGAAGCCCATGGCCTCGAAAACGGCGCCGCCGCTGGAGCGCACCAGGTTGGACTTGGTGTCTATCACCACCTTCTGCATCCACTGCCTGAACTTGCCTTCCCTGAGGCGGTTCCAGATGCCGTTCTTGACACGGTTGTAGGTGGACGATGTGGTTACCCTGAGGAGGTAGTTGTGCAGGCCGCCGCGGGCCTCGTCGATGGATATGTTGTTGTCATTGAGGACTACCAGGATATTTGCCTTGGAGTTGCCGGCGTTGTTCAGGCCTTCCCAGGCAAGGCCGCCGGAGAGTGCGCCGTCGCCGATAATGGCCACCGCCTTCTCGCCGGTTCCGTTTATCCTTGCAGCCTCCGCATAGCCCAGCGCGGCCGATATGGACGTGGAACTGTGGCCGGCGCCGAAGGCATCGTACCTGCTTTCCGCCATCTTGGGGAAGCCGCTTATGCCGCCCGCCATGCGGTTCTCCCTGAAAGCTTCCCGGCGTCCGGTAAGAATCTTGTGGGCATAGGCCTGATGACCTACGTCAAACACAAGCTTGTCCTTGGGAGTGTCGTAAACATAATGCAGGGCGGTAATGAGCTCCACCGCCCCAAGGCTGGACCCAAGGTGCCCCGGATTCTCCGCGCAGCACCGCACCATATAGTCCCTGACCTCTTCACAGAGGGTTTTAAGCTTCTTTACGCTGAGCTTCTTGATGTCTTCCGGGCTGTTTATGTGGTCCAATACCTTGTACATATCGTACAAAGATAGCAATAATTCCCGAAACTCCCTACAGGTTGATGGTGCCGCCGCGATAGAAGTTTACAAGGCGGGTCTGGAAGACATACTCGTATGTGGCCTGGATGGCGTCGGAGCGGGTTTTGAGCATCTGGGTACGGGACTCGTTGAATTCCGTGATGGTGGCCTTGCCGTTCTCGTACTTGGCCTGGACCAGTTCGAAGGCGTCCCTGGCCGCGTCTGCCGCCATCATGGATGCGTCGTACTTGGCGCGGGCGGCCACGGCTCCGTTCCAGGCCTGCTGGATTTCCTTGTACAGCTGCTGCTGCACCTGGCGGAGACGCACCTTCTGCGCCGTGCGGTTAAGTTCCGCGCTCCGCACCTGGTTGCGCGTGGAGAACTTGTTGAAGATGGGAATGTTCAGCGACAGCCCTATGTACTGGCTGAAGTTGTCGTTCATCTGGTCCCAGAAGCCTTTTCCGCCATAGTTGGAGTAGTAGTTTGTACCAAGTCCGGCGCTGAGCGAGAGTGACGGCATGTAACCCGCCTTTGCAATGGCGATGGTCTTTTCCGACGCATCCAGGCGCAGCTGCTCCGCGCGGATGGCGGGGCGCAGGCCGCAGGCTTCGTCATAGATGTCGTCCGGGTGGCCAAGGTAGAAATCGTCCACCTGGACATCGGGACGGACCACCTCGAAGCCATCCCAGGTGGGGAATTCCAGCAGCTGGGCAAGGTCCAGGATGGCCACGCGAAGGTTGTTCTCCGCCTGCACCAGGGTTACCTGACTCTGTGCCAGCGAGGCCTTCTGCTGGGACACCTGTGCCGATGACGCCTTACCGGAGGCCAGCATGCCTTCCAGGCGGGCAACCTGAAGGGAGTCGATGCTTATCTGCTGCCTTGCAACGTCCACGATCTCATAGTTGTAGAGGATCTGCACGTAAGCACGCGCTACGGCCACGCGGATATCGTCCCTGGCCTTCTCCAGGTCTGCGGTGGCGGCTTCAAGGTTCAGGCGCGCCTGCGAAATGCGGTTGGGCGTTGCCAGGCCGTCGAAAAGGTTCACTCCCCCGCCGATGGAGAACCCTGTTGTGGAAGAATTGCCGGAGGCGTAGGTGTTGTCCCCGCCAAGGCCGCGGCCAAAGCTCCAGTTCTCCGATGCCGATGCCTGCACGGACGGAGCCAGCGACCACTGGGCGGAATTGAGCTCTATCTCCGAATTCTGCCGGCTCATCTCCTGCTGCACCACGGAAAGGTTGTGCTCAAGCGCCCAGGAGATGCATTCTTCAAGGCCCCAGGGATGGGAGAGGTCCGGGGTGGCCACGGAATCAACCGCAACCGCCAGTGCTAGTATAAGTGCTGTCATGGCCTACTTCTTTTTAATATCCACAATCTGTGCTCCGCGTACCTTGTCACCCTGGGAAAGGCCGCTCTTTATCTCTATGTTTATTCCGTCCGATATGCCGGTGGTCACATCGCGCCTCTCATCGTCCAATCCGGTACGGAGATAGACGTAGGCGTTCTCGTCCTCAAACTGGATTGCCGATTCCGGAATTACCACCACGTCGACGGCCTGGTCCAGGACTATCTCTGCGTTGGCGCTGTAGCCGGAGCGGACGGTAACATCGGCAGGGACCTTCACGGAAGCCTTTATCTCGAACTGGTTGGCGCCGTTGTTCTCCGTAGCCTTGGGGGAGATATACTCCAGGGAAGCATCGAAGCTGAAATCCTGTATCGCACCGATGGTTATGCGGACGGGCATACCGCTGCGGAGCCTTCCAACCTCGGTCTCGTCAATATTTCCGTCGAAGATAAGGTCTTCCATATTGGCCACGGTGGCAATTGTGGTACCGTCGTTGAAGGTATTGGACATGGTCACGGAGTTTCCCACCTTAACCGGAACATCCAGGATGAGGCCGGAAATTGTGGAGCGGATAAGGGTGGAACTGCCCGACGCATTGGACGACGAAACACCGTCCCTGATAATCTCCAGGGCCTCTTTTGACGATGCATACTCCTCGTTTGCCTGCTGCAGCTGCTGGTAGGATTTCTCATACTCGTCGGCACTGATAAGGGCCTTGTCGTAGAGGGTCTTGTTGCGCTGATAGTCTGTCTTGGCCTGCTTGGCGTTCACCTCTGCAAGACGCACGCGGCTCTGGGCCGATGACAACTGGTTCATGTCCGGAATCACCTTCACCTTGGCAATGATTTCCCCCTGCTTCACCTTCTGGCCGGCCTCTTTGTAGAGTTCTGCGATGATACCGCTAATCTGCGGCTTGATGTTGACCTCGTCACGGGGCTGGATCTTGCCGGTGACGATGGTGCTGCGCACGATGGTGCCAATCTTTGCCTCAAGGGTCTCATACTGTATCTCCTTTGGCTTCGAGCGGCGGAAAAGATAGGCGAAAGTGCCGGCAAAGACTGCCACTATGAGCACTACAAGAAGGATTTTACCAAGTTTTTTCATATCATCATTGTTTTATTATTCATCTCTCATGGCGTCTACGGGTTTGATTCCCATAGCGCGGACTGCAGGCATAAGCCCGGCAAGGACTCCCAGCACGGCCAGGAGCAGCGCCGCCATGACGGCGGTGTTGAAAGGCACCTGGAAAGCGGCCTTGAGCACGCCGTCCTGAGTCATGGCCAGCTCTACAACTGCAAGGATTCCGACGCTCACCACTATGCCCAGCATTCCGGCCACTACCGTAAGTATCACGCTCTCGCTCATGATCTGCCCGAGAATCTGCTGCGGTGTTGCGCCGATGGCACGGCGTATACCAATCTCCACGGTCCTTTCCCTGACGGATACCATCATTATGTTGGACACGCCTATCGCTCCGGCCAGGAGGGTTCCAAGGCCTATGAGCCAGATAAGGAAATTGATTCCCTTGAACAGGTTGTCCACTATTCCGAAAATGAGCTGCGTGTTAATCAGCTGTACGGCCTGGTTGTCTTTGGGAGAGATGTCGTGAGCCCTCTGGATTATGTTTCGGATCCTAGGTATCACGGACGACATCTCCACTCCTTCCTTTGCGGTAAGGCACAGAAGATCGATACGCTTTCCAAAGTTATAGGCCTTCCGCATGGTTGTGTACGGAACGGAAATGGCCTCTGTGGCGCGGCCGTTTATGCTCATGTTGCCCTCGTTGTAGTCTACGCCCACCACTGTGTAATAAATGCCGGAGACCGCTATCCTCTGCCCTGTGGGGTCGCCGCCGGCGGGGAAAAGCTGCTCGTAGATGCGTTTGCCTATCACGCAGACCTTCTTCTCATCGGCAAGGTCCATCTGGTTGATGTATCGGCCATATTGTATTTTGGGAGTCTCCACGCCGGCATACTCCGAAGTGACGCCCTTCATGCTGCCGGAGGCGGTGTTCTCACCGTTCACGGCAGTCTGGCCCCAGCGGGAGATGATGGGGGTCACTATTTCCAGCTCGGGGACCATGGCCCTTACCCTGTCCACATCGGTCTCCGTCATGCCCCACCACCGGCCTTTCTGGTAGCCCTTGTAGGCTTTTGAGGTCTGCTCCGGGTATACTATGCAGGTGTTCTGGGCAAAGCCCTCGAAGTTCTTTTCCAGAAGCTGCCTCAGGCCCTGGCCGCCTCCTACAAGCAGCATGAGCATGAATACGCCCCAGAACACGCCGAAGCCCGTGAGGAAACTCCGGCTGCGGTTGCGCAGCAGGCTGTCCAGGATTTCCCTGAATGTGTCACGGTCCAGTCTCATTCTGCCCTGAGTGCTTCTATGGGTTTAACTTTAGCTGCCTTGCGGGCGGGTGCCAGGCCGGCAATAGTACCGGCTATGATAAGGAGAAGAGTTGCCTCTATGGCTATGTCCAGGCCCACTGTGGGGTTTTCAAGCATCCTTATCTGGGTGAAGCCAATGTCTACGGCTTTTGCGCCTGCAGTCTTGTCCAACACCTCGCAGGCCACCATTCCCAGGAACATCCCTATGTATCCGAACAGCGCGGTAATGGTCACGCTTTCTGCAATGATAAGGGATAGGATGCTGCCGGGCTTTGCACCTATGGCCTTACGGATTCCAAACTCGTGAGTGCGTTCCTTCACCGTGATGAGCATTATGTTGGAAACACCCACTATGCCGCTGATGAGAGTAAGGATGCCTATTATCCAAAGGGCTATTCTCAGGATGCCCTGAGCCTGGGTCATCTGCACATTCTGGCTGAAACGGTTCCATATCCATATGGCGGAAGGGTCGTCCGGATTGGCCTGGTGGCGGGTTTTGAGGCTTCGGGAGTATCCGTTTTCAAACTCGTCGCTTTCCTTTTTATTGTATATCCCGCTGAAGGTCATGATAAGAGATCTTATCTTGTCCGACGGGTCGAATATGCCTTTGTAGGTGCTGTAAGGGATGTACAGGTTGGACTGGAAGTCGTTTTCATCGCCATGGTACACGCCCACTACCCTGAAGACCACGCCCTGGATTGTTATCCACTTGCCCATGACATCGTCTCCGAGGTCCTTGAGGTGAGTAGTGCTGAGGACGGCCACCTTGGCTGCGTTCTTCTGGTCCAGAGGATTGATGAAACGGCCTTCCTTGAGGGATACCTTCTGTATTTCCGAGTACTCGGGCGTAACACCCATCATATATGCAGACACGGTCTTGTCTCCCAGAACTATGGTACCCAGGGTTCCGTTTGTGATGGGGGCGACCTTCTCCACGTTCTCTGAATATTCCTTCGTGAGTTCAATGTCTCCGTTGTCAAGCTGGATCCATCGGCCTTCCCTGTAGCCGTTGGCGGGCATGGATGTGCGTCCTCCATAGACCTGAATGGAGTTCTGGACAAACTGTCCGCTGTTGGACTGAAGGGAGTTGGTGATTCCGTTTCCGGTTCCAAGGAGGCATATAAGGAGAAAGATTCCCCAGCTCACCGCAAAGCCGGTAAGCGCGGTCCGCAGCTTGTTGTTGCGGATAGAGTTGTATATTTCTCCAAAGAGGTCTCTCATGGCTACTTGATAAGTGCGGAATCCCAGTTGTCGTGCCTTACATTCTCTTCTATCTGCCCGATGACGCCGTCGCGGATATGTATTATCTTGTTTGCCTGGTTGGCGACGCCGCTCTCGTGCGTTACCACTATTATAGTCATGCCGTCCTCCTTGTTGAGCTTTGTGAGGAGGTTCATCACCTCCACGCTGGTCTTGGAGTCAAGGGCACCGGTAGGTTCATCGGCAAGGATGATGCGGGGACTGGTGATGAGGGCGCGGGCTATGGCCACTCGCTGCTTCTGGCCGCCGGACATCTCGTTGGGGAAATGGCCTGCCCAGTCCGTGAGGCCCATCTTGTCAAGGTATTCCATGGCAAGGTCGCGGCGCTTGTGACGGCTCATGCCCTGGTAGTAGAGCGGCAGCTCTACGTTCTCTACTGCAGTTTTGAAACTAATGAGGTTGAAGCTTTGGAAAATGAAACCGATCATCCGGTTGCGGTATGCCGCCGCCTGTTTCTCACTAAGGTCCTTAATGAGCGTACCGTCAAGGTGATAAGTGCCAGTATCATAGTTGTCAAGAATGCCAAGAATGTTCAAAAGCGTGGATTTTCCGCTTCCGGACGCTCCCATTATGGAAACGAATTCTCCTTTCTCAATATTGAGGTCTATTCCCTTGAGGACATGAAGCGGCTGTGCTCCCTGGTAGGTCTTATTAACGTCTTTGAGCTCTATGAGCGCCATATTGTTTGCTGTATTAGTATTCTATTACACTGCAAAGATAGAATGGATTTTTGATACATCCAAATGTTTTTGCAAAAACTTTACCAAATTATTTGTAAATTTGCGCAGTTAATTATACCCATGACGCTAAAACATTTTAACAGATTCTTTATCACGGCGTTGCTCCTCACCGGAGCCGCCTGTTCCCCCAAGACACCTTTATATAAGGACAGCACCGCCTCTGTGGAAGAAAGGGTAGAGGATCTGCTGGGCCGGATGACCCTGGACGAAAAGCTGGGACAGCTGCTGTGCCCCCTGGGATGGCCCATGTATGAGAAGGTGGGTACCGACAGGGTGCAAATCTCCGACAACTATCGCCAGTTCATCCAGGAACGGCACGGCGGCATGCTGTGGGCCACTTTCCGGGCCGATCCCTGGACCCGCAAAACCCTGGAGACGGGGCTGAATCCCGCCCTGGCCGTACAGGCCTACAATGCCCTGCAGCACTATGCCATGGATTCCACCCGCCTGGGCATCCCCGTGATCCTGGCCGAGGAAGCCCCGCACGGGCATATGGCCATTGGCACCACCGTTTTCCCTACCTCCATCGGCCTGGCGGCCACCTGGGACACCGCTCTCCTGGAAGAGGTGGGCAGGACCATCGGCGCCGAACTGATGGCCCAGGGCGGCACCATCGGCTACGGTCCCGTGATAGACCTCTCCCGCGAACCCCGCTGGTCCCGCGTGGAAGAAACCTACGGCGAAGACGTCTACCTTACCTCGCAGATGGCATCGGCCATGGTGCGCGGCACCTCCTCGAAGGGCGTCATCTCCACGCTCAAGCACTTCGTCGCCTACGGCATTCCCGAGGGCGGACACAACGGCAGCCCTTCGCACATCGGCCTCAGGGACCTGGAAGAAAACGTGCTGCCCACTTTCCAGACGGCTATCGAGAATGGCGCCCTCAGCGTCATGACCAGCTACAATACCATTGACGGTATCCCCACTACCTGCAACAAGGAACTGCTCACCGGCGTTCTGCACGACCGCTGGAATTTCCAGGGCTTCGTAGTGAGCGACCTCGAGAGCATCGACGGCATCTACACCAGCCATCACGTGGCCAAAGACCGGCAGGAAGCCGGCGAGATGGCCCTCAACGCCGGAGTGGATGTGGACCTGGGAGCCCACTGCTATGCCCTCCTGAAGGAATCCGTAGAGGCCGGCCGCGTTTCCATGGACGTAGTGGACCGCGCCGTCAAGCGCGTGCTGGTGCGCAAATTCGAGGCCGGATTGTTTGACAACCCCTACCTTCCGGAAGATTCGGCCGATGGCGTGCGCAGCGAAAAGAACTTGGCCGTGGCTGCGCAGGCTGCCCGCGAAGGCGTCACCCTTTTGAAGAACAACGGCGTCCTGCCGCTGAGGGCCGGCACCCGCATAGCGCTCATCGGCCCCAATGCAGACAACCA
>JAEEGK010023906.1_pt1 | contig 12705 bp, 10 predicted proteins | sample 8958771 | NCBI WGS metagenome assembly JAEEGK01 (sample SAMN16246547, study PRJNA631951) | gut metagenome | biome: gut microbiome; feature: rumen; material: SC-attached | host: Bos | place: Iran: Karaj | collected 2018-10 | reverse complement strand
CTGGTCCCCTCCTCCACCGAGGACGGAACCGTGGTCCTGAACGGGATGTCCAACTCCGCGCGCAACTCCAAATGGGCCAACGCGGGCGTGGTCGTGCAAATCGAGCCGGGCGACCAACCCGCTGAGTATCAAGGTCCTTTCGCGCTGATGGACTACCAGCACGACATTGAGAAAAAGATGTACGAGTACGTATCCACGCACGGCGGGAAGCACCCCCTCGCCGCCCCCGCGCAGCGAATGAAGGACTTCTGCCGCGGCATCGTCTCGAAGGACCTGCCCAAGACGTCCTACCACCCGGGCGCGTGGTCTTCGCCGCTGCACGAGCTCCTGCCGGAGCACGTGTCCCTGCGGCTCCGCCGCGCCTTCCCGCAGGTGGACCGCCAGATGCACGGCTATTACACGAACGACGCCCTCCTCCTGGGCGTGGAATCCCGCACCTCCTCGCCAGTCCGCCTGCCGCGCGACCCCGAGACGCTCGAGCACGTGGACGTTCCCGGCCTGTACCCCTGCGGGGAAGGCGCCGGTTACGCCGGCGGCATCGTCTCCTCCGCCCTGGACGGCATCAACTGCGCGGAGAAGATATGATTCATACCAGCGACATCCGCACGACCGCTCCCAAGGCGTTTTCCAACGAGACCCAGAGGAAGGTCTATGCCGCCCTGGAGCGGCTGGAAATCCCCTTCGGACGCATCGACAACGACCCGGCCGTGACGATGGAGGACTGCATCGCCATCGACGAGGCGCTGGGCGTTCCCACGGTCAAGACCCTCCTTCTCTGCAACCGGCAGCAGACGGTGTTCTACCTGTATGTCATGCCGGGCGACAAACCCTTCAGCACCAAGCACTTCGGCGCCGCGCTGCAGATTTCCCGCGTGTCCTTCGCCCCGGCGGCGATGCTGCAGGAACTCCTGGGCACGGAGGTGGGCGCGACGACGCCTCTGAGCCTCGTCGCCGACCTGGAGAACCGGGTCCGGCTCATTGTCGACCGGGCGGCCGTCGCGCCGGCGTCCATCGGCTGTCCCGACGGCACGACCACCTGCTACATGCGCCTGAAGACGGCGGACTTGCTGGGGAGATTCATCCCGGAGACGGGGCACGAGCCCACTTTCATCTAAAAGATTCGTTCGCTTCGCTCAGAATGACAAGAGGCGCTTCGCCAGGAATGACAAAGGATTGAAAATCCATAAGGATTTTCTTATCTTTGTAGATTGTGAAGAAGGCCCTGCGCATAACGCTTTGGATCCTGGCGGCACTCTTGATCTTGCTGCTGGGGCTCCTCATTGCCGTCCAGGCGCCGGCGGTGCAGACCGCCCTCGCCCGGAAGGCCGTCTCCCGGCTTTCGGAGAACATCGACGGGGACATCAGCGTGGGCCGCATCTCCTTCCGCCCCTTCGACGCCGTCACGCTCGAGGACGTCGTCCTCACCGACCGGAATCCCTACGCCGGCGGGGACTTTCCCCCGCAGGACACGCTGGCCCGCATCGGCAGCCTGTCCGCCCGCTTCTCCCTGAAGGGGCTCCTCCACAAGGAGCGCATCGCCGTGAGCCGGCTCAAGCTGCAGGACGGGGAGCTCAACCTGGTTCTGGAGCCCGGAACCGGGGAAAAGGCCGTCCTGGACAACATCTCCCGCATCTTCCGCCTCAAGAAGGATCCCGACAAGCCCGACAAGGACTTCGGCGACCTGCTGGAAGCCCGCAAGGTGGACGTCGAGGACTTCACGTTCCGGATGTACAATCCGGTCTCCGACACCCGCCGCGACGCGCGGGGCGGCAAAGCCATCCCCGACGACGTCATCGACTGGAACGACCTGGAAATCAAGGCCGACATCCACGCCTCTGACATCCTGGTCAAGGACGGGGTCATCAGCGGCGACGCGGACCATATCGTCCTCACGGACAAGACGGGCTGGAACGTGCGCGACCTCTCCGGCAAGGTGAAAGTCGGCCACGGGAAGGTCCTGCTGGACAACCTCCACATCGACGACGGGGATTCCGACCTGTATTTCCGCTATTTCCGCATGCTGGGCACGCTGGACGACGACTACAAGGACTTCATCGACCGGGTCCGGCTCGAGGGCGAGTTCGTGGAGCCAACCGTCTTCTCGATGCAGACCGTGCGCCATTTCGCCCCCAACCTGGAGCGCTTCACATTCAAGTCGGACCTCACCGGCAAGGTGGAGGGCACCGTGGCCGACTTCGCGGTCAAGGGGCTCGGCATCCGCGAGCACGGCAGCGGGGTCACGGGCCGCGTGGAAGGGACGATGAAGGGACTCCCCGACATCGAGACCGCGCAGCTGAACTACCACGTCCAGGACTTCCGCTTCGGCCTCGGCGGCCTCGGGACCTTCATCCAGGAATGGGCGCCGGACATGAAGCTGAACCTCGGCAAGCTGGGCAAGGGCACGGACTTCCGCCTGGACGCCACCGCGAAGGGTCCGCTGGACCGCCTGGCGGTGAAGGGCAATCTCGCGTCCAACGCGGGCGCGGCCGACGTGGACCTCACCCTCCGGAACGTTTTGGACCGCAAGCGGAACATCGCCATCGACGGCGTCCTCCGCACCCGGGACCTGGACGCCGGCCGGATCGCCGGCATCAAGGAGCTGGGCCCCGTCACCCTGACGACCGGGGTGAACGCGACCCTCGCGCCGCGGAACCTGCAAGTCCGCATCGACTCTCTGCGCGTTGGGCGGCTGAACGCCCTGGGCTATGACTATACCGGCATCGTGGCGATGGGCACCTATTCGGACCAGTCCTTCGACGGCCGCGTCGTGTGCGACGACCCGAACCTGAACGCCCTCGTCCAGGGCAAGTTCGACCTCTCCCCCCGCACGCGGAACGCCGCCTACCAGTTCCTCGCCAATGTCGGCCATGCCGACCTCAACGCCCTCCACATCGACAAGCGGGGGCCCTCCAAGGTCTCCTTCCAGGCCGATGCGAACTTCATCCGCACGCGCGACCGCGACCTCCTGGGCGAGATCAACCTCCGGGACGTCCAGCTGGAGAACGCGAACGGCCGTCGCCACATCGGCGACATCCGGGCCAGCGCGCACGCGAACGACGACATCCACCGGGTGCTGTTCGAGTCCGGCTTCGCCGAGGGCACCTTCGTCGGGGACGAGTCTCTGGTGGACATGGTCTCCGACCTCAAGGACCTGGTGGTCCGGAAGGAGCTCCCGTCCCTGCTGGCGAAGCCGGGAAAGCCTTGGGACGGAACGCCCTACGAGATCAACTTCAAGTTCTTCGACACCCGCGAAGTGCTGGGATTCCTCGTCCCCGGCCTGTATATCGAGAAGAACTCCTCCCTGCGGCTCAAGGTGGACGAAGACGGGAGCGTCGACGGAAACGTCACTTCCGGCCGCCTCGCCCTCGGCACCCGGTTCCTGAAGGATTTCCGGATGGAGTTCGACAACCGGAACAACGCGCTCCGCGCGGACGTGACCGGCTCGGCCATCAACCTCGGCGGGATCGAGCTGCGGGACAACCACATCGACCTGATGGCCGACGACGACCGCATCACCCTCAACTACACCTTCGACAACCAGGCCGAAGAAGCCAGCAAGGCCGACCTCCGCTTCACGGGCGACCTCTCCCGCGACGCCGCGGGCCTCGCCGTCGTCGCCTCCGTGCTCCCCTCCTCCCTGTACTACCACGGCAACCGCTGGGTCGTGGATTCCGACGACCTCACGCTCCGGGACGGCGACCTCCGGGTGGACCGTTTCCGCCTCCGCAACGGGCGGCAGACCCTGGTCGTCGACGGCGGCCTGTCGCCGGACAAGGCAGACACCCTCGCCATCCGGATGGAGCAGTTCGACATCTCCCTGCTGAACTCCCTCCTGATGAAGGGAAAGATGGACATCAAGGGACAGGCGACCGGACAGGCCAGCCTCGTCTCCCCGTCCAAGCCGTCGCTGGCCCTGCTCGCCAGCATCGACTGCGACTCCACCTACCTGGCCGGGAAGCCGATGGGCACCCTGCAGCTGGGCAGTGTCTGGAACGAACCCGAAAAACGCTTCGATTTCGAGCTCCGCAACCTCCAGGACGGCGTCCGGAACTTCGACGTGGACGGCTACCTGCGCCCGAAGGACAAGGCCATCCGGGCCGACGCGACGCTCAACCGCCTGGACATGGGCTATGCCGCCCCGCTGCTCGCCGGGGTCTTCGACCGCTTCGAGGGCGCCCTGGACGGCAAGGTGAAGGTGGACGGCACCCTGGACAAGCTGCAGATCGGGAGCGAGGGGATGCAGATTGTGGACGGCATCCTGGGCGTCGAGTTCACCCGGGTTCCCTACCAAGTGTCCGGACCGGTTTCCGTGGACACGGAAGGGCTTCATTTCCAGAATGTCACCATCGCGGACGGGCTCGAAGGGAAGGGCACCGTCACGGGCAGCCTCCTGTTCGGTGGCTTCAAGGATATGCGGCTGGACACGCATCTCCAGTTCGAGCGGATGAAGGTGCTGGGCATCACCGACCGGAACGGCCCCATCTACGGCGACGTGTACGGAACCGGCCGCGTAGACATCACCGGTCCGTTCGACGCGCTGGCCCTCAACGTCGAAGCGCGGACGGTCAAGAGCGGCCACCTGCACATCCCGCTGCGGTCGGGCGGCGCGAAGGCCACCGGCGACCTGCTGGTGTTCAAGCAGCCGTATGTCGAGGAGGAGGAAGACCCGTACGAGCAGATGCTGCGCTCCACGCGCACCAACAGCAAGAAGAAGACACAAAGCGACCTGGACGTCCGGGTCCGCGTCCGCGCGACGCCGTCCGTGACCGCCTATGTCGACATCGGCGAGAACACCCTGCAGGGCCTCGGGAACGGCCTCATCGACCTCCGGGTCCGCACGGGCAACAGCAGCCAGTTCACCATCAACGGCGACTACACCCTGTCCAGCGGCGAGTTCAAGTTCTCCGCCCTGGACGTGGTCACACGCGAGTTCACCATCCGCGACGGCAGCAGCATCCGCTTCAACGGCGACGTGATGGACTCCGACCTCAGCGTGACCGGCCTCTATTCGACCAAGGCCTCGATCTCCACCCTCCTGTCCAGCATGGCCTCGGCCGAATCGGCCCGCCGGCAGGTGGACTGCCTCATCGACATCTCCGGCAAGCTGCGGAACCCGCAGATCAAGTTCGACATCGAGATCCCGCAGCTGGACCCGGGCACGGAAGGCCTGGTGTCGAGCGCCCTGAACACCGAGGACAAGGTGATGAAGCAGTTCCTGTACCTGCTCATCGCGAACAGCTTCCTCCCCAACGAAGAGTCCGGCATCATCACCACCGGCGGCTCCAATATGCTGTACTCCAACATGACCGGCATCATGGCCGGCCAGCTGAACAGCATCTTCGAGCGGCTGAACATCCCCCTGGACCTGGGCCTGAACTACCAGCAGAACGCCTCCGGGCAGAACCTCTTCGACGTGGCCCTCTCCACGCAGCTGTTCAACAACCGGGTGATCGTGAACGGCACGATCGGCAACCGCAGGCTGTACGGGACCACCACCGACGAGGTGGCGGGCGACCTGGACATCGACATCAAGCTGAACCCGCCGGGCACCCTCCGGTTGAACCTCTTCTCCCACTCGGCCGACCAGTACACGAGTTTCCTGGACAACAGCCAGCGCAACGGCGTGGGTGTCGCCTACCAGCGGGAGTTCAACAACCTCAAGCAGTTCTTCCGCGGCCTGTTCCAACCCCGCCGGGAGCGGGAGGCGCTGGAATCGCTGCAGTCCGTCGAGCGGATCTCCCTGCAGATCGATTCCACCGGCAAGGCCCATTCCCTGGTAGAAACACCTGCCCATGAATAAAGGAAAGCTCTATCTGATACCGTCCCCGCTCGGGGACAACGACCCGGCCGAAGTGCTTCCGGCGCCGGTCCTGGAACTCCTGCCCACGCTGGACTGCTTCGTGGTCGAGGAGGTCCGGACGGCCCGCCGTTTCCTGTCCCGCGCCGGCCTCAAGGGCCATATCGAGGGACTGGAGTTCCACGAGCTCAACGAGCACACGGCCCCGGCGGAGATCGCGCCCCTCGGGCGCCTGTTCGACGGCGGCCGCAACGTGGGCCTCATCTCCGAGGCCGGCCTTCCCGCCGTGGCGGACCCCGGCGCCCAGCTGGTGGCCCTGTGCCACCGGGAAGGGATCGAAGTCGTGCCCCTGGTGGGGCCTTCGTCCTTGATGCTGGCCCTGATGGCCTCCGGACTCAACGGCCAGTCCTTCGCCTTCGCGGGCTACATACCCGCGAAGACTGAGGAGCGCCGCGCGGCCATCCGCCGGCTGGAGAAGCGGTCGGCCGCGGAGCATCAGACGCAGATCATCATCGAGACGCCCTACCGGAACGACGCCCTCCTCACGGACCTGGCGGCCACCTGCTCCGGCAAGACGCTCATCACCGTCGCGGCGAACCTGATGCAGCCCGACGCCTTCATCCGCACCCTGCCGGCCGCCCGCTGGAAGGAGCATCCCGTCTCCATCGGCAAAAGGCCGTGCGTATTCCTCCTGCTCGCATGAAAGTCGCCCTCACCACCCTCGGCTGCAAGCTGAACTATGCGGAAACGTCCACCTATGAGCGCGGATTCGTCGCCCACGGGCTGGAAGTGGTCCCCTGGAACGCCGTGGCCGACGTCTATGTCATCAATACCTGCGCGGTGACGGAAACAGCGGAAAAGAAGTCCCGCAACCTGATGCGCCGGGCGCACAAGACGAACCCGGACGCCCTCGTCATCGTCACCGGCTGCTACGCCGAGCTCAAGAAGGAGAAACTCTATGACATCGAAGGCGTCTCCCGCGTGTTCGCCGCCGCGGAGAAGCCGCGGCTGGTGGACGAGACGCTCGCGATGCTGCAAGAGATTCCCGGTCAAGCCGGGAATGACGGTGCCGGAGCCGAAAAATCGCACGTCATGCCCGGCCCCGACCGGGCATCTGTCGAAACCCTGCCGGCGTACTCGTCCGGCGAGCGGACGCGGTCGTTCCTGAAGGTGCAGGACGGGTGCAACAACTTCTGCGCGTACTGCACCGTGCCGTTCGCCCGCGGCCGCAGCCGGAACATTCCCATCTGCGAGCTGGTGAAGCAGGCGGAGCAGATTGCGGCGAAAGGCATCCGCGAGGTGGTGCTGACGGGCGTGAACACGGGCGATTTCGGCCGGACGACGGGCGAATCCTTCCTGGACCTGATGAAGGCCCTGGATGCGGTGGAGGGCATCGACCGATACCGGATCTCGTCCATCGAACCGAACCTCATCACGGAGGAGATCGTGGACTGGATCGCCTCCGGCACCAAGTTCCAGCGGCATTTCCACATCCCGCTCCAGTCCGGCAGCGACACCCTGCTGAAGAAAGTCGGCCGCCGGTACGACACAGCCCTGTTCGCCTCCCGCATCGACTACATCCGCCGGGCGATGGAACGCCCCGGGGAGCCGAAGGTGTTTTTCGGCATCGATGTTATCGTCGGCCTGCCGGGCGAAACCGAGGAATTGTTCCTGGAGACGTACAACTTCCTGAAGGACCGGATCAAGCCCGCGTTCCTGCACGTGTTCCCCTACTCCAAGCGTCCCGGCACCCGCGCCGCCGTGATGCCGGACCAGGTCCAGGACAGCGTGAAGACGGACCGCGTCGCGCGGCTCGAAGCCCTCTCGGACGACCTCCACGCCACCTTTGTGGCAGCCAACCGGGGCCTTCCCGAACGCGTCCTCTGGGAATCCAGCGTCAAGGGAGGGATGATGTTCGGCTACACCGGCAACTACATCCGCGTCGAAAAACCCTACGACCCGGCGCTGGTGAACCAGTTGGAAGATATCGTGTTATGAGTGAAGTGAAGCTCACATTCTTGGGAACGGGGACTTCGCAGGGGATTCCGATCATCGGGTGCCAGTGCGCGGTGTGCCGGTCGGCGGATTCGCACGACAAGCGGTTCCGGGCGGCGGCGTTCGTCGAGTACGAGGGGTTCCAGGTGCTCATCGACGCCGGTCCGGACTTCCGGATGCAGATGCTCGCGAAAGGGATCCGCCACCTGGACGCCATCCTGCTGACGCACAAGCACAAGGACCATACGGGCGGCCTGGACGATGTGCGGTCGTTCAACTATATCGACCGGAAGGCCGTGGAGATCTACTGCGAGCCGGAGGTGCTCAAATCGCTGCGGAACGACTATGCCTATGCCTTCGCCGAGCACAAGTATCCCGGCGCCCCCGAATGGCACGTCCATATCATCGACGAGAAGCCTTTCCGCATCACCTCCCTGGAGAACACCGGCGACCTGGAATGGGTCCACGACGTCGGCTATTTCTACCGGCAGCCGGACGGGTCGCTCATCCCTTCGGACAACGCCGTCGTGCCCGCCTTGCCGGCCCTTCCCGGTCCGGACAGCGGAATCGTCGACGGGGTCAAGTACTTGAATGTCATTCCCATCCGGGGCTTCCACGACCAGATGCCCGTGCTGGGGTTCCGGTTCGGGAACATCGCGTATATCACAGACATGAGTTCCCTGCCGGACAGCGAACTGGTCAAGTTGCAGGGGCTGGAGCACGTGTCGCTGAACACGGTGGGCTACCACCCCCACCACTCGCATTTTTCGCTGGACCAGGCCCTGGAGCTGGCGGGCCGCATCGGCGCGAAGCACACCTGGCTCACGCATCTGAGCCACGCGTTCCCCTCGCACGCCGCTTTCTGCGACGATCTCCGGCGCCTGTGCGCCGAGCGAGGCATCCGGTCCGACGTCCAGCCCGCCTTCGACGGCCTGACAGTCACGGCTCGGTAGCGAGCGTATCTTCCTGTCCGTCCCGGACGTATTCGATGGCACTGTCCAACAGGAGCCAGATGGCGAAGGCCGCAAGGCCCAGGGTGACGACAATCTCGAACATGGCGCATTCGTTTTTTGGTTTCCAAGGGCAAAGGTAGCGCCCCGTTGTACCAAATCATAGCACAATAACCTTTTTTTGTCCATTTCCTTGAGTCGGAAATAAAGCGTATCTTTGTGAAATTTAACAACCAACCATGAAAAGCATCAAGCATCTGATCCTCGGACTCGCCGCCTTCCTTCTCCTGGCAGCCTGCGGTCCTTCCCGTTACACGAATTCCAGCGTCAACCTGGCCTCCGTCCCGGAGTACGCCTTCATCGAGCCCTATTCCTACATCGTCCTTTACGGCGACGACGGGAAAGGCTATTATAACGAAGAGTCTTCCGCCACGGCGACGAGAACGATCACGAATATCATCAATTCGGAACGCTTCCCCTTCTCCGACATGATCCCGGCCGACTACGACGGTGAGAACGCGGACATCAAGAACTGGCTGCGGACCTTCCCGGATGTGGATCCGGCCAAAGCCGACCGTCTCCGCGTCCCCAAGTCCCTGCGCAAGATGCTGGACAAGAGCGGCCTCCGCTACGGCATCGTCATCTACTCCTACGGCTATGTTCAGACCAAGGCGGGTTACCAGCGTGAAAAGGTGGAGAAAGCCACTTCCAAACTCATCGACAAGGCCGTCGAGAAACTCACCGGCATCACGGGCCTGACCAATCCTTCCCAGAATTATTCTGTCAGCGACCCGTACGGCAACGTCCTCTACTGCGCCGTCATCGACGGAGAGACGGACCGCGTCATCCACTTCGTGAACGAGACACCGACCTTCGGCTCCCACCCCACAGAAAACTCCTACGTCAGTGAACTCCTTCACAAACTCCTGAAAGAGTTCATCCGATAAACTTTATACAGTACATTTGATACGACTATGAAAAATTTGAAACTTTTCGGCCTGCTGGCCGCTTGCTGCCTCGCTTTGGCGGCCGTCTCCTGCTCCAAGGACAATTCCGGAAACAATGAACAAGGTGGCAAACCGGGTGAAACCGTGGCCTCCCTCAAGGGAACCACCTGGTCCACGGCGGATTTGATGGGCGTCGGCACCCTTACGCTGTCTTTCACCGACAAGGATGCGACCCTGACGCGCGTTTCCGGTAGAATCACGTCCACCTGCACCTACCCGTATACGTACAGCAACGGCACGATGAAAACCCAGGGAAAACTGCTGAATGACGAGCTGCAGGACATCACCGGCACCGTTTCCGGATCCAACATGAATGTCGTCTTCTCCAAGAGCGGCAACTACGCTTTCAGCAAGAAGTAGCACCGATCCCACATCATCAAACAAAAAACCTCCTGGCGTCGGCCGGGAGGTTTTTTTATGCTACGTCGCGCCGATTACCGGCCGTCCGCGAGGAAGGCGGCCTGCACCGGGCCGAGGCGCCGATAGCCGTCCTCGTTCATGTGGAGCTTGTCGCCCAGATAGTAGAGATCCACGTTGAACTCGTTGATCCCCTGCAGGTTGAACTGGTCCAGCACCGGGATGCCGTAATAGGCGCAGCAGGCCTTCTGGGCCTCGATGTAGTCCGCGAAGGTCTTGCCGGTCTTGTTGGGCTCCGCCGAGTACGGATTGTGGCCGGCGTCGGCCCCGAAGAAGCGGAGGGAGGTGAAGAAGTAGATCTCCGCCTTCGGATTCTTCTCGAGCAGGGTCTTGATGCAGTAGTTGATGCCGCCGCACTGGGTGGTCAGCTTCCGCGGGTCATAATTGTCGTAGACGGTGTAGTCCTGCCAAGTGCCGCACTCGCGGCTGTTGTTGTAGTCGTTGGTCGAGGCCCAAAGCACATAGACGTCGTACACGCCGGCGTCGTCCACCTGCTTCTGGAGGGTATAGCCCTGTTTGTTGGAGAAACCGGCCCCGCCCACGCCGTAGGTGGTGACCTCGGCGTTCAGGAGGTCCGCCCAGCACTGCTTCGCGGCGTCGGACTCGTTGTTCACGGAGAGGGAGCCGCCGAAGACGGCGATGCGCTTGCCATAGTTCTTGTGGCCCTTGTACGGGCTGTCCTTTGCAACCTTGCGGTTCGGGACCAGGTGGTGCTTCTCCGGCTCGGGGCGCCGGTTGCGGAGCCACGCCTGCCCGGCTTCGGCATCGGCCTCCGCCAGGGCCTTGAGCTCCTCGCGGGCCGCGGCTATGTCCTCATTATAGGCCGCGTTGGCCTGCATCCGGGCATAGGTGGCCGAAGCCAGGAGCTTGGACGCATCCACGTCGCTCTGCCAGTGGTAGCCCGCGATCACGCGGCTCTGGCCCCATTCATAGCCCGCCTTGAGCAGCGTATCCTGCCGCTCGGGATTCAGCTCCGCGAGGACCAGGGCCATGCCCCAGCCGCGGACGGTGTGACCGGACGGATAGGATCCGCTCCGGCGGGAGCCTTCCTCGCTTTTGGGGATCAGCGTCCCTTCCCGGTAGAACACATAAGGGCGCAGGCGCATATACGCGGCCTTGGGCCCGCTGGCCCCGAGGCGGAAGGTCCGGATGCTCCGGTCCAGCAAATGCATCGTTTTCGGGGTGGTCTGGCGGGAAAGCTTGCGGCCGAAGGCGCCGCTGAACAGCGCCGCCATGGAATCCACGTTGGTCGTCTCCTCCTTGATGGCGCGGAGGGCGCGCGCGCCGACCCGCTGGGTCTTGCCCCACTGGTACTGCGCCTCGTCATAGGCGAACTGGGGCGTCCCCTCCTCCGGAGGCGGCGGGAGGAACACGACCGCGTTGGGGATTTCTTTCTCGTTCAGGTACGGTTCCACCCGGGCGAACGGAAGCTGCTGCGCGGCAGCGTTCCACGCAAGGGCCAGTCCTGCCACGAGGACGGCCGCGGATGTCAAGATTCTCCTGCCCATGGCTCTATCGCTTGTCGATGATGGTGGCGCCGGGATAATCGGCCTTGTTGAAAGTCACTTCCTCCTCGGTCACGTTGAACTTGAGGTTGCGCATCGTGACGGTGACCAGATCCACCTTGGCGCTCAGGCTCATCGGGTAGTAGGTATCCTTCGCGATGACGATTTCCATGTTCTTGGGATCGTCCTTGTTCGTGTTGAAGCGGTTCTTCTTGCACTTGATGGTCCAGGCCGAGGACGTTTCCTTGGCGATGGACACGTCATACCCTTCCGTGGCGCTCTGGAACATCTTCATGTTCTCTTTCTCGTCGGACTTCTTGGTCTTGTCCTGGTTCTCGATGGTGATGGTTTTCTCGCTGGAATCATAGGTCCATTCCGTCTGGCCGTCCTGCCAGGTGACAAGCTTCTTTCCCATCATCTGCGCTTCCAGGCGCATCTTGTCTCCCAGGCTCCAGGCGTCGGAGGACAACGTGCCCAGGATGGGAATCTTGATGTCCATCGTCATCCGGAAGCCATTCTCCGCACTGACCTGTTCCATCGCGGCATCCATCCGGGCGACGATTTCTTCGGCGGTCTGCCCATAGGCCGCCACGGCCAGGGTCAAGGCGGTCAGCAAAGCAAAGAATCTTTTCATAATCAACAGCATTTGTTCAATCACACAAATATAGCAAAAAAAAGGCCGACCGCAAGGGTCAGCCTTTTGAAAGGACAGATTCCCAGCCGAGCCGGGAATGACGACAGTACTAGAGCTTCGGACCGGCCTTGACGAGGGCCTTGCCGGCGCGGTTGGACTCGTACTTGTGGAAGTTCTTGATGAAGCGGCCGGCGAGATCCTTGGCCTTCTCCTCCCAGATGGCGGGATCGGCGTAGGTGTCGCGAGGATCGAGGATGCCAGTGTCCACGCCTTCGAGCTGGGTGGGAACCTCGAAGTTGAAGTACGGGATCATCTTGGTCGGGGCCTTGTCGATGCTGCCGTTCAGGATGGCGTCGATGATGCCGCGGGTGTCACGGATGGAGATGCGCTTGCCGGTGCC
>JAEEGK010023900.1_pt1 | contig 12707 bp, 8 predicted proteins | sample 8958771 | NCBI WGS metagenome assembly JAEEGK01 (sample SAMN16246547, study PRJNA631951) | gut metagenome | biome: gut microbiome; feature: rumen; material: SC-attached | host: Bos | place: Iran: Karaj | collected 2018-10 | reverse complement strand
CTGAATTATTATTATTATCATTTTGATAAATTGAAGTATGTAATTCTTGAGAAACACTTAATTTATTAATATTTTTTTTCTTTTTTTCTTCTTCAATTCTTTTCATTTTTTTTTCTTGTAATGTTTTATAATCATCATTATTTTTATAAGTTTGATAAATATTCAAATCTTCATTTAACATATCATTAATTGAAATAGTACTTAATTCAACATCTTCATTAGTATTAAATCTTATTGGGAAAGTATTAATTTCAGAATTTAATAATTGTCCATCAAATTTTAAAAAAATTTCAGATACTAAAACTTCATAAAATACTTTAAAATCATTTTCATTTTCTATTATTTTTTGAACATATACATTTTTTGAATTATATATATCATATGATAATTTAATAAATGATGCTAAATAACATGAATTTGCTTCTCTTCCTGAATAATATTTAAATTTTATTTTATTTAAAGTATTATTTATCAAAACTTTAATATAATCTTTATTTTGATTTTCTTTAAACACAATATTAATTAAATTTTCTGGTGTATTTTCATTTAATATGATTTCCATTAATTGAAGATAAATAGTTTGATAAAGATTATTAAATTCAAATTCAAAAAATATAAAATGTAACATATAAAAAATATTAACTTTTCCTAAAATTTTTATAATTTCTTCAATTTTATCAACTGATATTTTTTTAGAATAAGAATTAACTAAAATATCAATTATAGTTCTAAAATATTCAATTTGAAGATATTTCTTATATCCTAATATTTTTTGCATATCTTGATAAGTAGTTTCAAACACAAAATTTGGATAAAAATAATTTAAATCTTGAAAAAAGATAAACTCACTTTCAATAAATGTTTGAAATATAATATCTAAAGCAACTTTTAATGTTTCTTCACTAATTTGTTTTTCATCATCATCATTATTCAGATTTGTTAAGACAAATATTTGATTTTGAGCTACTAAATTTGGTGTTACTAATTTATCAAATGAAGTTAATATTTTTTCATTTATTTTTATCATTAAATTAAATAAAGTTCTTAAACGCATTTCATTATTTAGATTTTTATATAAAATAGAAAATAATAAAGCAGCTAAGTTTTTCTTTGACATAAACATAAAAAAAAAATCTTTTTTAGAAAAACAACTTGTTAAAGCATCACAAATATAATAAAACTTATCATTATCTTTTGTTTCATTTAAATCTTGAAGAATTTTTTCTATAAATTCAGTTTTTTTTTTATTTATTTCCTCAACATCTTTTATTTCATCATCATTAAAAGTTAAAAGTGATTTAAGACATTCTCCAATTAATTTTCTATTTAAATGTTTTATTAATCCATCAATAATTTTTGTTCCATTTTCACTATAAATATAAGTTAAAATTTGATGAGTTCTATTTTGAAGAAAATGATTTAATATTTTATTAAAATATCCTATAAGAACATAATTGTCAACTGTTGATTCAGATTGAAGAAAATCAAAAAAATAATCTAATAAATTTATTTTATTTTCTTCATTTTTTTCATTATTATTATTACTTTTATCATCAATTTCCATTTTATCATCATTTAATTTTTTTTCTTCTTCTTTTTTATTTTCTTCTTTCTTTTCTTCTTCATTTTTAATTTCTTCTTTTTCAATATCCATTTTATCATCTTTTTTTTCATTTTCAAAAAATTTATCAGTAATAACAAAATTATGAGAACAAATAATTTCAGTTGCATTAAAAGGAAATTTATGTCCTTTTTTTGGATCATCTTCAGTTGGCATTTTAAGGGAATAATCAATTAATTTTATCATTACTTCATTTGTAAAAAAAGGAAGAAATTTTGATTCTGGATTAATGTTTAAATCTTGAATTATCTCTTCTTCATCTAATATATCTTCTATTGTTAATTCTTTTTTTTCCAATTTTTCATAATATTGACCAATATTAACACTCGTCTCTATTTCATCTGTAAACATCATTATTATTTTTATATTATTGATAGAATAAAAGAAATTTATATTTCATAAATTTATTTATTTTTTAATATATTAAACATAAATATATTATAAAATTAAGAGTTAATATTAAATTTTATTATATTTCATCTATATTTTAATTGCCTATTTCCTCAATTTAATATTTATATCATATTAATATTAATAATCTCTTTAGAAAAATTAATATAAAAAAAATTTTTTTTAAACTTTTCTTACTATTTATAATTAATTATTAATATTTTATATATAATATTTATTCATATAAATTATGTCAGGATTATTTGATGTATATCAAACAAATGTAAAAATGCTATTCCAAAAAATTTCAAATAATTTAGAGACTATATCATCAGAAACAGAAAATAAACTTAATCAAATAGAAAAGGATTTATCAGAAACTCAAAAATTATTAAAAAATTTAGAAATAGAAGTAGCAGGTGAATCTCCAGTATCAGATATATATTTAATAATGAAAAATTATAAAAATGGATATAGTCAATATTTAAAAAGATATAAAAAAGAAAAAGAAAAATTTGAAAATAACAATAAATTAGTTTCATTAGGTATAAACTCAAATTCATCATCAATGAATAAAAATTTTAAAAATGAAGAAATAGCATATAATTCATTTAATAAATTACAAAATGCAAGAAGAGTAACAATTGAAATGGAAGGTTTAGGTGAAGATGTAATGAGAGATATGCATGGTCAAAGTGAAACTATGAAAGGTATTAATTCTAAAATTGGAAATATAAGTGATGATTTAAATTCTTCTACTACTTTAATTTCAGAAATGCAAAAAATCCAAAGAAGAAATAAAGCTATTATTTATTTATATGGAGCTTTTTTATTTTTGTTGTTTCTTATTATTGCTTTCTTTAGAATTTATCCTAAATTCAAAAATAATTCTTCTAATAATTATATTGAGCCAGATAAAACAAATAACACTAATGTATCAAGATTTTCATAATAAAAAACAAATGGATTTAATTTTATATAAATAGTTAATATATATATTTTATTAGTTCTTTTTAACTTTAAAACAAAAATAAATAAAATTTTAATAAATAAAAAAAAATTAATGTCAGACAACAATATAGTAACCTTAGAAAATTTAAATGAAATAGACATTAATTTAATGAATAAAACAACAACAAAAGGAAAATTATTTAAAGGTCCAAATTGGACTGCATATAATAAGGAAAATTTAGGTAGTATTCCTCAAAAAATAGAAAAAGCATTAATAGAAGGAAAAAATAATAAAAATTTAACTAAAATAGGATTTAATACTCAATCAGAGAGATTTTTTCCAAAGAAAAATAAAGAAAAAAATCCAGGACCAGGATCATATAATATAAGTAAAGATTTAACAAGAACTTCAACATCATTTTATTCAAGTAAAGGTTTTGGAAATGGTTTTGTTTCTCAAAGTGATAGATTTAATAATTCTTCATTATATTATAGTAAATATTCGCCTGGACCTGGAGAATATCAACCACAAGAAATTGGAACAATTAGTTATAAAGTTTCTAAAAGTTTATTAGGGAAATCTTTATATAATAATAAAAAAAATGTTAGCTTGAAAAATAGAAATTATACTCCAGGACCAGGACAATATAATATTAATAATAATTTTAAATGGAATCAATTATATAAAAGTTCTTTTTTTGCTTCTAATGCTCCTAGGTTTAATAAAAGGATTAAAGATAAAATTCCTGATCCTGGAAAATATTATAAAGATGAATATTATATTGATATTAATGATAAGGATAAAAGGATTAATAAGGAAAATTATTATTTTAAAAAACCAAAGGAAAAAAAAGTTGATTTATTGAAAAAATATAAAATTAAAACTGAGCAAAACAAAGAAGATATTAAATTTAAACTACATGAAAAAAAAGGAAGAATTTATAATATAAATGGAAATTCAATTAATCCATTTACAATGAATAAACAAGATATATATAAAATAAGAAATAAATCTTTAAATAATAAATTATTAAATAATAATAATAAAATTCCAAATTATACAATGAGAAATTTTGGTTTTTCAAATGAAGATGAAATACAATATATTCATAAAGTTTTAAATAAAACTAAAAAAGATGATATATTTAAATTAAATGCTCCAAGATGGAAAAAAGATGAATATGAATTTAAAATTCCTGGTCCTGCTTATTATCATCCTAAAATTCAATATAAATCTTTATCTTTTAATAGAAATAATATTGATTTTATTGTCACTCCTGGCTTAATTAATGAAAAAGGAGATGATTTCCGTTTAGAATAAAATTTTTTTATTTAATAAATTATTTATTTTTTTTTCAGATATAATTCAATTTTAATTTTTTAATTAAGATATAAAAAAATGAATAAAGGATGTTACTCTTTAAAATTATTTTAGGAAATTTATTTTTTTTTCTTTATTTCAAAAATGAAGGTTTTAGTGTTTGGTTTATAAATCATTTAATGGTCAGAACTTTATAAAATAAATACTAAATCTTGACTTTTTGAAAACAAAAGAAAATTATAAATTTAAAAATAAAGGAAAAAACTATAAAATGCCTTATTTTATTAAATATCCTTTTTTTTAATGATGACAAGGTCTAGAGTCTCAGAAATTTCTTTGACGATAACGCTTGGCTGTCTGATTTCTTAAAATTAAAAAATAAAATAAGGCACCCTTAAAAAATTAATAAAAAAAAATTTTTTAATCAAAAGAATTAAAAAAAGTAGTAAATTTTTAAATAAAAAATGATTTTAACATTTTTAAAAATTTTATTTCCTCCTATTGTCCTTATTTTCTTCTTCATATTCTAGAGCCATTTCCTTAGTAAGAGAATTGATTTTAGCAGCATCAGAAGGTTTCTTAGTCATAATATAATAAAATTCCTCACTATTAATATTAGGATCACCATATGGTTGACTAATAGTTTGTAGCATATACTTAACATCCTCAATAGATAAATCATCACCTAATTCTTCAACAACTTTCATTATACTTTCAGCAGTAATATCACCACTTTTCTCATCTTTCAAAGCTTCAAAAGTGACATTAACACCTGCTCTTGTTGTATTTCCTCCAATAGTTTCACTTATGTAATCTATAAATTCTTGAACTGTTAATTCTTCTCCACTTATATCTTTTTGAAGTGCCATTCCTTGTACTATTTTATATATTTCTGGGTATTCTTTATGGAATCCTATTCTTTTTAATCCTAATTCCATTGCCGAAGGATTCAATTTTTTACCCTGTGCTACATCTGTTAATGCTTTTTCTAATTCTTTTAATACTTCTGCTGTTATTGCTGGCTCTACTTCAATTTTTTTCGACCAATCTAATTTACGAGGAATTGTTATTTTACGGTAAGCAAGAGACATTTTTATTTTATATGTAAATCTTTTTATTTATTTTGTTATTATTTTTTTTTATTTGTTTTTGAAAATTTGTTTTTTATAATAGTTTTTATTGGCGAACATAATTAAATTTTTTTAAATTCAATTTTATAATGGATAAAACTGATAGTAAAATAAGATTATTTCTTGAATTTTCACATAATCATCCTATTCAAATTCAAGAAATAATACCTTTATTGAAATATGAAGAATGGAATCCTCAAAAAATGTATTATTTACCCAAACATCAATATTACTATGTATTTATTAATGATAATGAACTTTTATCAAGAATAAAGGGGTTAGAAAGTGTGATGGAAGACATAGAAAAAATTCAAGAAGAAAACTCAATTAGAATAGAATTTAATGCAAATGGAATAGATGATAAATTAAATACAGATGAAGATAAATATATATTTTTTGCAAAAGTAGATATTGAAAATTTTAAATTTATATATGATTATGAAAAAATAAGTAAAGAAAAAAATAAATATACAGATATAAAAATTCCAATATTATATGCATTAAAAGGTAAAATTAAAGTATTATTATTAAACGAAAAAGAAGATTATGATTCAGAAGAATCAGAAAGAACAAATATAGAGGAAAAAAATAATAATAATTTAAATATATTAACAAATTCAGATATAATAACTACAAAAAATAAACAAAAAAAAAATCAAATAAAAGGAATAGACGGTCATTGGTTTTTATATAATAATTTATCAAAAATTAGATTTTTAAGTTTAATTCGTTATAAAGAACTGTCATTAAATTCGGGTGATAATGGTGAAAGTTCAACAATTCAAAATAATAATACTAATAATAATATAAATATATTAAATAGATATGGAAGTGCACCAATAAATTATCCAGTATTAAATGATAAAAATAAAAAAAAAGAGAAAGAAGATCCTTATCAACAACCAGTTCAATATCAAATATTAGTCAAAGATACAAATAAACCTATTTCATTATATCAACATAAATCATGTAAAATACATAATAAAAAAAATGAATTTTTTTGTAAAAATTGTAATGATTTTTGTTGTTTAGAATGTTTAGATGATACAGTATCACTTCATAAAAATCATAAAATTAGATTATTAGATGAATTATTAAATAAAATGGAAGAAGATTCAAAAGCTTTGGATGAAAGAATATTAAATTTAAAAAGTATTATTGATAATGAAATGAGTTTAAAAAGAAGTGAAATTGCAAGAATTAAAAGTAATAATGCTGAAATTGTTAAAAAAATTTCTGATTTTAATGAAAATAAAAGAATGAAAATTAAACAAGAAGAAATTAGAAGAGCTAAAATTTTAGCTTCTTTAGGAACTGAAGTTTTAAGAATTATTAATGATTATCATTTAAAAAGTAAATATTTACAATTATTATTTGAAAAAGGAGATATGGCAAGTTATTTATCTAATTATTTTATTTTTAAAAAATTCTTTGAAAATGATATTCAAAAAAATTTAACTATTCTAGAAAGAAAAATAATAGAAACATATTCTAATTATAAAAAAAACAATGATAATTTTTTAGATATATTAAAAAAGAAAAATTTATAAAAATAAATTAAATTAAATAAAAAATAGTAATTATATTATTTTTTGATTATCAATTTTTATATTAGAATACATTATATAAGATATAATTACAATTTATCTTTTTAATTAATTAGTATATTGATTTAAAAATACTTTAAAAATTGATTAATATTTTTTTTCATGAAGTTTTTAGATATAAAAAATGTATATGAACACTTTAAATAATAAAATAAGATAATTAATTAAATATTCTCTAAAAAAATATAAACAATAAGAAAAAAACAAAGAAGAAAAATTCAAAGATTTTTGGAATAATATTGTTTTTTTTCTGATTAAAGAAAAAATAAATGAATTTTTTTATCATGAAAAAAAATCTCTATTACAAATATTTATTAAAATAATAATCAATAATAATTATTTTTGAAATTAATTAAAATTTTTTCATCCCATATAAATTTATTTTTTATGAAAATTTTTAATAACTCCTGCAATTATACTTGTCAATCTTTCTTTATTATCTTCATCATCACAATGTAAATTATTTAATCTAAAAGGAGCTTCAATATAACAACCAATATCATCTAACACAATTTTTTTTCCATCATAAGAACATTTATATAATTTAGATAAAGCTTCATAAATATTTAATCCTCTTTCAAAATTTGGTTCTGTTTCTGCCTTTTTAATTAACATGTCTTTTGAAATGTTTCTTTTTTCATTATCTAAAATTCTATTTAAATTAATTATCATTAATTTATTTGTATCAATTACTTTTTGCTCTTTACTTAATGAAATTTTAGATATTTGAGATATATTAATATAATAAGAAGTTAAATCTGAATTTTTATTTTCATTATTAACAATAACCAATAAATTATTTTCTTTAACATAAGTAAAAATATTTCCATTTATTTTAAAACCATTATTAAGAATAATTTCAACTGATAAACCAATACTTTTAGAATAATCATTTTCTGACATAATAATTGAGAAAAAAAATATAAAATTTTAATTCTTTGAAAAGATGAATTTTTTTAAATTTAAATTTTAAAATATTTAAAAATATAAATTCTTGATTATGGAACATAAAAGAGAATGGGATGGTTATTTTAATTATGAATATGATGTTCAATCAGTTAATAATGGAATTGATATATTTGAATTTTCTTCAATTGAATCTGAAAAAAGAAAAATGAATGTTTCTTTTGGAAATACTTTTAAAAAAGAAGAAATAAATAAAAATAAAATAAATAAATCAAAAAGTATATTTATTAATGATGATAATATGTTTGATGATTCTTTTTATGAAATTCAAAAATTAAAAAATCAATTAATAAAATATCAAGAAGAGAATAAAATTTATATTAAAAAAGAAATAAAATTTTTAAAAGAAATTAATGATAAAGATAAATTAATTAAGGAATTGGAAGAAAAAATAAAAAAATTACAAAATGTAAATTTAATTTTAAGTGAAGATAATAAAAAATTATTAGAGTTAGTTCATTTATTTAAAATTTTATCTGAACTTGATAAAAAAAATAACATTAAAAACAATGATGTTAAAGAAAATAATATAAATAAAGAAAATGAAGTTATTAATTATAATGTAAAAAAAATTCCAAATCCAAAAAGATTTATAAATATTTCAAATAATAAAGAAAATAGTATTAAAACAATAAAAGATAAAATAGAAAGAAATTATTCAATAAAAAAAACAAATGCATATTCAAAATCAAAAATAAATTCAAAAAGTTTATCAAAAGAAAAAAATAAAGAAACAAATTTTGAAAGTAATTTTAATGATAGTTATTTATATCAAGATAAAAATTATATAAATTATAAAAATAAAACAAATAAATATTCTAGAAATACAGTACTTCAAAATCCTAAAAATTTAACTTATGAACCATATCAAAAATTTGAAAAAGGAATAATAACAATATCAAGTTGTTCAAATAATAATAGTGGAAATGATTCTTTAATATATATTGAAAATAGAACAAAAGATTATTCGCTATTAAATAAGAAATATAATAGTAATACTTTACCTATAAATGAAAGTAAATATAATAATAATTGCAGTATTCCAATAAATGAAAATAATAATATTAATTTTTTAAGTGAAGATATTAGAGTAACAAATAATAATACTTTTAATAGTAATGATTACAAAGAATTAATTGAAAGGTTAAATAAATATAAAGAAGGGAAATTATATAATAATAATAATAGTAACATTAATAATATTAATAATGATAAAATACCTTTTCAATTTTTAACTACTGAAAAATTATATAGAAATATTATAATATCTCAATTTGGAGAAATATAAAAATTTTTTTCTTAATATAAAAAAATCAATAAAACAACAAATTGTTATTAAAGTTTTTAAATAAAATTTATTCTTCATTATTACTTTCAATTTCTTTTTTCCACATCTCCATATTTTCTTTCATTAACATCAAAATAGAAGAAGCTGATCTATATTCTTGATTATTATTAACTTTATCTAATTCATGAATACCTAATTCAAAATTTTCTTGACAAATTTTTAAAGCATTTTCAACATCATCTAAAAATTCATAATGAAAAATAGCATAATATAAAGATAAACCTAATTTAATTGGATTTGAAGTAGATAAAGATTCTGATAATTCATAAGCTTCTTTATAAAAATTAATTGCTTTTTCTGTTGAATCTTTTTTTTGATTTTCTTCTAAAATATCTGCTAAAATTCTATAAAATTCAGCTTTTATTTTTAAATATAAAACCTTAGTTTCATTTTTTTCTGCTTTATTTATTAAATAATTATCACAAAAATTAATTACTTTATTGCAAATTTCACCTATTTCTCTTTTTATAACTTCTCTTAAATTAGTATCAATTTTCTTAAATTTAGATTTTGTTTTTTCATCATTTGAAATGACTTTATTTAAAACTTTAATTTGATTTTGTTTTTTTTTAATATAATTACCATAAGTAATACTAAATAAATTTATTTCTTCAATTGATAAATCATTTTTCTTTGATTTTACAATTTCTTCCATACATTTCATTGCATCTTCATGTTTATTAATATTTTCTAAAACAGTTGCTAAATATAATGCTTTTTTTAAAGTAACATCACTCATTTTTTATTAATTAATTGATTTAAAATAATAAAATAAAAAAAGTTTGGTTTTATAACATTCTATTTTTTTTTCAATAAAAATATATAATTTAAGTAAAATGGAATAAAACATATGAAACGGGAGATAGAGAATGATAGTTTAATTAATTCAAACCCAAGATGTGAAATTTGTTTTAATAATATTGATTTTAAAAAAGATAATAGAATAAAAGAATATTATAAAAGATGTATTAATTGTGGAAGTTGGTATCATTCTATATGTGAATTAGAGTTTTTTGGAAGAAATTTTTCTAATAATAAATGTTATTCATGCAATACACAATTTGAGAAAGAAAAAAAATGTATAATATGTCAAAAAAAATTTGGAATGATGATAAATTGCAATAATAATAAATGGATTCATATATTATGTTTTCAATCATTTGATTTTTTTTTTAATATTAAAGCACCAAATGATGAAAATATTTATACTGATTCTATTATAAAAGTAAAAAGTAAAAAATGTAATATTTGCAATGAAAGAAGTATTTTAGTTATTAAATGTTCTAAATGCGGTTTACAATTTCATCCTTTTTGTGCTTTTAAAGCTGATTTTAATATTAAAAAATGTAATAATTTTATTAATTTTCCTTGTTGTAAACATCATTTTTTATATTGTAATAATAAGAATAATAATAATATTAAAGAAAACAATTATTTTAGTCATATTAATTATGAACAAAAATATAAAGATATTTTATCTTTTAATTTTAAAAATATGAAAGATAATATTCATTTGAATAATCGTATTTATTCTAATAAATGTAATGGTTTAATTAAAAGATTTGATCATTTGAAATATAAAATGAATTGGGATTCTTTTAATATTTATTTTCAAGATTTTAATCAAAATCAAATAAATACTTTTGTAAATAGATCACAAATCAATAATAATCAAATAATTCCAAAATTAGAAAACTATAAATTAGGTAATTTCGTTATTCGTGGTTACAATTGTTATCTCCTATTTAAAATAGGATGTTTAGATACTAATTCTTTAAATTTTTCAAAAGAAAAAATTGTCAATAAAAATGTGAAATTTTTAAATAAAAAAAGATTATTAAAAAAAAACTATTTTGAAATAGATGATAATATCGATGAAAAAATATTATTAAAAAGAGCTTTTGGAATATCAAAAATATCAAAAAAATTATTATCTTTAGAAGCATTAGCAAGAGAAGAAAACGCAAATTTAAATTTAGATTGTAAATATAATTTTATATCAAATGAAATAAAAATAAAAGAAACAATGTTAAATATAATATCAAAAAGGAATTCAATATTAATATCAAAGTTAAAATTGCAATTAAAAGAATATAAATCAAAGAAAGAGAATTATTTAGAACAAATAAAGATAAAATGTTCAAAAATGAATTATTTAAAAATAATAAAGACATTAACAGAAAGTTTTCAATCACATTATGGTGAATCATTAGATTCTGAAAATATAAATGAATGTGATTGTTGTGTTTGTTTTGGTGAATTTGAAAATACAAATATACCAATATTATATTGTGATGGATGTAATGTAGGTTATCATTTAAATTGTTATGGATTATATAATATTCCTACTGGAAAATATTATTGTGATTTATGTAAAACACATTTAAATAATAATGATAATATTTATTGTTCTTTATGTCAAGGAAATAAAGGTGCTATGAAATATATAAATGAATATGATTGTTGGATTCATGTTACTTGTGCTTTAATTTCTAATTTTATTGAATTTGATAATTATAGATGGTTTAAAGGTATTAAATGCTTTATTAAAATTCAAGAATTAGTTAATGTTAATTTTTGCTGTTTTTGTTATAGTAATAAAGGAGAATTATTTCAATGTTTTAATTGTGGAAATTTTTCACATTTTTTTTGTGCTTATTTTAATGGAGCTTTGTTTAGTTTTGAAAATAATAAAAATAATTGGAAAAGATATTTAAAAATTGATTCTTGTAATTGTAATTTCAATAATAAACAGTATAATCTTAATAATGGAATTAATAATTATAATAATAATAATAATAATGGCTGGAATGAGGAAAAAAGATTATTTGAAATTAAATATAGAAAATTAATTTATCAACATAGTAAAACTGATTGATAAATTTATATTAAAAAGATTTTTTAATTGAATTATTTTCTATAATAATAAATTATTAAATTGTTTATAATTATTTTATATTAATTACATTCTAATTTTTTTCTTCTTCTTCAAAAATAATTGAAGAATTACTTATATCATTTATATTAAATACCACTTCATTAATTCCATTTAGTTTTAATTTCTCAATAAAATTATATGGATTTTTCTTTTTGAAAATAGGATAATTAAAATTATTATCAAATCTAATATTCGGTAATTTAAAATTATTTTTTATTTCATTATTAATTCTTTCTTTTTCAATTAATTCATAAAAATTATCTAAATCAGAAATATAATTTCCAACTACACAAAAATCTTCTTTTAAATTAATTTTCTCATTTATTTCATGAGAATACATAGATAAATTATAATAATATAAATTTTCATAATCAACTAAATCAATAGTAATTTGATTATCTTCACAATAAGTTAAAATATCATTAATTATTTTAT
>JAEEGK010023898.1_pt1 | contig 12708 bp, 11 predicted proteins | sample 8958771 | NCBI WGS metagenome assembly JAEEGK01 (sample SAMN16246547, study PRJNA631951) | gut metagenome | biome: gut microbiome; feature: rumen; material: SC-attached | host: Bos | place: Iran: Karaj | collected 2018-10 | reverse complement strand
CTGCTGGTTGGGCGGCGGAGTGATTGTCTGTCCCGGAGTGACCATCGGCAACCGCGTGATTGTCGGTGCCGGCAGCGTGGTGACACACGACATCCCCGACGATGTGGTGGTGGCAGGCAATCCCGCCAAAGTGATTCGTAAAACAAAATAGTTCAATGAGTTTTCTGCCGCCAGTTCATTGCCGAACTGTAGCCTCTGATGCAGCCGATACACACGGATAACCATCCCTTTTGTGCGGCCACGGCCCTACAACCGCGAATGTTCACAATGGCGTGCAGGTGATTGGGCATGACCACCCATACAGGTATTTCTGCGTAGGGATAATGTGTCGTGGCGTTCTGCAATTGCAGGTCGGCATAATGTCCGATTTCCGTCAATTGCATTTTTCCATTCACCACGGTTCCAAAATAATGTTTACGATCTTTGGTGCAGATGGTCACGAAAAACAATCCGCTGTTGTAATAAAACCATTGGGCACGTGCCCTTTTGCGTTCGGGATGGTTAGTGTGCATTTTTTTTCAATTTTGATTTGCAAATATCCAAAAAAAACCGATACGGATTTTATACAGACCTAAAATAAATGCACGGACCGCATTCTGATATCACCTGTGTCGTCCGTTGGTGTGACTGCCTCGTTTTTTTTCTCTTTCCTCCGCACAATATAACCGAAAAACAGGCGTTAAATAAAAACTGAAACATCCGTATAAACTCATGAACAACGAAAAATTCTCCATTAAAAAGCGGATAAAGAGTTTTTTTGTTTTTCGGACAATAAAACAAAGGGAAGTTGCGTTGTTTTTTCTATAGTTTTGATTGTAAACAACCATGAAACCGAGCAGAATCCGCAGAATATTTCATATAAAAAAGTTGTCGCTTACCGCGCAAATCGGCATTGCCCTTGTGCTGGCCGTGGTGGCCGGCGTGCTTTTGGGCAATCAGGCGGATTTTGTCCACCAATATATCAAACCCATTGGGACCATTTTTCTGAACCTGCTGAAATTCATTGTGGTGCCGCTGGTTTTGTTTTCCGTCATGGCCGGCATCCTCTCCATGAACGACATCTCGAAATTGGGCAGGCTCGGTTTCCGTGCCTTGCTTTATTTTATGGCGACCACCCTTTTTGCCGTAACGTTGGGGCTTGTCGTCCCAAGTCTGCTGAAAGGTTTTTTCCCGCTCATTCAAATCAGTCCCGAAGTGGCAACGTCAACCGTTGATGCGCCGCATCTATCTGTTATGGAACAGATTGTGGAAATGTTCCCGAGCAACATCATTGCACCGGTGAGTTCCATGTCCATGATGCAGGTGATTGTGATAGCCCTGTTTTTCGGCATCGCCATGGTGCATGTTGGCGAAAAGGGTGAGATGGCCCGTAAGGTGACCCTTAGTTTCAACGATGTGGTTTGCAAGATTCTGGAGTATATCATGGCATTGGCTCCCATCGGGGTGTTCTGCATGATGACTCCGGTGGTGGTGGACAACGGCCCCTCGGTGCTGGGTTCCTACGCGGCCCTGCTGGTATTGGCCTATCTCTGTTTTGTCATCCATGCGGGATTGGTATATTCCTCCACCGTCAGGTTGCTGGGAGGCCTCCCGCCGCTGAAGTTCTTCAAAGGCATGCAGCCGGCCATGCTCTTTGCCTTCTCCAGCGATTCATCGGTGGCCACTTTGCCTTACACGATGCAGTGTGCGGAAAAGTTGGGCGTCAGCAAGGAGGTGAGCCGCTTTGTTTTGTCCTTGGGTGCGACCATCAACATGGACGGTGTCGCCATTTATTTGGGTGTAACCTCGGTTTTTATGGCAGCCTGTTGCGGCATCGACCTCACCATGAACCAGTATCTGGCCATCGCCTTTGCCTCCACCGTGGCCTCCATCGGTACGCCCGGCATTCCCGGCGGCAGTTTGGCCCTGATGGCAATGGTGTTCGCCTCTGCCGGCATCCCCGTTGAATGTGTGGCTGTTGCAGCCGGCATTGACCGGATTATCGACATGGGACGCACCGTCATGTCTGTCACCGGCGATGCTTCATGCGCCGTTGTGATGCAGCGTTTTGTGGGTGGAAGATGAATATGGCGGCAAAATGGACGCATGATGATTTTTTTCTGAACAGCTCCGCACAATAAAACCGAAGAGGCAGTAGTGCCGAAATGTGCAACGGTACACAATAATAATCTTTCATCGGCGTTATTATTCGTATGAAATTTTAAAATGCGTTGGATATGAAGAAATTTATTATTGGTATCGTTTTGTTGGCGGGAGGCGCCATGTGGCTTTCAACCCTCCTTGGCATTTGGGACTTCAGCGGACTGTGGGGGCAGCCATGGACACATTATGTGCTGGCGGCGACTGCATTGCTTGCCGGACTGCATTTCCTTTCAGGTGACAGGAAAAACGATTGGCACATGAAATCGCTTCCCGTTCCGAAAGAGGAGGGGAGGGTACATTGCTCCGTCTCATTTTCAGGTGATTCCTACCGCTATAATGGCGAACCGTTCCATGGCGCGAAACTGGAGACCTTCTGCGGAGGAATCCGCATGGATCTCCGTCAGGCGCTCATCGATGACAATGCGGAGATTGAGATACACACCTTTATGGGCGGAGTGGAGCTGTTTGTCCCTTCCGACATGCAGGTCTTTGTCAAGAACCACAGCTTCCTCGGAGGTGTCAACAACGACACCATCGCCAACCAGACAGCCGGCGCAAAAAGGCTCAACATCACCGCCAGCAACTTCATGGGCGGTGTGAGCATCAAGAACTGAAACGGATGGACAGAAACATTATGATAGCGTGCTGCGGCATTGACTGCGAGACTTGTGAGGCCCGCATCGCCACAATAAGGAACGATGACAGGATGCGCATTGAGGTTGCGAAGAAATGGTGCGAGATGAATCATACTGACCAGATTACACCTGAGAGCATCAATTGCACCGGTTGCCGTGTGGATGGGCCGAAGTTCTACTTCTGCAGCCATCTGTGCGAGGTGCACAAATGTGTAATAGCCAAAGGTTTTGTGACATGCGGCGACTGCGCAGACAAGGAGAGCTGCAAAAAGGTTGGCGCCATTTGGGAGAATTGCGCCGAGGCAAAAACGAATCTTAATTTGAAATAAATTTATGAGAATTAAAATTTTACGTAGGGTTATCGGCATCATTGCGTTGGTGCTGTTGGTGATGGTGTTGATGTGCATATTCATCCTTGACGACGGTTCGCATCTGATTCATCAAATTGATGTGTGGATCTATTGGGCCGCTTTCTTCATGGTAGTGATTTATGGGATTCTATGTATCAGCATAATCAGAAAATTGCATTGGGGAGTGAAACTGCTCGTCATTGTAGTCACTGTTTTGGGAATAGGTTATTTTCTCTTTGTAGCAGCCATTGTGGGTGTTTTGGGCAAAGACACCCGAATTTGGAGCAACGACCGCTATGTTGTATATCATGAACCAAATTCTATGATTGATCCAGGATTATTTGTCATGTATAAACAGGATGGTCTCATTGAAAAACCATGCTATACGGTAGGTTCCGAGTTCGGTAATCCGGACAAATATGAGTGTTTTTTCGATGAGGAAAGGGATTTCATACGCATAGAGGCAGACTGGACATTTGACGTGAGAAGTTGGCATACTACTACATTCTATAGGCTGTCCGATGGTAAACTCTATGTGCATCAGAATCCGATGGACAGCTCCTTGTGGAGCGGCAGATATTCATCGTATGACAAAAACACATCCCTTCGTCAACAACTTGAGGTGGAGTCGGTACACGACACTTTGATTTTCAATTATTATATCGATTTGCGCGATGTGAAGCTGGATTTGGAAGATGGGGAAAAGGAATACACATTGAAAGGTCGGGCGTTTCTGAAAAAAGGCGATGCCGAAACCGATGAGGATAAGCATGGGAATGCCTATTTGGTGGATGAGTACATTTATGAAGATGAGGATTATATCGCCTTCCGCATACAGACGGTAACCCATGATATAATACGGGTGGTTGTTGATGACGCCACTGCCGCCCGATACCACATTCCAACTTCATCGATATTTTACTAATACTCCTTTCATTATAAACTATGAAACAGGAAATCAATCCGCAAGAAACCAACAGGGCATACGCTTTCGAGATGTGGCTGAACTCACCAATGCCGATGGTGACGCTCACGAAGACCTTTGACGTGACGAGGCTGCATAAGATATGCAAGCGCAAAAACCTGAAATTCAATATGCTTCTCTGCTGGTGTATAGGCAAGACCGCCAGCGAAACCGGCGAGTTATATCTTCTGCCTGAGAACGGAAAGCTGTACCGTTACGACAGGATTGCCATCAACGTGGTGGTGCGCAACCGCAAGGGAGGCATCAATTCGTGCGACATACCATTTTCCACCGACATGCAGCAGTTCAATCGCGACTACCTGCAATCGACCGCCAAGGTGGCGGAGGAATGCCAAAGCACTTCCCTTGAAGGATACATGATTGTCGGCACGTCGGCAATGATACAGACCGAACTCGACAGCATCACCAACCAATACACCGACAAGTTTCTCAATCCGATGGTGATGTGGGGGAAACATCGTAAAGGCTGGTTCAAGACTACACTGCCGGTCTCTTTCCAATTCCATCATGTGCAGATGGACGGCGGCGATGCGGCACGTTTCCTGGAGGCGTTGCAGACGACAATAAATTCTCTATGAAGCCGTTGGAAGGATGCTGGTTTGGCGGATTAGTTTAGCATCACATCCATACCCATCATCAGAACAAAACCGAGGGCGAAACCGATTTACGGTATCACCTTCCTGAAAACAAACATCTCATCATCCTCGCTCCAGTTACCAACTTCCTCGTCTGGAATTGCGGGGCCGTGGTGGTGTTTGTTCCAGAACTCCACAATGTGGAAGCCGCAGCGGTTCACGTAGAAATGAATGTTCCTCTTCTCGAAATAGGGCGTGATGCATTCCCAGACCTTGATTTCGGAATGCATCGCCTCAATGGCTTTCCACGCCGCCTGGCCAATGCCTTTATTGTGGACTTCGGGACAGACTAAGAGCAGTTCCAGTTCACCGAAGGCTTTTGCATGGTTAATCCGCAGCACCACACCACCGACTTTCTCGCCGTCCAATAGGATACGGTAGGATTCAGCGTTCTCTCCATCAATGGAGTTTTCGATAGTGGTTCGCGAGATGACCTCTTCGCCTTCTTTGGTGCGGGTGTTGCGCAGACCAAATTGAGCTGCGCTCGAATTCCTTCGCGACTCGGCAAAACTCAAGCAAGTTTGGCTTTGCTCTCGCTGCTTCGTCATTTCCTGCTGCGCTCCGTAGCGGAACGCCCATTGGTTGTCGAGGATGAACTGCTCGCGGTCATCGGGTTGCAGGGGTGAAAGAGTGACTATTCCGGACATATTGCTTTGTATAGATTAATGAAACTCTGTTGTTTTTCAAGCCAGTCGGCGGTTTGCTGCAGTTGCGCGTCGAGCCAGCTGCTTTGGGCAACTAGTACCTCAAGATAAGTGGCACCGGCATAGCGCATCTGCTCACGACTGTTCTCGTATGCCTTGCGGCTGGCTTCCACTTGTTGGGTTCGGGCCTCTTCGCGCCGCTGGCAGGCCTGACAGCCGGCCAATGCGTCGCGCACCTCGCCGCCCGCAGTGAGCAAGGCTTTCTCAAAGGCAATTTGTGCCTGCTCCTGCTGCGCTTTAGCCACCTTCAGATTGGCTTTCAGCCTTCCTTGGGCAAACAAGGGCTGTGTGAGCGAAGCGATGGCGTTAAGTAAGATTTGGGTAGGATTGATGGTCACACCGCTGTTGTTGGTCCAGCCCACCGTGCCGCTAATGGATAGGGTAGGGTAGAACTCTGAACGAGCCACCTTTACGTTGCTGAAAGAAGCCCTTAACTGGTATTCCGCCGCCAACACATCTGGGCGTGCAGACAATGTCTCCAACGTTATCGTCTGGCAGGCATCCATAACGACAGAACCGACATTATCCCATGTGGAACGGGCAATGCTGTCGGGCTGGCGGCCAAGTAGCAGGCAGAGAGCTGTTTCTGTCTTACGTATTTGGGCTTCGAGTGCTGGAAGCGAGGCCATCACCGCATTATAGGATGCCTCCGCCTGGTTGACAGCCGCCTCGTTTTGTTGTCCCATTTCCTTCAACGCCCGCAGCACCCGCAGGCTCTCCTTCTGGTTTTGGACGCCTTCTTGCGTGACTGTCCTCTGGCGGTCAAGCATCACCAAGGTGTAATATGCATTAGCCACCTCTGCCACCAACTGTATTTGGGTGTAGTGTAGTTGTGCTGAATCCTTTTTCAGTTCTGCCGCTGCCATCTCCTTCTGATAGTGATGTTTGCCGCCAAAGTTCAGTTCCCAGTTCATGGTTAGCGGAAGCTCGTATGTATAAGTCGCAGATGTGTTATGCGCTTTCGTCACCGAGCCGGAGGGGGACAAGGTCACGTTCGGCAGATAATTCAGCCGTGCCTGCTTCAGCATCGCTTCCGACTGTTCCAACGACAGCTGTGCCGTTTGCAAGTCGCTGTTGTGCTCCATAGCTTCGACGATGTAGCCTTGCAGCAGTAAATCGGGGAAGTGCTGCCGCCACGCTTGCGCATCAAGCGTTTTCAACCAAATGGCGAAGACTAAAAGGCAAACAAGTCTTTTCATAGCATATCCTCTTTTTTTTCAATGGGTTTGAATCTCTCTTGTATTTTCTGGAAAACTGTAAAAAGAGTGGGGACGGTGGCGAGGAGGCCGAGCGTACCGAACAACATGCCGCCCACTACGCAAACACCGATGGTTCGGCTACCGTTGGCTCCCGCGCCTGTAGCGAACATCAGGGGCAACATGCCGAAAATCATCGTCAGGGAGGTCATCAGGATGGGACGCAGACGCTCCCTTGCGCTCTGCAGGGCGGCATCGCGGACAGACAGTCCTCCCAATCGTCTCTGCGAGGCATATTCCGTAATCAGAATGGCAGTCTTCGCCAGCAGACCTATCAGCATGATAAGGCCAATCTGCATATAAATATTGTTCTCCACGCCGAAGAGTTTCGCGAACAGCAGACTGCCCACCAATCCGAATGGCACCGACAGCATCACAGCCATAGGGATAAAGAGGCTTTCATACAAAGCGACCATCACCAGATAAACGAACAGCGCACTGATGATGAAAATTATGACCACGCGGCCCGATGTTCGGCTCTCCTCGCGGGTGATTCCGCTGAACTCCACGCTGTAGCCCACCGGCAGCTCCTTCGCCGCCACCTCTTGGATGGCCTTGATGGCACTGCCCGTGCTGCTGCCCTGCGCCACATTGCCGCTCACATCGATGCAGCGGAACATGTTGTGACTGCTCAGCGTCTGCGGCATATATTCTTTTGTGAGTGTCACGAACAGGCCAATCGGCAGCATGGCACCTTCTTCGGACCGTACGAAAAGCTGGTTGAGCGACTCGGGACGGATGCGGTCTTCGGGACGCAGCTGTGCGGTGACTTGATAGACTTTGCCGTATTTGTTGAAGTTGGAGATATAGTCCCCACCAAGATAGGCTCCCAGTTCGTTGAGTACCGTGGAGGGCGACACGCAAGCCTTCTTGCAGCGCGAAACGTCCACATCCACCCGATATTGCGGGTAGTTGACATCGTAGTTGGAATAGATATCGCCAATTTCAGGGCGTTCTTGCAGTTTCTCCACAAAATGGTCGGTAATCTCTTTTAGTGTGCGGATGTCCATGCCGTTGCGGTCCTGCACCGAGAACTCGAAACCGCCGCCTCCACCATAACCCTCAATCATGCCCGGCTCCATCGCGAACGATTCTGCCTCGCGCTCTTGCGCCAATAACCCGTTAATCTGTTCCATCACGCCTGCCGAGGAGTTCTCGTAACCCTTACGCTCCTTCCAGGGTTTCAGCTGCGCATAGACGAAGGCACCGTTGCTGCCCGCTCCTACACCCACCACGCCGCCTACCGCTTCGACGGATGACAACTGCTGAATCTGGTTGCTGACGCGGTTCATCACCTCGCGGGTCTTCTCCATTGTGTAGCCCGCAGGCGTATTAATCTCTACGAAAATATTGCCCATATCCTCGTTTGGGACGAAGCCCGTAGGCACCACCTTGAACAGCACCACCATCAGCACGATGGCAACTGCCACGCTGGCGGCCACCACCCATTTGCGGTGGAGGGAACAATGCACCATGCCGGTGTAATGTTTTAACAGGGTATTGAAAACCAATTTGTAGATATTTTGGATTCGCGATTGTAGAGACGGTGCATGCACCGTCTCTACCGACACCGGTTTCAAAATCAATGCACACAACGCCGGTGCCAACGTCAACGCATTGAGGAACGAAATGCCCACCGCCACCGCCATCGTCAAACCGAACTGTTTGAAAAAGATGCCAGTGGTGCCGCCCATGAACGACACGGGAATAAATATGACCATAAACACCAATGTTGTGGTAAACAGCGTGACCGCCAACCCTTTCATCGCATCAACTGAGGCGTTGTAGGCCGATTTGTAGCCCGTATCAAACTTGGCTTTCACCGCTTCCACCACCACAATGGAATCGTCCACCACTGTTCCGATAACTAACACCAATGCAAAGAGCGTCAACAGGTTGATAGAGAATCCCGCCACCTTCATAAAGGCGAAGGTGCCGATTAGCGACACGATGATACTGATGGCGGGAATCAGTGTGGCGCGGAAGTCCTGAAGGAAGAAGAAGACCACCACCAGCACCAGCAGGATGGCGATGATGAGCGTCACCACCACCTCGCGGATGGAGGCGAAGAGGAAATCGTTGGTGTTGTCGAAGGTGACAATTTTGATGTCCTTGGGTAGCGACTGCTCCACCTCGCGGATGAGACGGTCGATTTCAAGATTGATTTTGGTGGCATTGGAGCCTGCAACCTGATGCACCGCGCCCATTACGCCCGGGTGGCCGTTGATGCGGTTTGTGAAGGCATAATCCGACTGTCCCAACTCAATATCGGCCACATCTTTCAGCCGCATTTCCTCACCCGTGGGCAAGGAGGCAATGACTATGTTTTCGAATTCGGAGAGTTCCGTCTTGCGGCCTGTATATCTTAAAGAATATTGGAACACGTTGTCGGAGTTCTCGCCCAGTGCGCCCACCGAAACTTCAATGTTCTGCTCCGCTAATACTGCGCTGATGTCGCTCGGCATCAGCGAGTGACGTGCCATCACGTCGGGCTTCAGCCAAATGCGCAGGGCGTATTGCGCGCCCCATACCTCCACCTTGCCCACACCGTTGATGCGCAGGATGGCGGGCCGGAGGTTGTTGTAGAAATAGTTGCTTAGGAAGTTCTCGTCGTAGGTGCCGTCTGGACTTTCCAAGGCGATGATGCGGAGCTGTCCGGGTTGCTGTTTCTCAGTGGAGACGCCAATTTGCAGCACCTCGGCAGGCAGCTGTCCTTGAGCCTGAATCACACGGTTCTGCACGTTTACGGCCGCCATATCGGCATTCGAGCCCTGTTCGAAATAGACCGTGACACTTGCCATTCCGTTGCTTGCCGACGACTTCATGTAGGTCATTCCCTCCACGCCGTTGATGGCCTCCTCCAAGGGCGTCACCACGCTCTTCTGGACGGTCTCCGCACTCGCACCCGGATAGGAAGCCCACACGTTGATGGTAGGAGGTGCGATGTCGGGATATTTTTCCACCGGCAGTGAAGTGAGCGCAATCACCCCCAACGCCACTATGAACACGCTTATGACGATAGAAAACAACGGCCTGTCAATAAATGTCTTAACGTTCATTTTGAAACTTAAAACTGACTCCCAACTCTAAACTCTAAACTATTAACTATTAACTATTAACTCTCAACTATCCTCATTCCCTCCTTAACAAACCCAGCTCCCTTCGCCACTATGACATCCCCAGCCTTCAGCCCTTCAGTCACCACATACGACTTGCCGTCGGTGGTGCGCTCCACCTGTATCATTCCGGCAACGGCCTTGCCGTTCACCACCTTTACCACATAGACCTTGTCCTGGATGTCATAGGTGGCCTCCTGCGGGATGACGATGGCGTTGTGAAGTCCGGTGGGAATCACGATTTTGCCCGTACCGCCGCTGAGCAGCATTCCGCCCGGGTTGTTGAAGCGGGCGCAGACAGATACGGCACCTGTGCGTTCGTCCACCACGCCGCTGATGCTCTCCACGCGGCCAGTTTGTTCGTAAAAGGTACCATTGGACAACTGCAGCCGCAGTTCGGGCATCCGCTTCACCGCCTCCTCCAGACTTTTGTATTCCGACAGATACTGCATAACCGTGTTTTCTGTCATTGAGAAAAAAACGCGCATCTGGTCGTTGTCGGCCACTACGGTCAGTCCCTCCTGAATGGTAGGCCCCACAAAATCCCCTTTGCGGTAGCTGATACGTCCCACCACACCGCACGAAGGACTGCGAATTTCGGTATAGCTGAGGTCGTTTCTGGCCGAGGTGAGAGCCGCTTTCGCCGCCGCAAGGTTGGCTTTCGCAACATTAAGGTCGCTCTCGGCGAGTGACAACTCAAAATCGGAGATAATATCTTTTTGGCGAAGTGTTTTTTTGCCGTTGTATTCCAACTGCGCACGGTTGAGCGCGGCCGTCATCGTCTGGACATTGGCATTGGCCGACTCCATTGCCGCGCGATAGGAGGCATCGTCAAGGCGGAAAAGCAGCTGTCCCTCCCGCACACTTTCGCCCTCTTTGACATATACGCCTGTCAGGTACCCCTCCACGCGGGGAATAATCCTGATGTCCTGATTGCCATGAATTGAAGCCGGATATGCTGTCTCAAGCGTATAGTCCTGCGCAACAACATTAAGCAGTTCATACCTTTCTGTCTCCTGCCGCTGCCTCACGCCGCCGTTTTTGCATCCCGCCAGCAGTACAACTGCCATTGTGGATATGATTAAATTTCTGATATTCATAAAATTACTACGTATCATTATCATTCTGAATCAGAATGCAAAAATATACCTTTTTTTCATCTCAAATTTTATAAAATCACTCCAATAATGTATATTTTCGGAACCATATTTATTTTTTTTGTATTTTTGCAACATGAAATATAAGATAAAAAAATATCAGTCTGCTGACATCGATGCACTTGTAAAAAACAACATTAACGAAACCTGGCTGTGTCGGGTCGTAAGAGGTGGTGTGACGCTGATGTTCGATCTGAAGCAACACCGCATCACATCGGAGACAATTTTCATAGTGCCGGAAGGCGTTCATTTCAAGGCTGTCTCGTCCACCAGCCAATTTGAGATGGAGCTGCTTGTTTTCGACGAGTCACTGATGAATGTTGTCTATTCGCTGCTGGGCGCGGATGCGGATTTCGGCTCGCTGGATCATGCCTTCTGGAGCAACCGCACCCTTGTCGGACCCTTCGGCCGCCTTATGGAGATGGATTACGAATCGCTGACGATTGCCATAAAGGAGCCTTTCATAAACGTCCGTCACAAAATGATAACATCAAGCCTTACCCACTTGCTGCTGACCATCTACAATGCAGTAAGCCAATCTGGCAACAATGATATTGCACAAGAGGTCAGTAACCGCCGTCCCCGATTGACGTTGAACCGATACTATGAGATGGTGGGCAGTAATGTGCTCATAGGCGGACGCAACATCCGCTTTTATGCGGATAAACTCTGCGTCACAGAGCGATACCTATATAAAATCTGCAAAAAGGAGACCGGCCAGTCGCCAAAGGAAATCATCGACAACTTCCTCGTCAGCGCCATCAAAAACAGCCTCCTCACCACAGAGATGAGCCTGCAGCAGATTGCCGACCAATACCGCTTTCCCGACCAATCGGCCTTCAGCCAATATTTCAAGCGCCTCGAAGGAATCTCCCCATCGGAGTTCAGACGGAGGTACAGGTAATTTATCAAGTTATAGAATAGTCCGACTTCGAGTTCAAGGGGGAGGTAAAATGGACAAATAACATCAGACTCAAATCACTGAATCGGAATTGTACAAGAGCCCGGGTATTTTCACCCCAGCATCACATCCATAACCATCATCAGCACAAAGCCGAGGGCGAAACCGATGGTGGAGAGGTTGGTGTGGCGGCCTTGGGCGGTTTCGGGAATCAGCTCCTCAACAACAACATACATCATTGCTCCTGCGGCGAAGGCCAGCAGGTAGGGCAACGCCACGCCGAGCGCACCGGCAAGCAGCAGTATGGCCACGGAGCCGATGGGTTCCACCACGCCGCTCAGCGAGCCTATCAGGAACGACTTCAGGCGGGAGTTGCCTTCGGCAAACATTGGCATTGAGATGATTGCTCCTTCGGGGATGTTCTGTATGGCGATGCCGATGCTGACAGCAAAGGCGGCACTGAGCGTCAGTCCGTGCGACTCACCGGCGAAAACCACACCCACGGCCATGCCTTCGGGCAGGTTGTGGATGGTAACGGCCAGTGCCAACATCGCCGTGCGCGACAACCGCGACCGTAGCCCTTCGGTTTTCTGCGCACCTACATGCAGGTGCGGTGTAAGTTCGTCAATCAGCAGCAGGAATGCAATGCCCGACAGGAATCCCACTGCGGCGGGAATTATGCTTTCATCCGCCATATTTATCGAGGGTATCAGCAGCGACCAGACGCTGGCCGCCACCATCACGCCGCTGGCAAACCCCAAAAGTGTCTTCTGCAGCCGGTCGGGAATCTCCTTTTTCATGAAAAAGACGAAGGCCGACCCAAGCAT
>JAEEGK010023896.1_pt1 | contig 12710 bp, 10 predicted proteins | sample 8958771 | NCBI WGS metagenome assembly JAEEGK01 (sample SAMN16246547, study PRJNA631951) | gut metagenome | biome: gut microbiome; feature: rumen; material: SC-attached | host: Bos | place: Iran: Karaj | collected 2018-10 | reverse complement strand
TGGACCGGGACGAGCCCCTGCAGGAGCTGATTCGGAGCTATCTGCAGCTCTGAGTCTGCGATCCCCGCTGCGGCCCTCCTTCCGGGAGGGCCGCAGCTTTCCTCTGACCGGCATGGGGCGAGGGGGGGTCTCTTGACAGAAGGGAGAAAATGCTCTACAATAAGATGCTCCCTGGAAGAAGACCTGGAAAGGAAACGGATATGGCAAACGAAGCAAAGCTGACTTATAAGGGGAGGCCCCTTCGCAGGAAGGATAACCTCGTCTATTACGGGGATATGTCGGACAAGTATATCGTTATGCTGCAGATCATGGATTCGGAGCCCCTGCAGGACCTGAGCCTCAGCAAGCGGGTCTCCGTGCAGCTTCAGCTTACGGATCCGGACATCCGCTCCCGGGATCGTGTGGTCAAAAAGGCGGACAAAGAAGGCTTTTACGTCGCCCTGGATCTGGGCGCCGTGTGGCTGGAAAGGGCGCTGTCGGGCCGCTGAGCTCCCGGCGCGGACATAAGAGCATGAAGAAGAGAAAGAGAACTGCGCCGGCCCTCCTCCTGGGCCTTGCGCTGCTGCTGGCGTTCCCCGCCGCCGCTCTGGAGCCGGGGGAGGCCACCGTGATCGCCGACGCGCTGTACTTCCGGGCGGAGCCCAGTATGGAGGGCAAGACCATGGGCCTGGCCCTGCAGGGGTCCGAGGTGGAGATCCTGGAGGACCTGGGAGAATGGAGCCAGGTCCGCTGGAACGGCAAGGAGGGCTATATGGCCTCCCGTTATCTGGAGCAGGAAGCCCCCGCCCCGGATCCGGGAGCGGCAGAGGCGCCCGCCCCTGCCGCCGTCCCTTCGCCGGAGGCCGCGTCGGAGGAGAAGCCCTCCGGGGAAGCCTCCGGGCAGACGGAGAAGGCGGAGCCGCGCCTGGGCGTCCTCACCGGGGACGCGGTCCGGTTCCGCGCGGGTCCCAGCCTGACGGCCGACGTCTACGACCACTTCTACAGCGGCGCCCGGGTCACGGTCATGGGCCGGGAGGGCGACTGGTATCTGGTGGAGGCCCGGGGCCGGGTGGGCTACATTTACGCAGATTATCTTGCCGTCCCGGAGGAGAGCGCCCCCACGGTCTCCGCCGACGCCGGGCTGACGGAGAAGATCCTCCAGCTGGCGCGGGACAACCTGGGCGCTCCCTACTGCTACGGCGGGACCTCTCCCGAGGGGTTTGACTGCTCTGGTTTCGTCTACTACTGCTACTATCTGCAAAACGGCGTTTCCCTGGGGGGACGCACCGCCACCGACCAGTATAACGGCGGCCTTGCCCTGTCGAGCCAGGATGAGCTTCTGCCGGGGGATCTGGTCTTCTTCTCCTCCCCGGGCACCAATTCCATCGGCCACGTGGGCATCTACATCGGGGATCGGGAATTCATCCACGCCTCCACCGGCGCCTGGAAGATCAAGACCGACGACCTGGACTCCAGCTACTGGGTCAGGAACTACTACGGCGCCTGCCGCGTGCTGAACGAGGAATAAGCAAAAAAAGCTTCGCCCGCCCCTTCCGAAAAGCGGAAGGGGCGGGCGTATTTCTGCGCTGCGCGCCCGGCGGCTCAGACGTATCCGTTCCTCTGATACCAGTCCCTGGCGTAGTCGTAGTAAAAATCGTTCATGATCTTCATTTTCCGGGCTGCCTCCGGGTCGCCGGTCTTGCCCAGGAAGCGGGTGAAGTAGGCAAAGCCGCCGCCGGGGGCCATGGTGTCCACGTATTTCACCAGCTCGTCCTTCAGCAGCTGATCGGAGGAACCGGGATGGCTGACGGGACCGGAGTAGTCCCAGCCGCCCACGATGAGCATTTTCCGCCCGAATTTCTCCTTGATGCCCAGCAGGTCGTTGTCCGTCTGGGCCGGGTCCCAGGCGGTGATGCCGATGTCCACCCAGTCCTGCACGAAGTCCTCGCAGCGGCCGCAGTTGTGCATCTGGATGGGGATGCCCGCGTCATGGGCCAGGTCGGCTTCTGCTTTCTGGAAGGGGAGGAGCAGTTCCTTTTCCATCTCGGGGGAGAAGAAGGGATTGTTCTTCGTGGCCGTATCGTCGCCCATGCTCATCACATCGGGCTTGTAGTAATAGAGGATGTTCTTGTAGACCTTCAGATAGTATTCCAGCAAATACTGGAAGAGCGCCTTGATTTCCTCCGGCTCCTCATACATGGCGCAGAGGCCGTTCTCAAAACCCATGAAGGAGACCAGCGTCAGGAAAAAGCCGCCGATGTGGCTCATAACGGGCTTGTTCTTGCGGTCGAAATCCTTCAGGTCCCGCTTGGCCGCAGCCTCCCAGTCGATCCCCTCCAGGCTGGGCGTTTTGATCACGTCCCGCCATTTGGTGATATCCTCCAGGATGAACTTGCCGGGAACGGGGATGGAGCCGCCCTCCGCGTCCGGCACGGAGACGGATTCCACGCCGAACTCATTGACGGTGTTGCCGTTGGGAAGCTTCTTGGTGAAGTGGGCGGTGGCGCTGGAGCGGACGCCCCAGCCGAACATGTCCCACATGGGGAGGTATTCCGGGAACTCTCCCCTCATGGCGCGAAGGTAATTCTCCTTCGGCGTAAGCTTGTACTCTGTCATTTTGGACCTCCATAATCCTGTTCAGTAAATATATAGTACGATATGGATATGCAAAAGTCAATCATTTTCCCCGATTCAAAGGTCCTGTGCCTGTGAAATTCCACAAAAGACTTGAAACAACGCCGCCGCTTATGTCATAATACCGAATTGAGGTGGTAAAGAATGTCCATTAAAATATTCTTTGTGGATGACGAACGTCTGCTGCTGGAAAGCCTGAGCGTGTTCTTCTCCACCGATGAGGAATTTGAAGTCGTCGGCAGTGCCGCCAGCGCCGAGGAAGCCCTGGAAAAGCTGACCCATGTCCATCCGGACGTGATGCTGGTGGACCTGAATATGGCGGGCATCGGCGGCGTCCGGCTGATCGGGGAAGTAAAGCGGAGAATGCCGGAAGTGCGCATGCTGGTGCTGTCCACCTATTATGACGACCAGAGCATCACCTCCGCCCTTTCCGAAGGGGCGGACGGATATATTTTGAAAAGCGTCAGCTCCAGCGAGATCATCGAGGCGGCCCGGATGGTAGCCTCCGGCCACACAGTGCTGGATCAAAAGGTCATGTCCGTCCTTCACCGAAATGCCAGACGGATGGGAAGCGAACTGAGCAACTCCGACCCGAAGCGGGCCCGCTTTTTCGAGCAGTACAACAAGCTGACCGAGCGGGAACGGGAGATCTGCCGCCTGATTCAGGATGGGCGTTCCAACCGGGAGATCGCTGCGGATCTCCACATCACGGAGGGGACCGTCAAAAACTATCTTTCCAATATCTACAGCGCCCTGGGCGTGCGGGATCGGACCGCCCTCGCCGTCAGCCTGACCAGGACGGCCCAGTCCGAACAATGAGGTCCGGGATATGGAGCGTTTCGAGGATCTTCTGTGGAAAAATGAGGTAAAGATCAACCAAAGCACCGCCATGATCTGTATATGGGAGCTGGCCATCATTGCGGCGATCTATGCCATGGACGTGTTCGGCCTGTTTACCGTGTATTCCTACGCGACGGAGCTCTACTGGAAGGTCGGCCTGGTCCTGCTGCTCTGCCTACCTGCTGTCCTGGTGAAGCTGATCGGGGCCAAGGGGCGTTGGGTGAAATATGTGATCATGAGCTGCAGCGTTCTGGCGAGCGGTCTCAGCTACGTGATCTTCAATGCCCAGGCTCTGCTGCTGTTTGCTTTTCCCACCGCTTTGGTAACGATCTTCTACAACCGGGCCCTGAGCTTCTATACCTGCGCGCTGTCTGTGCTGGTGCTGCTGGGGTCTTATCTCGTCGCCAGCTATCTGCTTCTGCCGCCCATGTTTCGCAACCGCTACGGCTTTCATTATGTGATCGTGGACACGGCCATTCCCCAGGCCATCTATTATCTCTGCTTCGCCGTGCTGGCCCAGGTGCTGAACCGGCAGACCTTGGGCGTCATCCGCCAGTTTTATGATACCAGCCGGAAAAACGAGATGCTTTCCCTGGAAAAAGAGACGGCGGAGTTCCGGGGCAGGATGCAGGAACGGGAGCGCATCAGCCGGGATATCCACAACAGCGTGGGGCACACCATCACCGCCGCTATCTTCGCCCTGGAGGCCGCGAAAATGCAGCGGCCCAAGGAGCCGGAGGCCGCCGACGAAAAGACGGACCGGGCGATCGCGCGCATGCGGGAGAGTATGGAGATCATCCGGAACAGCGTGCGGATGATGAACGATCAGAACGTGATGGACGTGCAGGAGCTGGAAAAGCTGCTGACCCTCTGCTGCCGCCAGGCGGAGCAGGATTCGGACGTTTACATCGACGCGGATCTTTCCGCTCTGAACAGCTATGCAGAAATGCCCATGAGCAGCGAACGCATCAGCTTTCTCTACGGGATGGTGCAGGAGTGCGTGACCAACGGAATGAAGCACGGCGGCGCCCGCCATTTCCGCATGAAAGCGGGGGTGGAGGAAGGCGCGGTCACCATCGAGGTATGGAACGACGGAAATGCGCCGTCGGACAAGCCGCAGGAGGGCTTCGGGCTGCAGCATCTTCGCAGTTATGCGGAAAAGGCGGGCGGTACATTTCGGATCAATTCGGCGGACGGGTTCTCCGTGGGGATCTCCCTGCCGGCTGAGAATCTGTAAGGAGATGAAGGGATGATCACGGTTGCGGTGATCGGCGGCGGCGCCGCCGGGATGATGGCTGCCTGGAAAGCCGCGTCCCGCGGCGCCGCGGTTTCTCTTTTCGAGCGGCAGAGCCGGGTGGGCAGGAAGCTGGCGGTCACCGGCAACGGACGCTGTAATCTGACCAATCTGAATGCTGGGCCTGATTCTTATCACGGAACCGACGGCAGCTTTGCCGCCAATGCCCTGGAGCAGCTGGGACCGGATCAGACGCGGGAGCTGTTCCGCTTCCTGGGACTCCTCACCGTGGCGGAGCCGGGCGGGCGGGTCTATCCTCTGTCGGACACGGCGGGAAGCGTGGTGGACGTGCTGCGGTATGCCATACAAGCTGCCGGCGTATGCCTGTATGACAGCTGCGAGGTGAGCGTCATCCAGCATAGCGGCGACGGCTTCCGGGTAACATGGGAAGGGGGAAGCCTGGAGGCTGAGCGGGTGATCGTCGCCTGCGGCGGCATGGCCGGAGAGCGCTTTGGAGGCACGAAGCTGGGATATCGCCTGCTGGAAAGCCTGGGTCACCGCTGCACGCCCCTGCGCTGGAGCCTGGTCCAGCTGCGGTCCGATAATCCCCAGTGCCGCAGTCTGAAGGGCGTCCGGGCGGATGCATCGGTCACGGTGCTGCGGAAGGGCGGCGTGATCGCCCGGTCCGCCGGGGAAGTGCAGTTCACGGATTACGGTCTGTCCGGGCCTGCAGTGTTTGAGATATCCAGGGCCGCACTGGAAAAGCCGGGCACAGTGGTTTCCCTAGATCTGCTGCGATGCGTCAATGAGGAAGAACTGACGGAAATGCTGCTGCGCCGCGCAGGGAACACGCCCGGGCTCACCCTGGGCGACGCCTTTCTGGGTACGGTGCAGAATCGGATCGGAAGAGTGCTGGTGTCCGCAGCGGGGCTGAAAGCTTCCGATGAACTAAAGAATCTGGATGAAAAGACCGCCCGAAGGCTGGCAAAGCTGGCCAAGGGTTTCGAGTTTCCCGTGACCGGGGATATGGGGGCCGCCAACGCACAAGTGACGGTTGGCGGGATCCGGACCGACGATTTTGACCCGGCTACCATGGAGAGCAGACTGTGCCCCGGCCTTTTCGCCTGCGGCGAAGTGCTGGATATCGACGGGGACTGCGGCGGGTATAATCTGCAATGGGCCTGGTCCAGCGGCAGCCTGGCAGGCGCCAGCGCCGCAGAGGTGTGATATGCTGCGCATCAGGAATATCGCTCTGGCGCCGGAGGAAGACAGAGAAAAGCTGCTGCGGAAACGCGCCGCCGCAGCATTGGGACTTGCCCCGGCCGAGCTGCGGGAGCTGCGCATCGTGCGCCGGAGCATCGACGCCCGTAAGCGGGACAAGGTCCGGCTTCTATATACGGTGGACGTGTCCGTGGAAGACGAAAGCGCCCTCTCTGCCGGATTGGCGGAGAAATACGCTTCTCCCCGGGAAACGACCTACGCCCTGCCGAAACCGGATCTGGAACCGGCTCTGCGCCCAGTTGTGGTGGGGTTCGGGCCGGCGGGCATGTTCATTGCGCTGGCTCTGGCGGAAGCCGGGCTGCGTCCCCTGGTGCTGGAACGGGGACTGGATGTGCAGCAGCGCAGGGAAAAAGTGCGGCTGTTCCGGGAACAGGGCATCCTGGACCCGGAGTGCAACGTGCAGTTCGGGGAGGGGGGCGCCGGGACGTTTTCCGACGGAAAGCTGAACTCTGGCATCGGCGGCGCGGAATCAATCTATGTCCTTCGGCGTTTTGCGGAGTTTGGCGCGCCACGGCGCATCCTCTGGGACGCCGCACCCCATGTCGGCACCGATATTTTGACGGAAGTGGTGGCAAATCTCCGGCGCCGCATCCTTTCCCTCGGCGGAGAGATCCGCTTCGGCTGCAGGGTTTCTGATCTGATCGTTTCGAAAGGGACGCTGCGCGGGCTCGCTGTGGGAAACGGCGGGGAAGAGATCGCTTGTGACGCCCTCTTTCTGGCCATCGGGCACAGCGCGCGGGACACGCTGGAAACGCTGCTCCGCAGGGGAGCCGCGATGGAGCCGAAGCCCTTTGCCATGGGAGTGCGCATCGAGCATCTGCAGCGCAGCATCGACCGGGCCCAGTATGGACATTTTGCGGGCCATCCCGCGCTGGGCGCCGCCCCTTATAAGCTGGCCGTGCATCTGCCGGACGGCACCGGCGTCTATACCTTCTGCATGTGCCCGGGCGGCTATGTGATGGCGGCCGCCTCGGAGGAGGGTGGCGTCGTCACCAACGGCATGAGCTATTCCGGGCGGGCGGGGGAGAATGCCAACAGCGCGCTGCTGGTTTCTCTTCGACCGGAACAATTCCCGGAAAAGGATCCGCTGGGAGGCATACGCTGGCAGAGAAGCCTGGAACAGGCGGCCTTCCGATACGGCGGGGGGAAGTATGCAGCGCCGGTCCAGACCGTCGGCGATTTTCTGCAGAGAAAAACCTCTGCCGCTTACGGGCCGGTGAAGCCCAGCTATTTGCCGGGCGTCCGATTCGGAGATTTGGACCGGGTGCTTCCAAGAGTGATCACGGAGCCTCTGCGGGCGGGACTTCCGCTGCTGGAGAGAAAGCTGAAGGGCTTTGCGGAACCCGGAGCTGTGCTGACCGCGCCGGAGACCCGCTCCAGCTCGCCGGTGCGGCTGCTGCGGGGGGATGACCGGCAATCCGTCGGCATTTCCGGCCTCTATCCCTGCGGAGAAGGCGCAGGCTGGGCGGGGGGCATCGTATCCGCTGCGGCAGACGGCCTCCGCTCCGCAGAAGCGTATCTTAGAACTATGCAATAAACACATTAACCAATCTTCCGTGTCTCGTTTCCATGAAAGATCAGTATGATGACCTAGACCCGCTGTCGTGTGACAGCGGGTCTTTTTGCTGCGTAGAATTGAAAGCGGATTACTGAAATCGTAAAGAAAATTATATAATAGGCTTGACTAAATAAGAACGGCGCGCTATACTGTGCATGACAGAAGGAGAGGTGTATGGCAAGGTGAAAAAGACGCTATACAGTCTGCTGTTGGATGAAGATGTGGTCCGGGCTGTCGACCAACTGGCCCACCGGCGGGGCTGCAGCCGCAGCGCGCTGGTGAATCAGCTGCTGGCTGAGCAGATGGACCTGATGACACCGGAACGCAGGATCGCGGAAGTGCTGCAGGCCATGGAATCCTTGTTCCTTCCGGATCCGGAGCTGGTGCCCATGTTCAGTCCCAACGCTCTGAGCATGTCCATGAAAAGCGCGCTGGATTATAAATACAGGCCCACGGTGAAATACGAGGTGGAGCTGTATCGCAGCGGCGGGGACTCCATCGGGGAGCTCACGGTATCCTACCGGACCCAGTCGGCGGAGCTGCTGGCCGCCATGGCTCGCTTTTTCGGCTTGTGGGAAAGGCTGGAGGACGCCTATCTGGCCCCGAAGCTGGGACATGGGATCAGCTGCGGGCTGGTAGACGGGCGATTTGTCCGCAGCATCTCCGTGCCGAGCCGGGACTGCTCGGCAAAGGAACTGGCGGAAGCCATTTCGGAATATGTCCATTTATTTGACAGGCTTTTGAAGGGCTGTCTTTCCGGCAGGCTGAGCGCTGCTGACGCGGAGCGGCAGTATGCCGCCCATGTGCAGGGCAGCAGCTTGCTGATTTAAGGAGGCGAAGATCATGGACAGCAACAAATACACGCAGAAAACCGTGGAGACCCTGAAATCCGCGCAGAACATGGCGGAGGAAAACCACAATCAGTATATCACACCGGAGCATATCCTTTACGCCCTGCTGGACCAGGAGGGGGGCTTGATCCCGTCCCTGTTTACAAAACTCGGCGCGGACAACGAAGCGATCCTTTCCGAACTGCAGGCTGAGATCGCCAAGCTGCCGAAGGTCGGCGGCGCAGACGGCAAAATCTATATCTCCCAGGAAACGGACCGGGTGCTGCGGGCGGCGGAAAAAGCCGGAGACGCCATGCACGACGAGTACCTCAGCGTAGAACACCTGATGCTGGGCATCTTTGCGTCGCCCACGGCGGCGATCCGCAGGATCCTCAGCGACCATGGAATCCGGAAAGCCGCCTTTGCGGAAGCTCTGAGCCAGGTCAAGACCTCGCCGGTCACCACCGATAACCCGGAGAGCACTTACGACGCCCTGTCCAAATACGGCACCGATCTGGTGAAGAAGGCGCGGGAGCAGACGCCGGACCCGGTCATCGGCAGAGATGCGGAAATCCGAAATGTGATCCGCATCCTGTCCCGCAAGACGAAGAATAACCCCGTCCTGATCGGCGAGCCGGGCGTCGGCAAAACCGCCATTGCGGAAGGACTGGCGCAGCGGATCGTCCGGGGCGACGTGCCGGAGGGGCTGAAGGACAAATCCATCTTCTCCCTGGATATGGGCGCGCTGATCGCCGGGGCCAAGTATCGGGGTGAATTTGAGGAGCGTCTGAAGGCCGTTCTGGAAGAGATCCGCAAGAGTGAGGGGAAGATCCTCCTCTTCATCGACGAGCTGCATACCATTGTGGGTGCAGGACGCACAGAGGGCAGCATGGACGCGGGCAATCTGCTGAAGCCGATGCTGGCCCGGGGCGAGCTGCACTGCATCGGCGCGACGACGCTGGATGAATACCGGAAGTATATCGAGAAGGACGCGGCTCTGGAGCGGCGCTTTCAGCCGGTGATGGTGGACGAACCCACAGTGGAGGATACCATCTCCATCCTTCGTGGCCTGAAGGAACGGTATGAGGTGTTCCACGGCGTCCGCATCCACGACAGCGCCCTGGTGGCGGCGGCTACCTTGTCCAACCGCTATATCAGCGACCGGTTCTTGCCGGACAAGGCCATCGACCTGGTGGACGAAGCCTGCGCGAAGCTGCGCACGGAGATCGACTCCATGCCCTCGGAGCTGGACGACGTGCGCCGGAAGGTGATGCAGCTGGAGATCGAGGAGATGGCCCTGAAAAAGGAAACCGACCAGCTCTCTCAGGACCGGCTGGGCAAGTTGCGCGCCGAGCTGGCGGAGCAGCGGGACAATTTTAATGAGATGAAATCCCGCTGGGAGCGGGAAAAGGACAGCGTGGAATCCGTCAAGACCATCAAAAGCGAGATCGAACGGGTGAAGGGCGAGATCGAAAGCGCCCAGCTGCGCTATGAATACGAGACGGCGGCAAAGCTGAAATACTCCGATCTGCCCGCTTTGGAGCAAAAGCTCAAGGAAGCGGAGGAGGCCGGAGAGGCGAAAAAGGGCGCGAGCCTAGTCCACGATACGGTGACGGAGGAGGAAATCGCCGACATCGTCGCCAAATGGACGGGCATCCCCGTGTCCAAGCTGATGGAGAGCGAACGGCAGAAGCTGCTGCAGCTGGACAAGGTGATCCACAAACGGGTCGTGGGGCAGGACGAGGCCGTGCAGAAGGTGACGGAGGCAATCCTTCGTTCCCGCGCGGGGATCGCCGATCCCAACAGGCCCATCGGCAGCTTCCTCTTCCTGGGGCCCACGGGTGTGGGCAAGACGGAGCTGGCGAAGGCCCTGGCGGAATGTCTCTTTGACGATGAACACAGCATGGTGCGCATCGACATGACGGAATACATGGAGAAGTTCTCTGTCAGCCGTCTGATCGGCGCGCCTCCGGGATATGTGGGCTATGACGAGGGCGGCCAGCTGACGGAAGCGGTCCGCAGGAAGCCCTACAGCGTAGTCCTCTTCGACGAGGTAGAAAAGGCCCACCCCGACGTATTCAATATCCTGCTGCAGATCCTGGACGACGGGCGCATCACCGACTCCCAGGGACGCACCGTGGATTTCAAGAACACGGTCATCATCCTCACCAGCAACCTGGGCAGCCAGTATCTGCTGGATGGGGTGACGGAGGACGGCACGATCAAAGAGGAAGCCCTGAATGCGGTCATGGGAGAGCTTCGCCGTTGCTTCCGGCCGGAATTTCTGAACCGGCTGGACGAGACGATCTGCTTCAAGCCCCTGACGAAGGAGAACCTGACCGGCATCATCGACATCCTGACAGAGTCCCTCCGCAGCCGTTTGGCGGAGAAATCCCTTGGCCTGGAAATCACGGAAGCAGCCAAGAGCTTTGTCATCGACAACGCCTACGATCCGGCTTACGGTGCGCGGCCTCTGAAGCGGTTCCTGCAGAGCCGTGTCGAGACGCTGGTAGCCCGGAAGATCCTGGCCGACGAGCTGGGAGCAGGGGATACCATCACCATCGACGTTTCGGATGGGCAGCTGATCTGCAGATAACGGCGCAGTCAGTTCAAGCCCCGGCGGGGAGGCTCCTGCCGGGGCTTTCCATGTCTCGCTCTTGCAAAACGAAGCGAAAAGCGGTATAAATAGAGAAAAACCGGATCGGGAGGAATCACCATGTATCAGGACGGCAAACTCTGGATCGCAAGATCCGACAAAGGCGAGAAGATCTGCATCGAGGCCAATAAGGCCAACCGGCACGGCCTGATCGCCGGCGCCACCGGCACGGGCAAAACCATCACCCTCAAGGTTATGGCAGAGAGCTTTTCCGACATGGGGGTGCCTGTGTTCCTGGCGGACGTGAAGGGCGACCTGGGAGGCATGGTGGCCCCCGGCCGCGACACGGAGGATATGCAGAAGCGGATCGTCCGCTTTGCCATCGAGGGCTGGAAGTATCAGTCCTATCCCACCCGCTTCTGGGACGTATATGGGGAAGGCGGCCATCCGATCCGTACCACCATCAGCGACATGGGGCCTCTGCTCCTGGCCCGGGTGCTGGGCCTGAACGAGACCCAGACCGGCGTCCTCAATATCGCTTTCCGCGTTGCGGATGAGAATGGGCTGCTGCTTCTGGATCTGAAGGACCTGAAAGCCATGCTCCGGCTGATTTCCGAGCAGTCGAAGCAGCTGAGCCTGGAATACGGCAACATCGCCCCCCAGTCGGTCAGCGCCATCATCCGCAGTCTGGTCTCTCTGGAGGATCAGGGCGGCGACTTCTTCTTCGGCGAGCCTGCCTTTGAGGTGAAGGATTGGATGCAGACCACCTACGACGGGCGCGGCTGGATCAACATTTTGCACTGCGTCAAGCTCTTCCAGCATCCGGCCCTGTATTCCACCTTCCTGCTGTGGATGCTCTCCGAGCTGTATGAGAATCTGCCGGAGGCCGGGGATCTGACAAAGCCGAAGATCGTCTTCTTCTTCGACGAAGCCCATCTTCTCTTCGACGAAGCGCCCAAGGCGCTCCTGCAGAAGATCGAACTGATCGTGCGTCTGGTGCGAAGCAAGGGCGTAGGCGTCTATTTCATCACCCAGAGCCCCACGGATCTCCCCGGCGATATTCTGGCCCAGCTGGGCAACCGGGTGCAGCATGCGCTTCGGGCCTATACTCCTGCAGAGCAGAAGAAGGTAAAGACCGCCGCCGAGACCTTCCGGCCCAATCCGGAGTTCAAGACCCTGGACGCTATCACGGAGCTGGGCACCGGTGAAGCGCTGGTCTCCTTCCTTTCCCAGGACGGCAGTCCCATGGCAGTGGAGCGGAGCTTCATCCTGCCGCCCCAGAGCCGCATGGGCAGCATCACGGAGGAGGAGCGGGCCGACGCTATTGCCCGGGACGGGATCGGCGACCGCTACGATACGCCGGTAGACCGGGAATCCGCCTATGAGATCCTGGCTGCCCGTGCGGAAGAGACCCAGGCGGAGCTGGAGCGGGAACAGGAGGAAAAGCAGGCTGCCAAGGAGGCGGCTGCGGCGCAGAAGGCGGCGGAAAAAGAAAATGCCGCCGCACAGAAGGCAGCGGACCGGAAAAAGGGCCAGGTGATGAAAAAGGCGGAGCGGATCACCACCAACGCGGCCAAGAGCGCTACCACCAGCGTCATTAGCAGCACCATTCGCCGTCCCACCGGCAAGAATCTGGGCGTGGGCAAGCGGGCGGCCAACAGCGCCTTCAACAGCATCGTAAACGGCGTCGGCCGGGAGATCAGCGGCAGCATCGTCCGCGGCATCTTCGGCACGCTGAGCAAAAAGTAGTAACGGAAG
>JAEEGK010023895.1_pt1 | contig 12710 bp, 9 predicted proteins | sample 8958771 | NCBI WGS metagenome assembly JAEEGK01 (sample SAMN16246547, study PRJNA631951) | gut metagenome | biome: gut microbiome; feature: rumen; material: SC-attached | host: Bos | place: Iran: Karaj | collected 2018-10 | reverse complement strand
ACAGCGAAGCTAACTAACAGCCAAAGGCTAACCAACAGCGAAGCTCATCAACAGCCGAAGCTTACTAACTATTTCAAAGCGCCATATTGTTCGTCACTGACGGGCTCCAGCCACTCGTTGCTGGCCCCTTCCTGCACGTCCTTGTGGTAGGTGAGGTGCTGCATCCAGCTGTCCTTGGCGGCGCCGTGCCAGTGTTTCACGCCCTCGGGGATCTCAATGATCACGCCGGGTTCCAACTTGACAGCGGGTTTGCCCCATTCCTGGTACCAGCCACGGCCATACACGCACACCAGCACCTGCACCTGCTTGTGGTGGATGTGCCAGTTGTTGCGGCATCCCGGCTCGAAGGTCACGTTGACCATGCCGCCGTCGTAGGGCGCAAGGTAGCTGTTGCCGATGAAGTACTGTGCATAGGCGGTGTTCGGCTCGCCCCTGCGCCAGTTCGACTTCAAATCAACGTAGTTCTGGACGTATATATCGCTGGCGAGGTGGTCGTTAACTGAATCGCTGATGCCCAACTGCTGTATGGCCACAGCGACGCGGTGCGCCTCCATTTTGCCCACACGCTCCTGCAACACCTTCGGGATGGCGAGCAGCTGGGCGTCGGTCAGACCCATGTTCCGTGCGCCGCGCACGTGGGCGGCTAACTGGGGTTCCACGCCCTCCAGACCGGCCAAGGCGCTGACGGTCACCAATTCACGGTCGGCGTGGGTAAGCAGGTCGCGGGCGAAGATGTCGCCGAAGAGGTGCGCCTTGAGGTAGTAGTCCTCGGCGGGACAGAACTTGTAGTCGAAGGGCTGTCCCGACAGTTTGGTCTGCACCTCGGTGCCTTGTTTCAGGGCATCGTAACTGCCGGAAATCGGAGTGGACTCCTCCCCTATCGTCACCTCACCGCGCTGCTCCATCACCTTCTGCAGGGTGCCTAATGCGTTGAGCGAGCGCGGGAATCCCGTGTAGGCGTAGAGTTGCGATAGGGCCTCCTTGATCTGGTTGGCGGTAAGCCCCGCGTCGAAGCCCTCATTAATGGCGGTGGCTAACGACGCTTGGTCGCCCTGCGCCTCGTAGCAGGCGATGGCCGTCATCGCCGCCGCCTGCTTCTCGTTGAATGTCAAAGTGTTCATATCTTTGTCTGTTTTTGTTGTCTTGTTACAGCCGGCCATCAAAACGATGGCGGCGGCGAAAATCATAAGGGTGTATTTCATATTGCTCTAAGTTAATTATCAATGCAAATATTTACCGAACCGGACCTCGCGTATATTTTGGGAACAGTTCGCCAACTTTTAGAATTATAGTTTAACAAATCGTTAACTGCTATTAAAGATGATGAGTAGCTAACCGACAGTTTCCCTTTTTGTCTTATCGAATTTCATATAAACTAGTGTGATAAAATCTCAGCTAATGTCGTATCTTTGAACGTTTGCCAAATATCCAAATGAACCTTTTGGTAATCTTGGAATAGTTGTTTGATGAAGTCTATCTCAAATATTAATCTAAAATCATTTGGGTCATTATCTGGCTGACCTTCTTTGCGTGTTCCAACACGTGCTATCTTGATCAAATATAAATCACGTACACCCAAACCTTTCATATAAGGCATAAAGTAGTATAATTTATTTAATGCAATCGTTGAAGGAAATTTCTTGCCAGTATAGTAACTTTTAGCAGAGCCATCTAAAAATAATTCAAAATTATCGGCTTTCACCAACGATATCAAGAGATTTTTTTTGTAATCAAGATTGTCCCAATCGGAGCCACTGTTGCATACGACCTCGTTAGGATATTGTTCTAATATAGCGGAACATGGAATACCCTTATCTTCTATTGAATGGATATCTGTAGATACATAATTATGCACAATTTGGTCTATTTTGTTAATAGCGTTCATGTCACCGTTTTTATATTTCTCCAAATAAATTAAAATAAGTTTTTGGTCCTGCTTGGTTATGATTGAAATGTCTAATATTTTTCCTGAATTTAAGTCGTTTGGTTCAAATTTTTTTAATCCATTTCCGTATTCACGTCGGTTCTCTTCAAAAATTTTGTGAGCTGTATTCGTTAAAAGGTATGCATATAGTAAATCTACAAATTCCTTATGCGAATCATTAACATAAATACTATGAAATGTCGTAAGGTTTGTTGCTTTGGATGTATTGCGTATGAAGCGTAAGCCTTCACGGTTAAATACAGTAACCCAAATGTGGGGAGGTAATCGCTTTTCTAATGCATACCATGGAGTACGCGAAGCTGTTAGAAACTTTTTATGCACCATTTGGTCTTCGCCTAATTGGATATACTTGCGTACATTTTCATTATCAGCATTGTTTTGCCCATTGAATAAAAATACACTTTTGCCATCAGATTGCAGTTTTTCAAAATCCTTGTCGTCAAAGAAATGACTTTTAATATCAGTACAATGGCAAATGCAGGGAAGAAGTGATGTCTTTGGGATATTGTATTCTTTGACTTTCTTGTTATTAAATGAGAAATACTTATTCGCTCCTGTAGCTATGCCACGCGATACTTTTGCATAGATATTAAACGGAACAAGGTTGTGAAATAGTTGCTTATCTTTACCTGCATAGTAATTGCGCCATTTAATAGATTGATCTATTGCTGAATAAGGAATCTCATTTGAGAAACTGCTTGCAGAGGAGAAGAGGCTTTCCGCAATCTCATCTAATTGATTCTCAGTTTTTATGCAAGAAAAACTGACAGATTTGTTTGTGGGATCATTTGAGCAAAGTATAATACATGCTGTAGTAATAGCATCTTCAAAAACATCTTTCTCAAAGTCAAATACAATAATATGTCGTAGTTTCTTTGATTCAATCAGGTATCTTTTTACAGCTATTCCATAATCTGAATTCATAAATTCAGAGGGGACAATATAAGCACACCTACCATTTTCTTTTAATTGATTAATTGATTTCAAAAGAAAAATAGCATATAAATTTGTAAAACCAGAAAGAGAATATCCCAACTTGTCTTTTATAAGAGCGGTTGCTGCTATGTTATCGTAATCGTGGAATTTAAGATAAGGAGGATTGCAGATGATACCATCGTATTTTGATTCCCAATCACTTTGCAAATAATCTTGCATCACAATTGAAACATTTTGTTGCGATGCGAATAATGATTGGGCGGATTGAAATATTGTCGAATCAATGTCATATCCTATAATGTGCAAATCTGTTTTTTCTTCCAAAAGAACACGCGAGAAGATGCCTAGTCCGAACGCAGGCTCCAAAATAGAGTGAGCAGAACTATTCTGCAGAATCCATTTGCTCATGAATTGAGCTATTTCAACCGGCGTAAAGAACTGAGCAAATTCCTTACGATGCCCAATAGGCACCGTTTGCATGTATTTCTTTTCAGCAACAGCAGTACACATTAGAATTCTCCTGTTATTCCTAAGATGTTCTTCAAATTCTCGATATCAAGATAGGCCGTTCCGCCTTTGAATGTTACATAAAACAAAAGTCGTCCTCTATTAAGTTCTTTTCTCTTGCTCTCATGATTTGGCTCATCAACTTTAGATGCGATTAAGGCTCCAGAGTTAGAACGAATTTTTATGGTAGTTTTATTTTGGTTTTTAACATCAGATTCTATAAAATAAACTTCCCCTTCCTGTTCAGGTGTAGAAATTAACTCTAAAATTTTTTCAAACGAAATCCCATAAATTTTGTCGAAGAAAACTTGAAAATAATAGTGCGGAACATTGAACGACTCGATCCATTTATATACGATTTTAATGTCCTCTACTTTGGGAGTTATTGATAGGCAGTCTCGTTTTTGCAATTTTGTTATGCATTCTTTGAGTTGTTTTAACTTCTCGTTAACCATTGATAACTCTGGTGTGGAGCGCCAGCCTGGCACTTTAAAACTAAGTGCATGGATGCTCTCTGGTGTAATGTCTTGAATAATTGACAAATAAGTCGAACGTCTAACATCTGATTCTAGCAACTGCCTATGTTGAGATAAAATATCTTCTTTCAAATGTAGTGCTTTTCTAATCGTTTGTTCCTTTTGTTGAGCAATAGCAGCTTCGTAATGATCAATAAGAAAGGCGCTAGAACGGACTTCTATTCCAGCAACAGCCTTACGCACATAATTTTCTATTTGAGCATGCTCTATACCACTAATATCGGTACCCAATTGCTCATCATAATCCGAACGCTTGAAAATGAGCAAATCAGGACGTTTCCCAATAGTATCTAGTTCGTCTTGATATTCTTGGAAAAAGTTATCAAATCCGGCATCTCCAGCTACTAAATCATCAGATTTACCATAATGAACCGCAACATAATTTTTGGAAATACTATTTATTGCTTCAAATAGAACGGTTTCTGCCCAATCGCCTTGCTCTTTGTTTGTGATAAATTCGGAACTCACCTGCGTTGGCATTCGCGCCTCATCTCTGGGTGTTGAGAAATCTACTACTTCTGGGTTTACTGATTGAGTCAGTTCTCTAATTCGATCAAAATAAGACATAATAAATTATTGTTTTGTTTCAATCCGCAAAAATACAACTTTTCTCCGAACAAAGAAAGCGAACTACCTTTTTTCAACGTCCTATCATCTCCATCCCCACCATCGGCTTGGTGTCGATCAGTTTCAGCGACTTCACCATTTGGGCGGTGCCCTCTTTGTACTTCTTGAAATGGGCGGTCTGGAGGTGGCTCTGGTAGGCTTCTTTGTCGGCGTAGATTTCGAGGATGTAGATTTTGCAGGGGTCTTCTTTGGTCTGCATTGAGAAGAGGGTTAGCACGCCGGGCTCCACCTTCACTGAGGTCTCCCCAACTTCCTTTGCGTAAGCCAGATACGCTTCCAGATACTCCGGCACCACCTCGATTTCGGCGAGGCGGACGATGCGCTCGCCGTATTGCCGCAGGGGCACATTCTCACCGAACAGCCGGCGGGCGTTGTCGGTGAAGATGTCCTGCGGGTTCAGTCCGTGCGAGGCGAGACGCCCCTCCAAGGCCTGCTTGCCGCTGAGAAGCACCGGCTCGGCCACGTACGGGTAGTCGCTGCCGTAGAGGATATGGTCGGGCGTGGTGATGGTGAGGAGCGCGTCGAGGACGTCATCGGTGGGCGCGCCGGCCAGGTCGTAGTAGAGCCGCGACAGGTTGGCATCGATATCTACGGGCTGCATGATGCCCTGTTTCACCATCACGGGCAGCAGCGAACGGAAGCGCGGCAGGGCGTTGGGCAGGAAAGAACCGCAGTGCGGCACCACTACCTTCAGGTTTGGATAACGCACCAACACGTTGTGGGCCACCATGTTGAGCACCGCACGTGAGGTCTCGGCCAGATATTCGTAGCTCGCCAACGGCACGTCGGCGATGAGCTGTGCGTTGACCGCCGAGGGTTTGTGCGGATGCAGGATGACGACGGCCTTTTGTGCGTCGAGGTAGGCCATCAGCGTGTCCAAGGCGGGGTCGCCGAGGTACTGTCCGTAGCTGTTGGTGGCCAGCTTGATGCCGTCGGCGCCCAGCACCTCAAGGGCGTAGCGTGCCTCTTCCAGCGCGTGCGGCACATCGGGCAGGGGCAGCGCGGCGCAGAACATAAAACGCCCCGGAAAGCGAGCTTTCAGCGCGGCGCACTCCTCGTTGTACTTGCGGCACACCGCCGCCGAAGCCTCCGCATTGCCGAAGAAAGGCTGCGGGGCGGGCATCGTCAGCACCGAAGTCTGGATGCCGGCCTTGTCCATAAAGGCGATGTGTTTCTCCACGTCCCAACTGGGGATAGGGAAACCCTCGTCCATCTCGGCGCCGTTGGCCTTGATGTAGTCGATGTAGCCCTGTGTGACGGCGTGGCTGTGCAGGTCGATTTGCGCCATGGAAGGGGTAGCTAAAAGAGTCATAAGAGCTAAAATGATTATGTTATTTTGCATAGGTGATTTCATTGTTTGTTGTCGGTTTTATACCTTCTTCCCCATCTCGTACGCCTCCTGCAGCTTGGCGTTGCCGGCAATCTCGTTCGGACCGCCCACGCCGCCGCAGAAGATGTGGCCTTTGAGTGCGGACTTGCCGTAGCAGTCGATCCAGCCGGTGAGACCGCCCTCGGCGCGTTTCGGCACGAACTCCTCGTTCTCGGCAGCCGTGGTCAGCAGATAGACGTCGCGGAACTTGTAATCCTTGGGGTACATCGCGTTCATGCGGTCGATGAGGGTCTTCATCTGGCCGCTCATCTCGTAGTAGTAGATCGGCGTGGCCCAGCAGACCACATCGGCGTTGAGTACGCTCTCCATAATGGCCGGCACGTCGTCCTTGATGACACACGCGCCCGTCTTCTGGCACGACAGGCAGCCGATGCAGAACTTGATTTCCTTGCCTCTCAGCGAGACAAACTCCACTTGATGCCCGGCGGCTTCCGCGCCCTTGGCAAACTGCTCCGCCATCGCGTGGCTGTTCGAGCCCGGGCGGAGACTGGTTGAGATTACGATTACTTTTTTCATTGTGGTTGTTATTTTATTGATTCTCTTTTTTGTTAATTACCCATTGGTACTTTTTGGGCACATTTGGGGTCACCTTTGGGGACAGTGCCCTCAATTAACATTAGAAACAACATTACGTGAACTGTAATTCCATTTGTTGTTGCTGTTGTGGAACTTCAGCAAATGGTTGCAAATCAAAATTAAACACCAAAGCCTCAACCATAGCGTGACGATTCTCAATATGGCCCCCTCCATGATAGAAATGCTCTTGCGTTTCAATATTAAATTCACCCCAATATCTATCAATCATTTCATTTGAACGGAACTCATTGTGATGCCAAGTGGATAATATGAAATGAGCTGGTGTTTGCGATAAAGCCTTGAAAAGATTATCTTCATCTTTTTCTGTCCAACCATTATAATAATCGACATATCTGCCAAAATAGGGTGGGTCACAATAGATTAAGTCACCTTCATGTGCCCTTTCTATCGTTTTTAAAAAGTCTTGATTACAAAATTCCCAATCATATCGTCTTAGGATTTTTTTTGTCTCTTGTATTTGATTGCAAATTTTGGTGATATAGGCAGGGGCGAACCTGTCAGGTTTCTTGCAGAAAGGGATATTCCATTCGCCTTTGCGGTTGAAACGCATCATTCCATTGAAACCAGCACGTGAAAGAAAGATAAAGTCAAACGAACTGTGTTCTGAATTAAATCTGTTTTTCACCTCCCTAAAATGCGCATAACCGTCCTCGTCTGCCTTAGAAAGCAGTTCCCCTTCTTGATTCAAATAGTTGCGCATTTTATGTGGGGTAATATCGCCAGATTGTATGCCTTTGTAAAAGTTTATGATATGTGGATTAGTATCACCTACAACACGTTTTCCACCCACAAGAGTGTTTAATCCTACAACACCTGTTCCGAAGAAAGGTTCAATCCAATTGGTGTTAAGTATGTCAAGGCCAGATTGAAGGATTATGTCGTTAATCCACGGCACAAGTTTCGTCTTTATGCCTTGCGATTTGATTGCGGGGACAATTACAGACATAGCTACTTATTTTAGTTTGTTCAACTTGTCAGATTGTGATTTCAGATACTCCTTGTAAGTGGCGAGATTGTGGTAATGCGGCTCACCTATGCCGGCGGTACGGGCATCCACCTTATTGAAATAACCCTTCCAATAATCATCAAATACATCTTCTTCTAAAGTCGAGAATGGGCCTTCGCCTTTAATCAGTTTCTGAATATTCGTTATGCCGCCGATATTGCGGGTGTTTCCACTACCGGGAATATCATTTGCGATTTTCCATTTAGGTTGCACGAAAAAGATAAAGTTTTCAATAACCGAATGGATTGCAGATAATTCATCGACAGAATATACATTTCGTTCATTTGCATCAACTACACTCTGCTTATATAGCATACCTAATACGGTATGAGAACTGTAGGAGTTATAGGTGTGGTCCATGTTTTTAACAGAATCTCTTTCTCTGAAATATCCCCAATACGAACCGAGTGTCAGACCATTTACAGAATCTCCTTCATAATAACTTGATTTGAAATCGACAGCGAACAAATGACCTTGTTTGTCTTTGAATGTCAAATCAGGATAGAAATTCTGTTTTGAGGGCAATTCCATCTCTAATCCATTTTTCTGTGCAAACGCGTCCAATTTTGGGATGAGCAGTATCTCGATGATTTTCGAGACGACTTTCGTGTCATTGGTTATGGTATAAACATTCTTGTCTATATCAATGAATCCCTTGACAATCCAATCCTGACTGTCGGTTTCAAGGAAACTCTTGTATGTGCTGACTTCTTTACGAAGAAGTTGTATGAATTTTTGTGGTGTCATATAAAACGTCTAATTATTGTTTGTCTTTATTTTCTTTCGTAATCTCAATTAACTTACCAAATTCTAAAATTTTTTCATCAGCATTTCCACTGTTGATTGCTTTTTCGATTTTTTGTTTTGTAACCGAAGCTTCGTTGCCAGCCTCATCAAACAACTCTTTATAAAACTCAGCATTATTAGCAAGTATTTTCAAACAGTCATTGTCGTTAATAATAGGATCAATAATATGGTGAATAACTTCTGCAGACCTGCTTTTTAACTTGCCTTGCTCTCGAAGCCAAATTTCCAAATATTGAAATTTTTGAGTTGTAATCTCACTCTTTGAGTTGCAAAATAAATTGCGAATTTCTTCTAGTGTCGCACCCGTTTTTCTTTTATCTAATCTTTCAATTATTTTTGCTCTAACACTGTTTTCTTTAGGTATAGTTCCATTGGAAGCTACTTCTTTTAAATATCGAATTCCTATGTTGAAAATGTTTTCGGGCAGTGGTTCGCAAAAATCTGTGTCTATCAAGTTCTCAACAACTTTATACCAATAATTATTTGTGTTTTGTAGATTAGGCTGGTTTATTTGGCTATATAAAGTGCTTTCATCAACGAGGGACAGAGCTTTAATAGCGGTTTCATTAATGTGTTTTGTTAAATCATTAATAGTTTCTTTTGTGAACCGATATAAATCTTTGGGAATAATATTTTGTATGTTTTTTTGCGTAACAATAACATTCTTCTGTTTACCCAATTTGTCAGATTGTATAAGCAATGCAGCTTCGGTTACATTGATTTTGTTTTTGATGTTAAAAAATTGAGGTAATACTTTGCCCAATGACAATACACAACCCAATTTATTTTCAGTCATGTATTTCAGAACTTTATTCAAATTCTGGTTATTACTATTTACGAGCAAATCACCATAGTTTCCGTAGTAATCTATTTGTTTGGATATGTATTCAATTTGCTTGTCTGTAAGATCTTTTCCGATATTTACATTTTGCGCTAACTGAATTGCAACAATTTCCATATATTCATTTGTGTCAACTTGGTTTGCAAAATGATTCCATATCTGATTTCGTTGATTTGGAGTCAATTGCGCGTGAAGTGGTTTCTTATCAGAAATTAATTTATATGCGTCAAGTATTGGCTTGAAATTAGTAGTATCCAATTTATCCGATGGAATGAATGTTTCAATATATTGTTTTAGTTCTTCAAGATTATACTTTGTATTATCTTTAATATAATTTATAATAGCCAAATCTTCAAGTTTGTTTTCTTTGAAATGGTTGTTTAACTTCTTATTATCAGTCGAGAGTTTGAATGTCTTATAGTCCTCTTTTGCCGCTTGTACATAATCTACAAAAATCTTCGGCTCTTTTTCTATTTCGGCAAGATACTGAGTTATGTCAATTTCGATTTTGTTACTAGAAATGAATTCTTGTATGCTTCTAAGCGCTATATAATAGTCCCCGCCATTAAATTCCCCTTTTTCTTTCTCGAAAAATTGTAATCTATTACATAATTTTGATATGAGTTTTTCTTTATCATTTACATGTGACAATAATTTTTGATAACTCTTATCAAATTCCTGCTTGGACAGTTTTTGTTCTTCTTTTCGATTAGTAAGTTCATCCCAAATATTTACGATTATTGTTTTGTCGGTTCCAGTGAACGATTTAGTATCTAATTTTGACAAGCTCTCAATTATGCTGTCTGTTTTGGCATTATCAGCATTTTTAACTGTATCTTGCAGAATCTCAACAAATTTCAATGATTGAGAATACTTATTAATGTCGTTGGAACTATTTTCGAAACAGGAGTCGATGTATTTAATCATTGGAATTTGTTCGGCAAGTTTCTTTGGAACACCATAAACCAATGCTGCGATATTTGTTTGTAGTGTCTCGTTGTTCGGAATAATATTTTTGAGATAATCGCCCAAATATTCGCCAGATAGTATTTGACCAACGGCACCATTCGTAATCTTGTCTTCTTTTAATTTAAAAACAGCACAATATAACAAGTCAATATCTTCTTTCCAAATTTGCTTCAATGCAACTAATGAATTGATGAATTCTATCATCTCTCGTATTGTGGCATCGGGCTTTTCGAGGCGTAATATCCGATAAATTGTTTCTTTATCTTCTTCTTCGGTTTCTCCGAATGCTTGTGAATACAGATCGTTGAACAATTTTTGATAATCTGTAATAACAGGTGGTGTAACTCTATATACTACTGGAAATGTTTTGCTTATAAAATGTTTCGTCAACTGTTCCTTTTCTTCATCCTCTCCAAAGGCACAAGACAGATGCTTTTCATCGAAAGGAATTATCACCCAAATGTTTTTAAAACCGTTTTCGGAAAAAAAAGTATGGATTGACGACCATAGCTCTTTCACTTTGTCGGCAGGTAATCGATCCATATTGTCATAGACAACAATAAGTTTTTTGTTCGGTTCACCAATGTGATTAGAAATATCCTCCATCCATTTCTTGAAATCAGAAACACTCGGTTCATCCTCGCTTACGATTTCAGAACTTACATCATTTTGTATTTTTCCACTATAAATTGATACTATTTCTTGGAAAACATTCTTGATGCTCCATTTGTCTTTATGTTTTTTCCATAATAGGAAACCTATTGCACCCAATATAGGGATAATCGTAATTAAAATAGACAGCCACCAAATTTCTGAAATACAATCAACATTTGCAATTATAGCACATATTGGTGTGAATATTGTAACAAGAACTGCTAGGACAAAACAATCATTTAATTTGGGTTTTGTTTCGGTTTCAAATTCACGTTTAGTCGCAAGTAAATATTTAAGTTTTTCCTCCCACGTAACAGTCTTTGGGTCTCCTTTTTTTGTTTCTATAGTTGTTTCGCCATACAATATCTCCTCTGAGATTAAATCTTTCGTCAGAGTTTCCAAAAAAGACTTGCGTTGTAAATCTTCTTGATATCCCCAAGCATCATACTCAAAAATATGATACCCATCTTTGATTTGCTTTAATACGTTATGGGCTTTCTGCAATTCTTCATTGGGCTTGTCTAAAATCTTAATCACATTACTTTTTCCTGTTCCCCATTCTCCTTTAAGTCCAATAATACGAGGTAATTTGTTTTCATCTTTGTTATCTGTAGATATGATATGCTCTGCGATAGCGACAGCCAAACGCTCTTGCGACTTACCTTCTGTGTAATCTTCTCCACAAGGCAAGTTTGATATGAATTGTGGATAATTATTATTCGTCATGCTATATTATGTTTTTCGATTTTATCTATAAAAATTTCTGAGACCATTTCTGTTATCCTTTTTAATATAAAGTGAAATCATTTCAAATTTTCCAATAACCTGCAGTCTATTACGCAACACAACTCACATTATTCCTCATTGAAAAAGTCCGTGTCTATCCTTTTGATTTCGTATGTCTGTTTGAGACTAACACCGATGTTGTTCTCTATCATAAGCTTTGTGAGCATATCGCCGTCAATCAAAACGATTTTCACCCCAGCTGCTTTTTTGCTGGTTTCAATAGCTCCATTTGAAAATGTTGTTGTCGTAATGAAAACGCCTTTAGAAGCACCTTGTTCTGTGAGTGCACCAATAAATTTTTGAATGTCAGGTTTTTGGACAGAACCTGTCGTGTAGCGTTTGGCCTGTATGTAAATGTTGTCAAGACCAAGTTTGTCTTCCTTTATGATGCCGTCAATGCCGTCATCATGCGAAATTTGCGTTACAACACCTGCATTATCAAGACTACCTCCATAGCCCATGGAAACAAGAAGTTTTACTACTAATTGCTCGAAAAATTTTGGGGATTGATTTTTCACATGGTCGAGTAAATCACTTGCAAGAGTGGCATTGATTTCACCGAATGCTTCGTCCATTAATTCTGAAGGTGTTTTTGATGGTTCATCTACTGCCACATTCTCTTGGTCACCCTTATCTTTGTGACCGTATGCAAAAACAGCAAACGATGGATAATGTTCGCCAAGATACTTTGGTGTGATTGCAGTTATACCAGTGGTCAACAAACTCTTTCCTTCGGGGGTGATCATATTGATGCCTCGTTTGGGACGTTGTAGCAAACCAGCCTTACCTAAATAGGTGGTTGCCCACTGGGTTCTGTTGTGAAGTTTGGTCTCTGAACCGCCTGACACTTTTTCTGCTACATCAGTATCGGACAAAGAAAAAATAAGTGCCATGTCATCCATGAGGCTTTTTAGCGTATGCTCTTTCCCATCATTTAGTGCATTAAGAACGGGATATAGAAACTTGTCAAATGTTGGTACCATAATGAAATATCTTTATTTGTTTTATTCTTCAATCTTATTTGTCAATTCTTTATTCAATTCCTCGTCTTTCCCTATCAATTGCCGTACCAACTTGAAAACCATCGTGCAAGGATTGTGCGTGGCGTA
>JAEEGK010023894.1_pt1 | contig 12711 bp, 10 predicted proteins | sample 8958771 | NCBI WGS metagenome assembly JAEEGK01 (sample SAMN16246547, study PRJNA631951) | gut metagenome | biome: gut microbiome; feature: rumen; material: SC-attached | host: Bos | place: Iran: Karaj | collected 2018-10 | reverse complement strand
TGTTATAATCCCATTCGTGCTTGAGAGAGAGCACAGCAAAAATAAATATGGCCGATTGGTCAAGAGGCTAAGACGTCGCCCTCTCACGGCGAAAACATGGGTTCGATCCCCGTATCGGTCAATTTAAGCTCTAGCATTCAGCTAGAGCTTATTTTTTTATCAACATGGAAAGATAATTTTAAAGAAGTTAATATATGAAATATCATAAGATATAAATGTTGACAAAAAAATTCTGCTAATATATAATTAGGGCTATGTTTAAAAAATAAGCTTTTTTTCAGCTAAAGAGGATTTAATTTAGGAGGTTACTTTGTAATGAAGTCTTATGGAGTTAACGAACTTAGAAGAATGTATTTACAGTTCTTCGAGAGCAAGGAGCATCTTGCTATGCCAAGTTTCTCACTTGTTCCACACAACGATAATAGCTTACTTCTTATTAATGCTGGTATGGCACCATTAAAGCCATATTTTACAGGTCAGGAAATTCCACCTAGAAAGAGAGTTACAACCTGCCAGAAGTGCGTACGTACTGGTGATATCGAGAATGTAGGTAAGACAGCGCGTCACCTTACTTTCTTCGAAATGCTTGGAAACTTCTCATTTGGTGATTATTTTAAGCATGAGGCTATTGCTTGGAGCTGGGAATTCTTAACAAAGGTTCTTGAGCTTGATCCTGATAGACTTTATCCTTCAATATATGGTGAGGATGATGAAGCCTTCGAAATCTGGAATAAAGAAATCGGTGTTCCAGCTGAAAAAATTAAGAGATTTTATAGAGATGAAAATGGTGAGTGCGATAATTTCTGGGAGCATGGCGCAGGTCCTTGCGGTCCATGTTCAGAGATTTATTACGACCGTGGAGAGAAATACGGATGTGGCAAGCCAGATTGTAAGGTTGGTTGCGACTGCGACCGTTACATGGAGGTTTGGAACAACGTATTCACCCAGTTCAACGGTGATGGTCATGGCGGTTACGAGGAGCTTGCTCAAAAGAACATCGATACAGGTATGGGTCTTGAGCGTCTTGCAGTTGTTATGCAGGATGTGGATTCTGTATTTGATATCGATACTATGAAGGCTATTCGTGACAAGATTTGTGAGATGTCAGGCAAGAAATACCAGGTAGATGCTCTTGATGATGTTTCTATCCGTCTTATCACAGATCATATTCGTTCATCTACTTTCCTTGTATCTGATGGTGTTACACCTTCAAACGAGGGTCGTGGATACGTACTTCGTCGTCTTATTCGTCGTGCTGCAAAGCATGGTCGTGCACTTGGCATTAAGGGTACTTTCATGGCAAAGCTTGCCGAGACAGTTATCAACGAGTGCAAGGACGGCTATCCAGAGCTCTTCGAGAAGAGAGAGTACATCTTCAAGACTCTCACAGCAGAGGAAGAGCAGTTCAACAAGACAATCGACAAGGGACTTGAGATTCTTGCCGGCATGGAAGAAAAGCTTGTTGCATCAGGTGCAAAGGAGCTTTCTGGCGAGGATACATTCAAGCTTTACGATACTTACGGATTCCCTGTAGACCTTACAGCAGAAATCCTTGAGGAAAAGGGCTTCACTTATGATGCTGCAGGTTTCGAGGCTTGCATGGAGCACCAGAGACAGACAGCTCGTGCAGCTCGTAAAGAGACAAACTACATGGGTGCAGATGCATCTGTTTACGATGATATCGATCTTTCTGTTACATCTGAGTTCGATGGCTATGATAAGACTTCAGCTGAGTCTACAGTTACAGTTCTTACTACAGAGACAGAGATCGTTGATACACTTGCTGAGGGCATGATTGGTACAATCATTGTTCCAAAGACTCCATTCTACGCTACTATGGGTGGTCAGATTGGTGATACAGGTGTTATCTCAACAGCCAATGGTGAGTTTGAGGTTAAGGATACAATCAAGCTCAAGGGTGGCAAGATTGGTCACGTTGGTGAAATGACAAAGGGTATGATTAAGCAGGGTGATAAGGTTACACTTTGTGTTGATGAAGCTGGTAGAGCTGACACATGTAAGAACCACTCAGCTACTCACCTTTTACAGAAGGCTTTAAGAACTGTTTTAGGCGATCACGTAGAACAGAAGGGTTCATTTGTAAATCCAGAAAGACTTCGTTTCGACTTTACTCACTTCCAGAGCGTAACTAAGGAAGAATTAGCTAAGGTTGAAGAATTAGTTAATGAGCAGATTGCAAAGGCTGTTCCTGTTGTAACTGATGTTATGACAATTGATGAAGCTAAGAAGACTGGTGCTATGGCCCTCTTTGGTGAAAAGTATGGCGAGAAGGTACGTGTTGTATCTATGGGCGATTTCTCTAAGGAATTCTGTGGTGGTACACATGTAGCTAATACAGCTAATATTAGATTATTTAAGATCGTTGGTGAGTCAGGTGTTGCAGCTGGTGTTAGAAGATTAGAGGCTCTTACAGATAAGGGCGTATTAAACTACTATGCTAAGCTTGAAGAAGAATTAAGCAATGCAGCTAAGGCAGCTAAGGTTGAACCTGCTCAGCTAATTAATAAGATTAACTCATTAAATGATGAAGTTAAGGCACTTTCAAGTGAGAATGAAAAGCTTAAGGCTGAACTTGCAAACAACGCTCTTGGTGATGTTTCAAGTGATGCAGTTGAAGTTAAGGGTTTTAAGTTAATCGCTACTAAGTTATCAGGCGTTGATATGAACGAACTTAGAAACTTAGGCGATAAGTTAAAGACAGAAATCAAGTCAGGTGTTGTATTACTTGCATCTGATAATGATGGTAAGGTTAACTTAATTGCTATGGCAACAGATGATGCTGTTAAGGCTGGTGCTCATGCAGGTAACTTAATTAAGAGTCTTGCTCCAATCGTTGGAGGTGGCGGCGGTGGTCGTCCTAACATGGCTCAGGCTGGTGGTAAGAAGGCTGCTGGTATTGATGAGTTACTTTCAAAGGTAGCATCTGAATTAGAAGGTCAGTTAAACTAGTCTAAACTTTTAGTTCAAAACTAGTTGACGAAAATAAAATATATGGTATAATTTTAGTTGTGCGATTAGAATACCCTATATTTATAATTATGTATTGATGCACAATTTGCAACAGAAGGGTGGTCAGGGAAGTATGTCAAACGTAATCGTTAAAGAAAACGAATCATTAGATAGCGCTTTACGCAGATTCAAGAGAAACTGTGCTAAGGCTGGCATTCAGCAGGAAATTCGTAAGAGAGAACATTACGAAAAGCCAAGCGTAAGACGTAAGAAGAAGTCTGAAGCTGCTAGAAAACGTAAGTACAACTAATTATAATTGTAAAGATAATGAGGCTAGCATACATTGTATGCTAGCTTTTTTATCAATTTTATCTTGGAGTGTAGTAGATGAGCGAATTAGAAAAGATGATTAATATCCCAGCTAGTGCTGCGGTTAATGTATTTGGACAGTTTGATGAATATGTACAGGCGATTGAGAGAACATTGCACGTTGATATTATCGCAAGAGATGAGAATGTAAAAGTAATAGGTGAGGAAACTAATGTTAGAAGCGCTGTTGAGGTTCTTAATAACTTAGTTACACTTAATAATAGGGGCAATCAGATAACTAGACAGAATGTTGATTATGCCCTTTCTTTAGTTTTAGAGAATAAGCAATCAGATATGATGCTTGAGATAGATTCAGATACCATTGCAAGAACTATTGCAGGTAGACCAATTAAGCCAAAGACACTAGGTCAGAAAGAATATGTTGATATGATTAGAGATAACATGGTTACTTTTGGTATTGGTCCTGCAGGTACAGGTAAGACATATCTTGCTATGGCAATGGCCATTACGGCTTTTAAGAACAATGAGGTTAATAGAATTATTTTAACAAGACCTGCAATTGAAGCGGGCGAAAAGCTTGGATTCTTGCCAGGTGACTTACAAAGTAAGGTTGATCCTTATCTTAGACCACTTTATGATGCTCTTTATCAGATTATGGGAGCTGAGAGCTTTACAGCTAATATGGAGAAGGGTCTTATTGAGGTTGCACCTCTTGCCTACATGAGAGGTAGAACTCTTGATAATGCCTTTATTATCCTTGATGAAGCACAGAATACAACACCAGCCCAGATGAAGATGTTCCTTACAAGAATTGGTTTTGGAAGTAAGGTAGTTGTAACGGGTGATATGACTCAGAAGGATTTACCTTTTAATACACAGTCTGGTTTAGAAGTGGCAATTAAGGTCTTATCTAGAGTGGATGGCATTGCATTTGCAAAATTAACTAATAAGGACGTTGTAAGACATCCTCTTGTTCAAAAGATTGTAAAGGCTTATGAAAGCTATGAAGAGAAGTTAGAAAAGAAGAAAAAAGCCCCAAAGAATAGAGCTTTTAAAAAATAAAAAGGTAAATAAAAGGCCAAGAGCCTAAGGAAGAATTGAGAGGTATATTTATGGGAATTTACATTGAATATAATACAGATAAGAAATTTGATTTTAACTACGAAGACGTTATTAGATCAGTTATTATTGAGGCTATTGATTATGTAAAATGTCCTTATAAGGCAGAACTTAATGTAACAATTACAGATAATGAGGAAATTCATGAAATTAATAAGCAGTATAGAGATGTAGATTCAGCAACAGATGTACTTTCTTTCCCAGGCCTTAACTACGTGGAGCCGGGAGACTTTAAGAGCTTAAGAAAGTTTTTAGAGGAGAATCACGAGGACTACTTTAATCCTGAAACTGACGAGCTTATGCTAGGGGACATTGTGGTTTCAATTGAGAAGGTTTATGAGCAGGCCGACAAGTATGGTCATTCTCCCCTTAGAGAACTTGCCTTTCTTGTGGCCCATAGCATGATGCATTTATTTGGCTATGATCACATGACTGAGCCTGAGGCTAAGGAGATGGAAGGAAAGCAGGAAGATGTCCTAGCTCGTCTTGATATTACAAGAGATAAGGATATAAAGATGATTACTAAGGCCACAAAGGAAGATGAGGCCTTAATTAAAGAGGCTAAGAAGGCAATGAAGTTTTCTTATTCTCCATACTCGAAGTTCCCTGTGGGAGCTGCTCTTTTAACAGAAGATGGCAAGATTTTTACAGGAGCTAATATTGAAAATGCATCTTATGGCGCTACAAATTGCGCAGAGCGAACAGCAATTTTTAAGGCCGTATCTACTGGCGAGAAAAAGTTTGTAAAGATTGCAGTAGTTTCAAAGAAGGGTGCGGCTTATCCATGCGGCATTTGTAGACAGGTAATGTCTGAATTTATGAATGAGAATGCAATTTGCCTTGTGGAAGTGGATAAGGAGATTAAAAGATATAGCTTAGGGGATTTGTTAGCATTTTCCTTTAAACTATAAGATTGTATAGGAAGAATAAGTAAAACTAAGAGATATAAGGATTGATTATGAAAGATTTTTTTGAATATGATTGCCTAATAGTGGGAGCGGGAGCTTCAGGGCTTTTTGCGGCTAGCCTTTTATCAACTACAGGCCTTAAGTGTGCAGTGGTTGAGGCTAACAATAAGCTTGGTGCTAAGCTTTTACAAACTGGCAATGGAAAATGTAATTTCACAAATCTAAATCTTAATGAAGAAAACTATCAAAATGAAGATAGAGATAAGGCCTTTGCCATAATTAAGGAGTTTGATAACAAGGAAGTTATTAATTACTTTAAGGAGCTTGGAGTTTTAACTAAAGTTAGAGATGGCTATGTCTATCCTAGATCTGAGACAGCTCTTAGCGTGGTTAATGCCTTAAGACTTGATATAGAAAGTAAGAAAGTTAAGCAGTTCCTTAATTGTAGTTTTAAGTCCTTTAAAAAGGAAGGAGATTATTTCCTTGTAAACTGTCTTGAAAAGATGGAGGAAAATTCTAAAAAGCAGGATACTTCTAAAAAGCAAGAAGCCTCTAAAAAGCAGGAGGCAAGCTTTCCAATTACCATTAAGGCAAAGAAGCTTATAATTGCTACAGGAACTAATGCAAGTATAGATAATAAAAGAAAGTCTAATCAGGAAGAATTCCTAAAGGACATGTCCATTAAATACAAAAAATTTCTACCAGCCCTAGTAGCACTAAAGGCAGACAATAAGTTTATTAAGCTAGCTAAGGGAGTAAGAGCCCTTGGTAAGGTTACAATTCTTGTGGATGGTAAGGAAATCGCCTCTGATACAGGTGAGATTCAGTATGCAGATTATGGTATTTCAGGAATCCCTGTATTTCAGATAAGTAGATATGCGACTGCTGCCTTGAACGATAAAAGGAAGGTGTATGCAAGCCTTGATATTACACCGGATTTTACTAAAGAGGAGCTTTTTGAAAATGTTTCTCTTATTGTAAAAAATGGACAAACTAAATTTTTAAGAGAACTTTTTGATGGCTTTATTAATCATAAATTAATGGAATTTATTTTAAAGAATATTAATATGGACCTAGATATAAAGGCTAGTAATTTAACTTCTAAGGATATTGATAAGATTTGCAAGGCCCTTAAAAATACCAGTCTTGAAATTATAGATTCAAAGGGAGAGAACTTCGCTCAAGTTTTACAGGGTGGAGTTTTATTTAGCGAGTTAACAAACGACTTAGAGTCAAAGAAATATCCAGGCCTATATTTTTGTGGTGAGATTGTAGATGTAGATGGCATGTGCGGTGGCTACAATTTACAGTGGGCTTTTTCATCGGCTCACAAGCTATCTAAAAAGATAATAGGAGAATATAGTGGAACAGGAAGTAATTAGAATATCTAATATTAAATGTAAGCCAAATGACGGCCTTGATTTAATTGAAAAAAAGATTAGAAAGGCCCTTAATTTAGGCAAGGAAGATATTAAATATGAGATTTTAAAGCGTTCTATTGACTCAAGACATAAGCCAGAGATTATCTATCTTTATAGCGTCAATGTCTTAAGTGTTAAGGGAAAGAGCTTTAAGGATATATTAAAAAGAACTAGAGATAAGAATGTGACTCTATCTAAAAAAATAATTTATCAGTTAGATACAAGCACTAAGGGACGTGAAATTAGTGAAGAGGAAAGACCTGTTATTATAGGTTTTGGTCCTGCAGGATTTTTTGCAGCCCTTAATTTATCTAGAATGGGCCTTAGACCTATTGTCTATGAGAGAGGTCTTGAAATCTCAAAAAGACAGGAAAAGGTTAACGGCTTTTGGTCAGGTGAAAAGCTTGATTTAAACTGTAATGTACAGTTTGGCGAAGGCGGGGCAGGTACATTTTCAGATGGTAAATTAAATTCAAGTATTCATGAGAGTACCGGAAGGATTAGTTATGTTCTTAATACCTTTGTAGAACACGGGGCAAATCCAGAGATCCTTTATGTTAATAAGCCACATATTGGAACAGATGTCCTAGCAAAGGTCATTGTAAGTATTAGAGAAGAGATTAAAGCTAATGGCGGAGAGATACATTTTGCATCAAAGCTTGAGGCTATTAATTTAAAGGCTAATCCAAGTGGGGAAAAGGAGATAGACTCCCTAGAGATTAAGGATTTAACTACAGGTAAAATTTTTACAAAAACAGCTAGAAAGGTAATCCTAGCTATTGGACATAGCGCAAGAGATACCTTTGAAATGCTTGATAAGCTAGGCATTATGATGACTGCAAAGCCTTTTGCTGTGGGCGTTAGAGTAGAGCACAAGCAGGAACTTATTAATAGAAATGCTTACGGGGCTGCCCTTGATAATCCAAATTATAAGCTTCCAACTGCAGATTATAAGGTGACTTATAAGACTCATGCTAGCGGCGAGGAGAGAGGAGTTTATTCCTTCTGTATGTGCCCAGGCGGCTATGTGGTTAATGCATCAAGTGAGGAGGGAGAGCTTGCCGTTAACGGAATGAGCTATTCAAGCCGTGCAGGTGAGAATGCAAACTCTGCAATTATTGTAACCGTCACTCCTAAGGATTTTGGTGAAAATGTACTTGATGGTATGAAATTCCAGAGAAAACTTGAGGCTGCTGCTTATAGAGAAGGTGAAGGTAAGATTCCTGTACAGACCTTTGGAGATTTTGATAAGGGGGTCAAGTCAACTAGTCTTGGTAAGGTAATGCCTAATACTAAGGGGGATTATAAGCTTTCAAATTTAAGAGAAGTTTTACCAGAATTTATAACAAGTTCATTAACTGAAGGAATTCATGGTTTTGATAAGTTTATTAAGGGCTATGATAACGAGGAAACACTACTATTAGGCGTGGAATCAAGAACTTCATCCCCTGTTAAGATTTTAAGAAATGATGATTATTATTCAATAAATATTAAGGGTCTAATACCATGTGGTGAGGGTGCTGGTTATGCAGGCGGTATAACTAGTGCGGCAGTAGATGGAATGAAGGCTTGCGAGGCAATTGCCAAGGGCTTTATAAACTAGACTTTTTTTAGGAAATATAGTAAAATTAATCCTTGTGAAACTTTAGGTTTTGCAAGGATTTTTTAGGGCTAAAGGTGACTATATGGAGAATTTACGAGAAGCAATTAAAGGCAAAAAAAGAATAGTTATTAAGATAGGTTCCTCATCACTTATGCATGAGAACACAGACAGATTAAACCTATTAAAGATTGAGAAGTTGGTAAGAACTTTGGTGGATATTAAGAATTCAGGTAGAGACGTGGTTTTAGTGTCTTCTGGTGCTATTGCAGTAGGAAGAAATGCCATTGGTCTTGATTGTAAGCCGTCGGAGTTACCAGTTAAGCAGGCTTGTGCAGCCATTGGACAGGCAAAGCTTATGATGGTTTATCAGAAGATTTTTGCTGAATATAATTCTTTAGCAGCACAGGTTTTAATGACAAAGAACACAGTCCTTAATAAGACTAATAGATTGAATGCTAGAAATACATTTGACGAATTATTAAAACTACATGCAATTCCTATAGTTAATGAGAATGATACAATTTCAACATATGAGATTGAACAGCTTAATACATTTGGAGATAATGATAGATTATCAGCAATTGTTTCAGCTATTATTGGGGCTGATTTGCTAATTCTTTTATCAGATATTGACGGATTATATACAGATGATCCTAATTCTAATCCAGATGCTAAATTTATTGAGTGCGTAGATACACTAGATGATACGACCCTTGATATGGGTAAGGACAGCTCAAAGAGTAGTGTCGGTACAGGGGGCATGGCAGCTAAGCTTGTGGCTGCTAAGATTGCTACTTATTCAGGTGCAGATATGGTTATTACTAATGGTAATGACATTGAAAATATTAATAGAGTTTTAAAGGGTGAAAGTGTTGGTACAATCTTTAAGAGCAATAAGATTGAGAATTTCAACCTTAATTCACTAATCGATTAATTTCGGAGGATATATGGATATTCAGCTTATTAAGAATGCCGAAGAAAGTAAATATATACCCCTAGCTGGCGAATTATTACTTCAAACTCAGAATGACGAGTCGATTTTTAGCAATCGATTTAGGTCTAAGAAGATGTTTTTACTTAATGCGTCAACTAATGAACGTTTTGAAATTGGTGCAGGAATTAAGAAGTATTTGTTTGGAGAGATTTCTTATGCAAGTAAGGATCCAAACTATATATACTTTGTTTCCCTTGAGGAAGAGACTGCAGAAAGCTTTTGGGTAATTCTTTATAAATATCAATTCGATAATGATGAGATTTCTAAAAGTTACAAATTTTCTATGAATAAATCAGACATAGAGGATAGACTTCTTATCTTTGCAATTGATGGAAATTATCTATTGATTGAGCAGATTGATAGAAAGACTAATAAATTTAAGAGAATAATTCTTCATGAGACAAATCAAGACAGAGATATTCCTATTGAGAATTCCCTAGTGGGAGTTTTAGGTGCTGAGAGAATTATTCCAATTAGTGGTAATAATTGCGTGGTTAAACTTGGAGCAAGCAAGACCTTTGAGCAATTTAAGAATGACAATAAGAAGAAGGACATTTTAATAAGTTCTTATGCCTTAGTGGATGAGGCAGACGTGGTGGACGAGTTTGAAACTAACGAGCAGATAACACCAGAGACTGAGATTATTGGAATTGTTAATATTAGACAGTTTATTTCAGAGAATTCCCTTAACGGGGCCAATGTCAGCATGGAAAGACTTGATGTTGCAAAGAAGGATTCCACTTTCCCATACATTAAGATAACTGAGGGTAAGGTGGTTTATTCTAAATTCTCCGCTGAATATCACTCTGAGAAGATTGTTTTTTATGATTATGAAAATGATGTAAAGCAGGTACGTCTTAATAATGACGTTTATAAAAGCACGGACTTAAGTTATACCTACATCATTAACGACACACCATATATGATAAGCAGAGCTAAGACTCAAACTACTATGCTTAATCTAAATAACCAAAAGATTGAGGCAAAGTTTGGAGCAGATGTCTATGTGAAATTTGTAGAGAATGACCTTTTGGTTTTATCTAGAAAGAAGCACAAGATTCCATTTTTTAATGAGGGCTCAAACTACATTGAAGTAGTTCGATTCCCAGATATACATACTAAGGTTTTTACAACAAAGGCAGACTATAAGTACTGTATTTCCACAGGAAATAATTTGCTTATTTTTACACTTTAGTTTTTAAGATAGAAAGGAAGTTGTTTTATGAATATGCAGGAAAGACTTGATAGAATTAATGAACTCTATAGAAAGTCTAAGGCTGAAGGCTTAACAACTGCTGAAAAAGAAGAGCAGGATAAATTAAGAAAAGAATATGTTAAGATTTTCCGCGAGAATTTAAGAGGTTCTCTTGAGACAATTAAGATTCAAAATCCTGATGGCAGCATTATTGATGTCAAGGAAAGACATGATGAGAAGATGAAATTAAAGGCCAAGAAAGAATTAGAAGAAGCTAAGAAAAACGGTAACTAAGTTTGGATTTGGACTAAGAATAGGTAACTAGAACATGGAAAAGACAGAGCTAAGGAAGTTAATTAAAGAAAGAAGAAACACATTTTCAAAAAAAGAATTAGCTAGTTTAAGCGATAGAATAGCGGACAATCTCTTTAAATTAGAGGAATTGGCTTTTGTAAAAAATGTACTTATCTATGTAAGTACTAATGTGGAAGTTGATACAAGAAAATTAATTCTAAAATTTCTTGAGGCAGGCGTTAATGTATATGTGCCTCGTGTAATGGATTTAGGCCAGGGGCTTATGAGATTTTTTAAGATAAATAGCTTAGAAGATTTAGAGCCAGGGTGCATGAAGATTTTAGAACCAAAACTAAATTTAGAAGAGCTTGATGAAGCTAGTATTGATGATAGCTTTTGCATTATAATGCCGGGTCTTTCTTTTGATAAAAAAGGACATAGGTTAGGTTATGGCGGCGGATTTTATGACAGATTTAATGCAAGAGTTAATCCTAAGCTTTTAAAAGTTGCCCTTAGTTTTGAATTTCAGCTTGTAGATGAATTAATAGCAAATGAATATGATATAGATGTAGACAAGGTTATTACTGAAAAAGAAATAATAAATTGTAAGTAAAGGATATTTTTATGAATACGGAAATTAAAAAGGAATTAGATAAGATTAAACCAGTTCAGAAAATTAAGGAAGCAGTTGAAAGCAGCGAAGAGCTTTCAGTTCAGATAGAATATATTGGAAAGTGCCAAGAGTATATTATGGATTTAAAGAATAGACTTGGCAGACCACTTTACGCTTGCATTAACACATTTGGTTGCCAGATGAATGCAAGAGACTCAGAGAAATTACTAGGAATTTTAAAGGAAATTGGCTTTGTGGAAACAGATGATGAAACTAAGGCCGATTTTGTTTTATATAATACATGTACAGTTAGAGAGAATGCCAACTTAAGAGTTTATGGTAGATTAGGTCAGTTACGTGGCTTAAAGAGAAAGAAGCCTCATATGCTTATTGCTCTTTGCGGTTGTATGATGCAGGAGCCAGAGGTAGTTGAAAAGATTCAGAAGTCTTACAGATTTGTAGATATTGTCTTTGGTACTTTTAATATCTATGAGTTAGCACAGCTTATTTATGAGAGAATCACAACTAATAAGCAGGTTGTAGACATTAGACAGGATACTAATGAAATTGTAGAAAATTTACCTGTAGAGAGAAAGTTCCCATTTAAGTCTGGCGTTAATATTATGTATGGTTGCGATAAGTTCTGTACTTATTGTATCGTGCCTTATGTTCGTGGTAGAGAAAAGAGTCGTGAACCTAAGGAAATCGTAAGAGAAATCGAGCACTTAGTAGCAGATGGAGTTAAGGAAGTTATGCTTCTTGGACAAAATGTTAACTCTTACGGCAAGGGACTTGGCGATGATGTTACATTTGCAAACCTTTTAGCTGAAATTGATAAGATTGAAGGTTTAGAGAGAATTAGATTTATGACACCATATCCTTCTGATTTTGGTGATGATGTTATTGAGGTCTGTTCAAAATCTACTAAGATTTGTAACCACTTCCATATGCCAGTACAGAGTGGTAGTACAAGACTTCTAAAGAAGATGAACAGACGTTACACTAAGGAAGAGTATTTATCATTAATTGATAGAATTAGAGCTAAGCTTCCTAATGTTTCATTTACAACTGATATTATTGTTGGTTTTCCAGGTGAGACAGAAGAAGATTTCCTTGAAACTCTTGACGTGGTACGTAAGGCAAATTACGACAGTGCTTACACATTTATTTACTCAAAAAGAACAGGTACACCTGCTGCCAAGTTTGAAGACCAGGTGCCAGAGGATGTGGTTAAGGATAGATTTAACCGCTTACTTGAAGTAGT
>JAEEGK010023893.1_pt1 | contig 12711 bp, 1 predicted proteins | sample 8958771 | NCBI WGS metagenome assembly JAEEGK01 (sample SAMN16246547, study PRJNA631951) | gut metagenome | biome: gut microbiome; feature: rumen; material: SC-attached | host: Bos | place: Iran: Karaj | collected 2018-10 | reverse complement strand
CCCGCCGGTGCCGCCGCCGCTGATAATGTATCTCTTTTCCATAACGGTTTGGTTTTGCGCCGCAAAAATACATTTTTTAATGGTTAGTGGTTATAGGTTATTGACATTGACATTGAGGGTTAATGGTTATGGGTTATTGAAGCTGTTGAATGATTATGGTTATCTGTGGTGGAGGTGCGTAAAAAATGTAGGGACGCGATTCATCGCGTCATGTCACGATGAATCGCGTCCCTACAAAATGGGGAAACTGAAAAATATATCCGCCCATTACCGTTTCACCACCCGTTTGGTGACGGTGCCCTGTTCGGTGGTCACGCGCACGAAATAGACGCCGGAGGCACGGGTAGAGAGGTCTATAACCGTCTGGTAATCACGCACAAAGTGCTGTTCTAACCGTTTTCCGTACATGTCATATACCTCCAACTGCTCGATGAGGTCTTGCTCGTTGCGGACGATGCATTTTCCAGTCGTGGGGTTGGGGTAGAGATGCAAGAGTTGGTCGATGTCACGCTCGGGAACCCCGACATCAGGTCTTACGGAGAACACCACGTTGTCGATGAATACCTTGCCTAAATAGGCGGGGCAGTGGTAGCGGAACGCCACATACCGTCCGTCGCCGTTGTAGTGGTCAAGGAGTACGGAATGCGGTTCCCACACGCCCCAGCTCTGGAGGGTGATGGTATCGACCGGCACGAAGGAGGCGGCATCGTAAGGACTGCTCATCACGCCGATGAACATCGTGTCCCAACCCGGAACCGCACCAGCTTCTTGGAAGTAGCTGAAATCCAGTTGGATACTGTCGAAGGAGAGATTCGGGGCGAATGCGGGGGTGATGGCCCAGTCGTCGCTGAAAGAGTTGGCGAGGAAGAGCATCGACCCGACACCGCTGGCGGAAACTTCGGACGAAACGATGGGGTAGTAGGAGTAGGATGCAGGGGTCAGAATGCGGCGCCAACAATCGGGGAAGGCCGATTCACTGTCTGTTCCGTATGTGTCAAACATCTCCGTGTGGGGCAATTGGCTGATAATGCCACAGTTTGGGGTGATCTCCAGTGGCTCTGACCATTCCGAATGGCTGTTCGAGCCACAGACGGTACGCACGTAAATGCGGTACGTTTGTCCAGGAGTCAGGTTGTCAACGACAAACGAGGTGCTGACGGTAGCCACCGGGGTTTGGGTGTTGGGAGAAACTCCCGGAGCACAGGCCACATATTCCCATTGTGAAGCACTGCTATGCGAGGGCTCGAACGAGATGGTAGCCGAAGTGGAGGTGAGGTCGTGGGCAGTCAAACCGGAGGGTGCATCGCAATCATCTGCTTGATAGACAATCAGATCGTCAAGCCACATGGCCATATTGGAGGAGTGTAATCCCACCTGTCGGAAGGCGATATGGCGGTTGGTGCCCGTCATCGCCGTGTTGCGGAAATCCACCGTGACATCCTGCCAGGTGTCAAAATGGGCGATGGAAATAACCTGCACGGATTCAAAAGTCGAAAGGTCGTACGGGTCGCTCATCACCCCCACTTCCATACATCCGGCGATATATTCGTGGTCAGCAGACAGCCGGAACTGAGCCCGCAGCGAATGGATATCCACCCCGAACGGCTGGGTGACCGCGGTGGCAGTCGTTGACGTGTCGGAGTGGAAGAGCAGGGCTTTGCTCTCCATGCCGTAATAGCCGTAGGTGTTCCAGTCAATTCTGGGACATTCGGCGTAGGTGACGGGGAAGATCCAGCAGTCGGGTCTCACAATATAGGTGCTCATCCACGGGTAGTCGTCGAAATTCTCCGAGTAGGGCAGATCCACCACGGGGGCGCAAGTCGTCATGAAAGTGGTGGGGGTACACCACGAGCTGCTCGAGCTGCCACAATCGGACTGCACGAAGACATCGTACATCGTGTTGTCGGCCAAGCCGCCGATAACGATCGGGTGGGTTCCCGTCTGCACAGGTGTGCCGCTCTCCGGGGCATTGCCGTTGGGGACGACCACCACGCGCCAAGCGGTCTCCGACCCGCCGGGTTGCCAATCCACCAACACGCTGTCGTGGGTGATGGGTTCAGCGGTCACATTCGTGGGCAGCGGACAGGCGGAGAGGTATTCCACCGTCAGATTGTCCATGCTGACCGGGGTGAGCGGATTGGAGAAGTTCTCCTGCATAAAAGCGAGGTAGTGACCATTGCCAGTATAGGAGGCCAAACTGACGGTCCTGTCAATCCAAGATGTCAGCGCGTAAGGGTTCGGGAAGACCGTGTCAACAGGCGTGAACGTGGCGAAGTCGTCAGGATCGGTCATCACACCCACCACCAAAATGGAGTTGGGGGCTGTCGTGTTGGCTTTGAACTTGAACGATGCCTGCAAAGTGTTCATCGGGATAGACGAATCAAATTCGGGCGTGATGGCGACGTTGTGGCCGTTGCTGGGTTGGAAATAGAGCGAACCCGGTGAGCTGTAATATCCATTGGGGAAAATAAACGGATAAGGTGCGACGATATAGGAGGAGTAGAGGCGGCTCCAGCATCTCGGGAATGCGGAATAGCCGTCCAAGTCGGAGCCGGTGCCGTAGGTGTCAAAGGATTCCAAATAAGGGATATCGGTGATGGTGCCGCAGTCTGTCCTTTGGGAAGTGGAACACCATGCACTCTGGCTGTTCCCGCAATCGGTACGCACATAGATGGTGTAAAGCCTGTCTTTGTGCAGATTGTCGAAGGTGTAAGCGGTACTTGTCAGCGCGACAATTTGTGTGGTGTCTAAAGGTTGCCCTTCTTCCACAATGACGGCCTCCCAATTCTGGTCGCTGGTGTCGGCGGGGGTGAAGCTGATGCTGATGCTGGTTGTGGAGGTTGCGGTCACTGTCAGCGTGTGAGGTGCGGCGCAGGAACCGCCGTAAATCATGATGTTATCGACGGCACCCGGCGGGTTCGTTCCCTCATAGTGGCCGTTGCTCCAGAGGAAGTAGAGCCGCTGGTGTCCCGCGTGCGTGGAATCGACCGTGAACGAATGGCTGGTCCATGCGGCATCCGTGTACAGCCCGTTGCCGAGTTCCTCCAATCCGGAAGGGATAGTGATGGAATAGGTGGCGTTGGGCTCCACAGGGACATGAGGTCCGAGGAAGATGCGGGTGCGGTCATCGCCGCTCTGCCCAAGTCCTCGGAAGTCGAAGGCAATCTGGTATTCAGAATATCCTGGGGTGAAATAGATGTCACGATAAGCCCAGGAATTGCTCATAGAGCCATAGACATTGTAGGCGTTGGTTGCACCGTTGTCGTTGGAGACGTAGAGAGCGTATTGGCCTGCTTGTTGCGCGGCCTGCCCAATATACCAGCGGTTATCGCCCACACCCAGCAGACGCCAGTCGCGGTTCTCGTCACTCTCTTCAAAGCCGCAGAAATAGGGCAGCTGCGCTTCGGTGGCTTCCGTGAAGAAAGTGCTTACATCGCTCCACTGGCTGGCGAATGACGGTACGCAGCTCTTGCGCACGCGCCACGTGTATTGCGTGGAGGACTGCAAATTCTGCAGCAACAGGAACGTGTCGGTGGTGGAAAGCTCGTACCATCCTGTATCGCTGCTCATCCGGTAGCCGACCGTGTAGTCGTTGGTGATGCCGCACGCACCGGGGCTCCAGGAAACCACTGCTGTGACATCGGCAAGGTCGGAAACGGTCAGTTCCGTCGGGATGCTGCATGGCGAACCGACGATGGAGATGTTGTCCACGGCACCCGGAAGGTTGTTGTTCGTCCCGACAATCTGCTGTGTCCAAAGGAAATACAGGCGTTGCATGCCCGCATGGGAACCGTTGATTACGAAACGGAAATGGTTCCAGTTGGCCATCCCATAGAAGTCGCCGATAACTTCTGCATTGGCGGGGGTGTAATTGCCGGAAGGGGTTGTCGGTGGTCCGAGGAACACCCTTACATAGTCCACTGACGCTCCGGGATAACCGTAAGAGCGGATGTCGAATTCCATCAGATACTCGGAATATTGCGGGTCGAAGTAGATGTCGCGGTAAGCCCAGGTCTGGGCGTTCACGTTGTCGGAGAAGGTGTTGGAAACACCATTGTTGTTGGAAACGTACAATGCGGAATCGCCATCACAGTGCGCCGCATGGCCGATATACCACTTGTGGTTGTTCATACCGTCATCTATTATCCAACATACGTTCTCATCTGCCTCCTCAAAGCCGCAGAAATAAGGCAAAGTAGTCGTGCTGAACAGGAATTCGTCACTCCATACGCCTTGCAAAGTGTCGCAGTTGGTCCTGACTTTGGCTATATAGTTGGTCTTGGGTTGCAGGTTGGTCAACGTGACTTGATTGCTGTTGGCGGTCACATAACTATAGGTGTTGTCGGATTGTCGGCGGTAAGCCACCGTGTAGGAGTCGGCTTGGTAAACCGCAGTCCACGACAGCACTGCATTGTTCTCCGACACTTGGTTTGCGGTCAGATGGCGAGGGATGCCGCAGCCCTCCGGTGTGATGGAAATATTGTCGAAGGCCGCTGGCGGGTTGGTGCCCCATGACACATCGCTGCGCCACAGGATGTAGATGCGCTGCAGACCGGTGAATGCGGTGTCTAAATTGATGGTGACATTGTGCCAGGTGGAATCCAAATAGATGACATCGCCCATCTGGGTTGCACCGTCGGGGACAATAATATTTGAGCTGACGGGTGTGACAGTTGGTGTCGTGGGAGGTCCTAAGAATACCTTCGCGTAGTCAACAGGATTGTTGTTATACAGCTCGCCGAAAGCTCTGCAGTCGAATGAAATCACATAATCGGTATAGCTGGGATCCAGATAGACATCGCGGTAAGCCCATATCATCGAATAGTTGGTCGTGTAGGTGTTGGTGGCGCCATTGTCATTGGAGACATACAACGAGGAGGAACCTCCGTTGTTCACAGCGTTTCCGATATACCACTTATTGGCGTAACTCCCGTTCACGAACGTCCATCGGTTGTTCTCATCCGCATCTTCGAAATCACATAGGTATGGCAGACGGGCGGTGTTCGCCGGGGTCTGGAAGGAGGATTCTGCAGACCATTGGCTGTGGTCGGTGGCGGTGCAGTTGGCCCGTACTTTCCAAACGTAGGTGGTCAGCGGACTGAGGTTGCCAATGGTGAGATGTTCGTCAGGAATGTTGATGTAGGTGAAGGCGGTATCATATTGCAGTTTGTAAGCAACAGTGTAGGATTCGGCACTGCCGTTGTGCATAGACCACAACAGATTGGCGAGCGTGTCCATCGCCTGTGCGGTCAGTTCGGAAGGAACGTTAGTGCAAGGGGTGCCTTCAATGTTGATGTTGTCGATAGCGGCCGGCGGGTTGGCGACATAATAGCCCGTGTTGCTCCAGAAGAAATAGAGACGCTGCAGACCAGAATAGGTGTGGTCCAACGTGTAGGTCTTGGTTGTCCACGCCGACATTCCGCAAAGACCGGTTTCAAGTGCGGTGAGATCGTCGGGTACTGTTGAGCCGTTGGGGATAGTAGGTGTACCTATGTAAACATTCGCATAAGATAAATATCGCCAGTCTGTCCCACCTACTCCACGGAAGTCGAAAGAGAGAGTATATACAGAGTCGGACGGGTCGAAATAAATGTCCCGATACGCCCACACGTATGAGAAGTTGGCAGTAGAGTAACTTTGGGAAAAGGCGTAAGAAACGCCACCGTCATTGGAAATGTATAGAGAATAATCCCCGCCATTGTTAACGGCATTGCCAATATACCATTGGTTAATATAATTCCCGTTTACAGTTTGCCAAGCATTGCGCTCGTTGGCATTCTCGAAGTCGCAAAGGTACGGAATGGTTGCCGGCATTTGGACGCGCAAGTCACTGCTCCATTCGCTACGGCCGTTGGCGGAGCAGTTGGTGCGCATTTTGCAGAAGTAGGTGGCGGAAGGGGTCAGACCCGTGACCGTCAGGAACGTGTCGATGGTCGTGTATTCGGTGGTCGCGGTGTTACCTGCTTGCCGCACGCTCACAGTGTAGGAAGCCGGATTGCCGAAAATGGGTGTCCAGGCCAAAGTGACCGTTTGGCCGGTCATGCTGGTCAACGCTAATTCAGACGGTATGGCGCAGTCAGAGCCGACGACGGTGAGGTTATCGACTGCGGCAGGTGGCTGCACCCCTATAGAGTTGTTATTAACCCACTGGAAATAGATTCGTTGCACTCCAGCGTAGGTGGAATCGAGGGTGAATGCGTAATGTGTCCAGTCGTTAACAGAGGATAGGGTAGTACCCAGTTGCACTGCGCCGGCGGGTGTTGCCGTACCGGACGGAACAGCGGGACTGCCCACAAACACCTTCATGTAGTCGGTGTTGGAATGGCCCATGCCTTTGAAATCGAACGAGAGCTGGTATTCAGTATGGCCGTTATCGAAGAAGACATCGCGGTATGCCCATACTGAAGCTGTTTCCGTGATGGTATAGGCATTGGTCGTGCCGCCGTTGTTGGAAATGTAGAGGGCGTGGTTGTCCCCAAAACCGGTGGCGTTGCCGATGACCCATTGGTTCTCTGCTTCACTATTCACCATCGCCCATTGGCTGCTTTCAGCGGTGTTGTCAAAGGCGCAAACGTAGGGCAGATGATTCAACATCTGCGTGGTAGTGAAGAACATATCTCCGCTCCATTCACTCTGTTCATTATCTGTGCAGTTGGCGCGGATTTTCCACGTGTAAGTGGTTTCAGGAAGAAGTCCGGTCAGCACGCAAGTTGTGTTTTGCACAGACAATTCCACATAGAGACTGTCGTCCAATTTTTTGTAAGCCACAGTGTAGGAGAGCGGGGAGCCTGCGCTGGAAGTCCAAGAAAGGGTTGTGGTGGTGTCTTGCGCCTGGGCTGCCAAATTAGCAGGGACACCGCACGTGGAGACGGTGATAGAAATATTGTCGATGGCGGCAGGCGGGTTGGCGCCCGTGTTGTGGTTGTTGCTCCAAAGGATGTATAGTCGTTGCACGCCCGCATGGGTGAAATCCACCGTGAAGCTCTTATGTGCCCACTGTTCCGTCAGGTTCAATGTCTCCCCGATTTGCGTGAAGGGGATAGTGGCATTGTAAGAATCCAAAGGTGGATTGGCAGGGGCATCGAGGAAAAGCTTAACATAATCCTGACCATCTTGTCCCACGCCCTTGAAATCCAAAGAGAGTTGGTACTGGGAATATCCCGGTTCCAGATAAATGTCGCGATACGCCCAAACAAAAGAATAGTGTTGAAAGTCATAAGTGTTAGATACACCGTCATCGCCGGAAATAAACAACAGCGTGTTATCGGTGACATCTGTCGGGGTGCCTATAAACCAGCGATTTTGGTAATCGTAGCTATAGCTGCTCCCATAGCCGCTGACTTCACAGTCGGCACCGTTTCGGATGGTCCAGCGGGCATTCTCTTCTGCGTCTTCAAAATCACAGAAATAGGGAAGTTGTGCCAACGTCTGGAAGGCTTTCTCGCTACTCCAATCGCTCCATACATTGCCTGCATATTGGGCTTTCAACTTCCAGGCATACCAGCTGGATGCTGTTAGGTTGGAAAGTTGGAAGGCTGTGTCGGAAGCGGACAGGAGTGTTTCCGTGTATGCCGAGTCGGTTTCGGCGCGGTAAGCTAAAAGATAGCCTTGCGGTACCTCAAAGGTGTCGGACTGCCAAGTCAGACGGGCTGTGTGCGCGGTGATATCCGTTGTGGCTAATTGTTCAGGGATGTTGTGGCTGATGCCCTTGACAGAGATGTTGTCAATGGCACCGGCAGGATTCAAGGAGGTGTTGAACCGGAAGTCGATGCGCAGCTGTTGGAGTCCGGCAAACGTAGAGTCCACCGTGATACAGTGGTGTGTCCAGAATGGCGCATCGCTCAAAAATCCGCTCACGGCATCATAATTAAGGAAAACTTGCATAAACCCCTGCATACTACCGCCGCCTTTTACATCAAAATCAATCTGATACTTGGAGAATCCTGGGGTGAAGTAGATTTCCCGGAAGGCATACGGTTCTCCTCCTTGCGGGGTGTAACTGTTGGTGAGGCCGCCATCGTTGCTGATGTACAGGGAATTTTGTCCGCTGCACGCAACGGCATTGCCAATATAAACTTGATTGTTTTCTGATTCCCAGTCAGTTACAATCTGCCAGTTACTGTTTTCCACAGCATCCTCAAAATCACAGAAATAGGGCAACCCAACATGCAGTTGGTCGGTGAAGAAATCTGATTCATCGCTCCAGAAACTATATTCCGAATCGGTGCAGTTGGCGCGGACTTTCCACACATATTCGGTGAGTGGTTGCAGGCCGCCGATTATGCAGGACGTGTCAGTTACAATCACTTCCGTAAACACGGTGTCATTCATTTTGCGATACGCCACCGTGTAGGATTCCGGAGTTTGATTGTCGAAAGGCTGCCAAGAGAGTTCGGCTAAAGTGTCCGTAACGGTTACATTTTGTAAAGAGCCAGGTCGTCCGCAGGTAGTGGCCGACACGCAGAAATTGTCCACCGCTGCTGTGGGGTCGCACGTGTAATAGCCATAATCATCCCAGCTGAAATAGATTCGTTCTGCTCCATAGTATGAGGAATCAACAATGAACTCATAATGTTGCCAAACACTGTCAGGTGCTTGATAGTATTGACTGTTAAAGAAGTGAATAAATGAATTTTCTGATGGAATGCCATTATTGTAATTGATTGATCCTTGGATGGTTGGCCGACCAATAATGAGCTTTAGGGAAGAATGATCGCAAAGACTCTCCTTGACATCAAACGAAATCAAATATTCAGTGGCACGATGGAAATACAAATCCCGATAGGCTAACGTGTAAACACTGTAATAATCAGGATGATAGCAAGAAGTGGTTATTCCATTGTCACTAGAAACATATAAGGAAGAGGTGCCGCCGTTATTGATAGCTTGACCAATATACCATTGCGTGTTAGTGTCTGATGCAATGAATTGCCATTGGGCATTATCGGTGGAGTCCTCGAAGCTGCAGCAGTAGGGTAGCGGATAGACAATGGGGGCGGAAAGGAAACTTAATTCAGGACTCCAGTCGCCTACTTCCGATGCACTACAATTGCTGCGCACCTTCCACACATAGTGGGTGGAATATTCCAATTCGGTGAGCATAACGAATGTGTCAGTGACCGTAACACTGGTGAAATCCGTCTCGTTTTTTTGCTTGTATGCTACAGTATAGCTGTTTGGTTGTCCTGTCAGCGGAGTTGACCACGTCAGCAATGCCGTTGTGCTGTCCAAAGAGGCCACGGATCTTTCAATAGGATAGAGACAGTGAGGCTCCACGACTGCAATATTGTCGATAGCGAAAGGTTGGTTCTGGGAGTGGTAGGAACTGGAACTTCTGTAGAAGAGGAAATAGAGTCGTTGCAATCCCCGCTGTGTGGAGTCTAACATGTAATAAGCTGATTTCCATTCGTTATAAGCAGTGGCTAATGAACTTCCAAGCTGCACGGCATTTTCTGGGACATTATTTCCGGAAGGCAAAGTAGAAGGTGGTCCCATGAACACTCTAGCGGAGTTGGCTGGGACGTTCGCATTCCGGTAATCAAAAGTGAGCAGTACATCGTTGAGGGTAGAGTCGATGTATATGTCGCGATAGGCCCAAACGGAGAAAGAACTGGGCGGTGAGTAGTTGTTGTGCTCTCCATTGTCGTTGGTAATATACATACCCATTTCGCCTGAGGTGTGCGCGGCCGTGCCGATGCACCACTTGTTAACGTCGGTGCCGTTGACAAACTGCCAGTTGTTGTTCTCAACAGCATCCTCAAATCCGCAATGGAAGGGGACATGGGCAATGGATATCTGCGTATGGAACATCGTTTCAGAACTCCATGCACTCTGCTCTGTGGCCGAACAGCGTGTCCTCACCATCCACAGGTATTCGCTGAATGACTGCAATGCCGGAAGGACACAGAACGTGTCCATAGTCGTTATTGTCAGATAGTTGGTGTCAGACTCCAAGTGGTAGGCCACCTCGTAGCCTGCGGTTGCGCCTGGTACGGCATTCCACGACACGATGGCCGAAGAATCCGTCACAGAGAGGGTTGCCATCTCAACAGGAACGCCACAATCCGAAGCCTCTACGAGGAGATTGTCGATGGCGGCGGGCGGATTTGTACCGTCGGAAGCGTTGTTTACCCAAAGGAAGTAAAGTCGCTGGTTTCCCGCAAAGGAGGAATCCACCGTGAAACTATAGTGCCGCCATGCATTAACCATGCTTAGGGCATCGCCCAACTGTGTTGCCCCTGCTGGTGCTGCGGAACCAGATGGGGTGGCTTTCGGACCCAAGAACACTTTGACATAATCCTGACCGCTTTGTCCCATTCCTTTGTAATCGAAGGAGATTTGGTATTGCGAGTGTCCGGGGGCGAACTGAATGTCGCGGTAAGCCCAGGCCACAGACGATTGGGTGAGCGTATAGGCGTTGCTTTCACCGCCGTCATTGGAGATGTAAAGAGATGTTTCGCCGTTTCGTGCCACGGCTTCCCCAATATGCCACTGGTTGGTGGAGTTTTGAGCGAAACCCCATTCCAAGTTCTCGGCGTTATCTTCAAAACCGCACTGATATGGCAGAGTAGCAGGATGTTGCAGCGTTGTGAACGTGTTGACCGTACTCCAATTGCTCATTCCGGCAGTGTCGCAGTGGGAGCGCACTTTCCATTCGTAATCGGTGGAAATCTGAAGTTCAGTCAGAGTCAGGAAAGTATCCGTGGCCGTCACCTCTGTGAAAACGGTGTCGGAAGTTTTCTTGTAAGCTACCGTATAGGACGAAGCGGGCAGAATAGGGTCAGCATTCCACGTCAACAGTACGGTTTCCACGTTTGTGTTACTCGCGTGTGTGTGGATGGGCGGGAAACAGCCACTCTCGTATGAAAAAGTGGTTTGTGGCAGAAATGGTGCGCCGTAGGCAGTTAACGTTCCATACGAGACGTAGGTCATATAGGAGAGTTGGGCGGTTTGGGTCGCTCCGTAAAAATAGGAGTCTTTCCACGTCACCCCGACGGGGTTCTCGAATTCAATCAGCAGGTTACCACCGGAATAAGGGAACGGCTCATCCAGCGTGATCACCATGGTTGACTCCGAAATGCAACTCGACAACGTGCCGGTCCAAACCGTCGTGACCGATGCATTGTCATAGCCGTTTTGCAGGTTGGAGGAGGTGGTGATGCCCATGCGGACCATCTGAGTGCCTCCCCATGCACCCGAGGGCAGCGAGGAGAAGTAGTAGGTCAGCCCAGTGATGTGCGAGCCCACCATGTCGGTCAGCAAATTGGCAGGATACAGCACGTGTGATTTCTGCGGCACATCCATATAATATCCATATACAGGGATGTATCGGTCGGTAGCCGTGTTGCCACCTGCAACGGTGAGGGTCTGCGCGTTCAGCCCTGCCACCAGTGTTGATAAAATCACGAATAAGGAGATGAGGTTTTTCATAATAATATGTTTTTTTCTAAGTTTCAAGTTTCAAGATTCAAAGTTTAAGGTTCAAGATTCAAAGTTCAAAGCTCAAGGTTCAAGATTCAAAGTTCAAGGTTCAAAATTTTGGGTGCAAAAATACTATCTTTCGCAACACTTTTATATCCCTCACATAAAAAATATGTTCCCTCATAGTAAAAATGTGACCGATTTGCCAGTTTTGAACCAATATTTCGGGGGGGGGTAAAAATCTGATTTTCAATATGTTAAATAAATGTCCGATTTTTGTGCTGTTGTGAGGGCTTTAGAGGACTTTTCTGTGAGGGAATGGGACTGTTTTCCGGGGTTTTGTTTGGATTAATTCACTATCTTTGCAGCGACTTTCAGACCCGAAAACAAGAAGCATAATAATAAACAAATATGGATGTCCGATTATGAAACACCGAAGAACCATCGTTATCGTTTTGCTGAACATCATGTTCTGCGCCGTGCTGCTCTACTTCTTTGTCAACAACTCCTATCTTCGTCCATGGGCGGGCAGTATCACCAATGAAGTGCTTGCAGGGCTGCTGCTGTTGACCACCGTATATGCCAACTACTTCCTGTTTTACCCGCTACTTCACAAGAAGCATCCGGTTGTCTATTGGGTGGTGGTGGTTTTCGTTTCCATTGTGGCAGGATTGATTGAGATGGTTATCGCCTGGAAATGGATGAAATATTGTATTGCGGAGGTTATAGAGCAATGGGGCGCCTTCAGAATGTTTACCCATCATGGGAGAGTTGTGGCTGCCCGTACCTTGGCCTTCAACTTTTTCCCGTTTATGTTCCGGGAGCGTCAGGAACTACGAAAGGCCTTGGATGCGGAAGTGCAGGTGGTCTATCGCGACACTCAGATGGTGGATGTCGTTGACCACGAGAGCAACCTGCTTATGATTCCCAAAGACGACATCTACTATTGTGTTCAGGACGGGAACTTCACCCGCATCTATACAGTGGATGACCGTTGGTTTACCCGGCTTGGTTCCATGAAACATCTTGTGCAACTGTTTGGGGAAGAAGACTTTGTCCGTGTTTCGCCCACCGTTTTGGTTCCGTATCAGTACATCTTGTCGTGCAACGGCAGCGAGGTGTTCCTGAAAAAGATGCCGTGGACGAAGAAGCCGCTCACGTTCACGTTGGATTCCAAAAACAGCGGCTCAATCGCCGACCAGGTCGCCGAGGGTCTTCAGCGATGCAAGGCCGAAACAGCAGGGGAACAAACTCCGAAGAGAAAGCCCCGGTCGAAGTCCAAGCGGAAGC
>JAEEGK010023888.1_pt1 | contig 12713 bp, 5 predicted proteins | sample 8958771 | NCBI WGS metagenome assembly JAEEGK01 (sample SAMN16246547, study PRJNA631951) | gut metagenome | biome: gut microbiome; feature: rumen; material: SC-attached | host: Bos | place: Iran: Karaj | collected 2018-10 | reverse complement strand
CATTAACAAAAGAATTATTATTATTTTTCATATTAAAAGAATTTTCATTTTCATTTATATTATTATTACTAATATTATTTTCTTTATTATAATTAGAAAAATTATTTGTAATATCTTTATCATTATAATTATTATTATTAATTAAATCTTGAAAATTTTTTCTATTTAAAATAATTCTAATTCTCTTATGCATTAATTTTTCAGGAAAAATATTATGAACAGTAGTATCACATTTTGAACATAAACTATTGAATAATATTGGGCAATCTTCACATTTATATTCTGCTTTATTTAGTTGACATCTTGAACAAAGAAGTTCATAAATATTATTTTTCATTATAATATTTAAAATTTAATAAATTATTTTATTAATAAATAATTATATTTATATCAATATAATATAGATTAATTATTTAATATTATTTCATAATATATAAAAGATTTTTTATAAGATTTATTAATTTATTTAATATTTGTCAATTTTTCTTTTATATTATTGTTTTATTCTTTTTTTGTTTAAATTATAAAAACATTTATTTATTATAATTTCAATTGATTAAATCATTTTAATTTTTTTTAAAATAAATTTAAAATTAACATTAATTTATTTGATGATTATTAAAAATAATTATACTTAAATCTACAGATTTCATTAATTTTTTTAATTTTTAAAATTGCAAAAATCTATATATAAATATAATTAAATTAAATATAATTGAATTTTATACTAATTAAAATGCAAAAAATATATCTAACATTAATTTAAATAAAATAAAAAAATCAATTTTATAAATTAAAAAACTATAATATGGGGTGCAAAATACCAAAAAGTTCAAATATCAAAATATCAATAATTAATTCAGAAAACACATCAACTTCTTCAAATAGAAACATTGATATTAAAAAATATCCTTATTATTCATATCAAAACACAATATTAAACTCATATTATAATTCTTATAATAATAAACTTACTCCAAATTTATGGAAAAAAGTAATTGATTTTTTACCATATCAAGATTTAAAAGAAGTTGGTAAAACAAACAGAAAATTTAATAAAATATGTAAAAATGGAAATATATTAATTAAGTTTTTTAAAAAAAAAGATGATTGTGATTATTTTCAACATATATCTTTTGCGTCATTTAGTCAATTAAGGAAATTTGACGCTTCAGAATGTAATTATTCATTTTTTATTTATGAATAAATTGAATTTAAATTTTTCTTTTAATGTTATTAATTATCGATTTTTAAATAGAATTTATCTTTTTGTTCAAAATTATAAATATTAATATTATTTAGAGGTTTATAAAGATCTTGAGTTAAAAAAAATTATTGAAGTTATTAATAATCTTCTTAATTTATCATATTATATTTTTTTATTATTATTGAAGGCTTTAGTATTTTAATTTAAAAAATATAAATAAATACTATATAGATAGATTTAATGTTTATATAATTTTTAGATATAAGTATAAAAAATTAGTAGAAAAAAACATTTTAATATAATGAAAAGAGATTATAAAATTGAATATATTAAATTTTTATTTTTAATATTTCATCAAAAAAAAATATATTTATTTTTTTATAATATTTAATCATATATTTTTTCCAATTGTTCATCAATAATAAAAAAAATTCAAATCAATAATATTTTATATTTAATTTTTTGTTGTTAAAAATAAATTTAAAACATTAAAAAAAATTAATGTCATCAATCAAAATAAAATTCAAATATTGAATGTAAATAAAATTCCTATTTTAACATAGTTGAAAAAGGAAAATGAAAAATATTATCAAATTTTTGTTATTTAATTCAAATAATATTAGGAATATTTTCTTTTATGATATTCATAATAAAAAGAAATATAAAAAACCATACAGATCAATTAAATTTTTGTTATTAGATATTTCGAAACAAATTTTTTTTCTACTGGATTATCATATATTTTAAATTTTTATTTTTATTAATATTTTTAAATGGAAAAAATAAAGATGATTGTTTTTATTTTATTAGTTCTTTATTAGATTCAACTTTTTGAGTTTTTATTTCTTTTTTATTATTGAAATTACTCAATTTTACCTCTTTTTAAACTAATTTAAAATTATTCAAATTGGTTTAAATTACCAAATTATTATTCAAGAAGGGAAAAAGTTTTTATATTAAATTTAAAAATGTATTTTACATCACTATTTATATAGTCAATTGTTACTTTTTTACTAAAGTTATTTCAAAAATTTTTTAAAATTATTTAAAGATATTTAGTAATTTTTTTTAAATCCTTATAAAAATGGAAAAGATAGATAAATTATAGTTACGGTTGATTTTCCTTTAATTTTAGACTCTTTTTATTTTAGGAATATTGATAATATTTTAAAATTAAATCCTGATGAAAATATTAAATGTTTTTATAATTCTTTTTATAAAGAAAAGGATGATATGAATGAAATGAAAAATGAATGAAGTAAAAATAAAATAATTTTTTATTTAATTAAATTGTAAAATATATTTCTAAATTAACTAAAATATTTTATTGAATGAAAAATAATATATTCTATAAAAAAAATATTATAACCTCTCAATCTTTATTTTATCAATTATTTTATTTATTAAATGAAATTTTTGTGAAAATAATCAAATTTCATTTTTAATTGATTTATTTATGATAAATTATAAATTAATTTTTGTTTATTTTATATTGTAAAATAATTACAGAAATTTCCTCTTTATCTTCTTTGTTAAATTTAATAAATATATATTCTAAAATTATTTTTTTATTTATGATATAAAAAAAATTTTTTTAATAAACAAAAATAAATTTTAATTAAAAATTTATATAAAATCTTATTTTAAAATTATAAAAAATTTAATTTAAAATAAAATCTATAATTTATATAATAAAATATTATAATTATTTGAAAGCGACAATAGTCTAGTGGTTAGGATATTTGCCTTCCAAGCAAGTGACCCGGGTTCGAGTCCCGGTTGTCGCAATCTTTTTAAAAAAAATTTTTTCATAATATTTTAAAATGAATTTATTTATTTTTAAAAAATATTTCTTTTTATAAATTTTTTTTATTCAAATATAATTAAGTAAATAAAATATTATTATATATTTTATTTTAAATTACTTTTAATTTTAGTATTGAACTTAAATTTAATATTTTTAAATTTGATTTTTATTTATAAATGTCTCATGATTTTTTAAAATATTCCTTATAAGCGTAATCTATGCCTTTATTAATTTTATAAATAATGAAATCTGTCATCTCTGAATTAAATCTTTTTTTATTTTTTATATCATTTACAGTTTGATTTGAATTTGTCATTTTTTTTTCCTCATAACAAAAATTTTCAAAAATAATTTCAACTTCATTATAATTTAAATCATAATTAATAGAATATTCGGCATAAATTATTAATTTTTCTGCTTTTAATTTATTTTTTGTAACAATAGCATTCATTAATTTATAATTGAATGGTTTGAAATAAGTAATTGTTTCTGTGTTGTTTGAAATAAAAACTAATTCATATATATAAGGTTTTATTAAAAAATATAATGATAATATTGCATTAAATTCTTCTTTTTTATTTTTATTTTTAATTTCATATAATATTTCTTTAAATCTGTTTGAAAAATTAATTTCAATTTTTGATTCAAAAGACCTAAAATAATTTTTAAAACTTGTATTTTCAAATTCTGATTTATTTAAATTCATATTATAAGAATTATTTTGTAAAATAAAATTAAATGATAAAGTATTATTTTTATTATCTATTGTAAAAATAAGTTTTTCATATACAATATCAAAAATAATATTATTTAATGAAATAATTTGTTTGGTACTTGTATTTGTGAAAAATAAATTCATTATTCCTGAAACTAAACATTTAGAATAATTTATTGAATTTTCTTTGGTGTTATTTTCTTCACAAATTGGAATAAAATAAATTAATTTATTTGCTTGACAATTTTCCATAATTGTAACATCTTCTTCTATATTATGAACTTCTTTATATAAATCTTTTTCAATATAATTTTTAATATATTTTAATTCTTCCTCATTTTTTCCAATTGTAAATTTAAAAAATAAAAGAAATACAAAAATAAATCTAATAAACATTATAAATTAATTAATTATAAAAACTAAAAAAAAGAAATAAAAAAAATAATAAATATAAAAAAATATTAAATTTTATTTTTTAGTAACATTAGTCATTTTAATATTATTTAACTTAGGATCATATGGTGCATTAACAATATGTAAAAAATCAATTAAATTATCTTCAGCATTACTATTAAGAAATAGTTTAGATTCAGAAAGAATAGTAGAATTTTTAATATTACTATTTTTACTATTAATATTATTATTTTTCTTAGATAAATTTTTTCTATCTTCACTACTATTATTATTATTAGAATCTTTATTAGAAGAATGAAAATCTGAATTTTCATCTTCTTCACTTAAATTTTCACTTAATTGACTTTGAATTAAAAGATTACTTTCATTGCTTTTTTTAAAAGCTCCAGTTTTTTTTCTTTTAATTTCTCCTTCATTATTTAAATTAATATCTGAATTATTATTATTCTCAATTTTATTTCCATCAAAACCTTTTGGATTTTCAATCCAATCAAAAACAAAATCTTCATAATAAACACTAAATAATAATTCTTTTAAAATTCCTTTTAAAAAATCATAATCAGGTCTTTCATCATATCTTAAACTTCTAGAATAATCTAACATAGTTAAAAATTCTTTTGGTATATCTCTGCATAAAACTTCAATAGGAACTGTTAATTTTTTTTCTAATATTTTCTTATATTTTTCTTTTTGATTTTTTCCTAAAACATTTTGCCAAGGTAATTTTTTTTTCATAAAATAAATTAAAACATAACAAATACTTTCTAAATCATCTCTTCTACTTAATTCAATTCCTAAATGATTATTAATTGAAGCATATCTTGGAGTTCCAATCATTTCATGTAATTCTCTATATAAAATATGTTCCATTGTCTTTTTATCTTTAAATTTTTTACTTAAACCAAAATCAATTAAATAAATAATATTACTTTTACTTCCTAATCCAATAGTAAAATTTTCTGGTTTAATATCTCTATGAATAAAATTTTTTTTATGAAATTCTTCAATTCTTTCAATCATTTGAATAGAAATTAATAAAATTGTTTGAAGAGAAAATTTTTTCTTACAAAAATTGTATAAATCATTTAATGATGGTCCTAATAATTCCATTGCAAGATAAAATGAGTCTAAATATGCTCCGTAATCAAAAATTTTTGGAAAACCTTCTGAGTCTGAAAAAAAATCTAATATTGATTTTTCATTTTCTAATTGAGGTTCTTTTCCTTTTAATGATGATTTGTCTACTTTTATTGCAACGTATTCTTTTTGTATTGTGTCTAATCCTATATATATTTCTCCAAAGGTTCCTGTTCCTAATAATAAGGATTTACGACTTTGAAAACGACCTCCAAATATTAGTAATGATGATGGGTCTATTGTAGTTTGAGGAGTTTTTTCACGCCTGTTACGACGCTTTTTAGGTTCCATTTTTTATTCTTTTTATTCTTTTTTTTTTTTGAGGTTTTTATTTTCATTTTTTTTTTTGAATTTATTTGTTTATTTTTTTTTTTTGAAAATTTCTTTTTTTTATTAAGGGAATATTTATTTTTTATTGTGTTTGTGGATTTAGAATATGGTTAATTATGAATTTATGAAATATATATTTATTAGTTCTATTAAAAATAATATTTAAATTATTCTATTAATATAATGTATATTTTTAATTTTTAAACTTATTATATTCTTAATATATTATGAAATATCAATATATTGTATCCTTAATTTTATTCATAATTCATTATTAATGAAATATTATTTGAAATATTTTTTTTTTAGTTTTTTAACAAAAAAAATTTGACGATAGGAAACTTTTTTAAATTAATTATTGATTATTCATTTATATTTATTTTTTTATTTGGTTATTTTATTTAAATTTTGTAATATTGAGTTAATGATTATATTACTTATTATTTTGTAATATTTTATTTAAGATATATAGATTTATATAATCTATATTTTATATACTAATTTTTGTTATTTCTAATTTTTTTTTATATATTTAATTTATGTGGTTGAATTTAATCACTAATTTCTTTTCTTTTATTATAAGAATTATTTTTATTAATTTTAACAATATAATTTTATAATATTATTTTTTAAACTGTCAATTTTTCTGAATATTATATAAATCAATCTTAAATTTTTATAATTTTTTTATAAATGATAAAAAATGTTAAGGCAGATTTTTTCCTTTTTGTAAACATGTTTTATTTTTTCATTAAATTAAATTTATATTATTATTAATATATAAATATTATCTTTTAGTCATTCTAAAGAAAAATTTTAAATTTTTTTCTTATTTCTTCAAAATAAATTTTTTATCTTATTTCCTTAATTAGAAGAATAAAAGACCAAATTGATTATATAACAAAGTAATTTTGAAATTTTTTTATAAAATAAAAATAAAAAGATAAAAATATATTCTTTTATTTAAGCTTTTTTTAAAATTAAGAATTTATTTTCATGAATCATTATATTATTCATATTATTATAATTAAGAGTTTTTTTATTTTTTTATTGACTTACTTCAAAAAAACATATACATTTTTTTTATTCTAGTAACAACTACTATTTCTTTATAATTAAGAACATCAAAAAAAATTAAAATTAAATAAAGTTATTTATATATAATATGAATATTCGAAATACTTTAATAAATAGTTCTTTATAATATATTAATTTTATACATATTTCAATCAAATTTTTTTTATTTTTGAATTAAAATAGATTTGTTAAATCTTATAATATAATTATAGAAAGATATTAAATCAAAAATCTATTGATAAATAAAAAATAAATAATAAAAATTGTTTTTATTTCAACAATAAAGTAATATAATTAATTATTTTCTATTATATTATAATTTTAATTAAATCTGAATTTTCCTATTCAAAGAATGATTATAAAACAATATAAATAAAATTAAACATTATTTAAAAAATATAAATATAATATTTTATTTGAAAATTTGAATTTTGAATAATAATAATTTTAAAAAATAATTTATTTATTTTAATATGAGTAATAAAGAAGAAGAAACGATTTCAAATAATAAAACGAATAATAATGAGAAATTAATAAATGAGCAATATGAAATAATGTCAAAATTAGGAGAAGGTAATTTTAGTATTGTTTATTTATCAACTCATAAATTAACAAAAGAAAGAGTTGCGATAAAAGTTTTAGATAAAACTAAAATAAAAAATTTTTCAGATAAAAAAAGAATTGAAAGAGAAATTTCAATATTAAAAAAATTACATCATTTTAATATAATAAATATTTATTCAACAATTGAAGATAAAAATACAATTTATATAATACAAGAATTTGTTCAAGGAAGAGATTTATTAGAATATATAACATCAAAAAGATCTTTAGATGAAAAAGAAGCATGTCATATTTTTCAACAATTAATTTTTTGTGTTGAATATATACATAAATTAAATATATCACATAGAGATTTAAAACCAGATAATATTCTTTTTACAAATGAAAAAAATATAAAATTAATTGATTTTGGATTAAGTAACTTTTATAATAACAATAATAACAATGATAATACTATTAATAATTCAAATAATAAATCAAATAAAAATAAAACTAAAAATAATAAAAATAATAAAAGTAATATTATTAATTTATATAATAATAATGATAATTCATTATCAACACCATGTGGAAGTCCATTTTATGCAGCTCCTGAAATGTTAAAAGGAGAAAATTATAATGGCTTATATATTGATATTTGGAGTTGTGGAATAATTTTATATTATATGTTAACTGGAAATTTTCCTTTTTATGATAATGATGGTAATAATATTAGTCTTTTATATAAAAAAATTATTGAAGGAAGATTTAATATTCCTAATTATTTATCTTTAAATGCAAAAGATTTAATTAAAAAAATATTAGTAACTAATCCAAAAAAAAGAATTAAAATAAATGGAATTTTGAAACATCCTTGGTTTAATTTAATTGATAAAAAATATAATTATCATGAAGGAATTAATATTAATATTAATATTATTCCAATTGATGAAGATATTATTTTTCAAATGGAAAAATTGGGTTTTTCTAAAAGTGATGTTAGAGAAAATGTTTTAAGAAATGAATTTAATTATATTACTACTACTTATTATTTATTAGTTAGAAAAAAAATGAGAAGAGGTTATGAAAGTGTTAGTGATTTAAAAAGTCATTTATATGTTAATTTTATAAAAGATAAACATAATTTATTAAAAGATTATGAATTTAATATTGATAATGTAGTTTATGAAAGAGCAAATAGTAAAAATTGGATTAAAAAAATTGATAATGATGAAAATATTGATGATAATAATAATATTTCTAATAATAATAATGAAAATAATAATAATATTAATCAAAGTAATATTATTAGTATTAATAGTAGTAATAATAATATAAATAATCTTAATGATGATAATTCAAATATAAATAATAATATTAGTATTAATTTTGATAATAGTAGTATGAATATGGATATTAAAGGAGATAATGGTATAATCAGTAAAAAAAATACAGTATATACAAAAGAAAAAAAAAATAAATTTCCATTGAATTTAAGAATTAAAAAAATAAATCATAAATTTGAAAATGGAAAATATTTTAATATAAAATCATTAAATAATACAACAATAAAAGACAATAAATATTTTTCACTAAATAATTCAAATCTTATACAAAATACAAATGGGAAAAAAATAACAGAAGATAATTTAAGTAAAAGAAATAATAAATCAGTATTAAATAGAAGAATAATAAGGAAAAGATTATTAAACAAAGAATTTGAATCAAAAACAATTAATAAATCCTTAGATAAAGGTAAAAGAGAAATACTAATTAAATCTACTTATAAATCAAACTTTAATGATTTTAACAAAAATAAAAAAAGACTAATTTCATCAATTAATTTTAATAATAAAAGTTTTGATTTATTTAAAATTAAAAATAAAAAAAATATTTCTGATTTACATTTAAATAATAAAACAAATGATAATATTAATATTGATTTAAATAAAAAATTATTTGATAAAAATAATGAAAATTCAATTCAACAAAATTCAACTACAAAAGAACTTAATCATTTATCAAAAAGTACAAAGGAATTTTTAATTCATAATAATTTAAATAAAAAATCTTCTTTAACAAAAGATAATGAAATTAATAAATTAATTTCAAATTCAAAAAGTAAAAATATAAAAAAAAGAAATTTGATAAATCAAAAATTTATTAATAATAATATTAATATTTTTAAAGTTAATACCACTCAAAACCATTATATTAAGGAACTTTTTACATCGAAAGAAAAAAATGAAAATAAAAAAAATGAAAAAAAAGAATATAAATATAAAACAGAAACTGATTTTATTGATATTAATGAAGGAATTATAAATAAAAATGAAATTATAGATAATATAAATAAAGAAAAAAATATAAATAAAAGTAAAATAAAAAATAATTTAGAAGATAAAATAGAAGATAATTTATATAGAGATATCAATAATGAAAAAATTAAAGAATTTACTTTTGATAATGATAATTTAAAAAATGAAAATGATTTTAGTTTTAAAGAAGAAAATATAAAAAATGAAAATTCATTTAATAAAGGTAAAGAAGAAAATATAATATCAAATAAAGAAGAAAAAATAAAAACAAAAAAAAATGATAAAAATACAACAGAAAAAAAAGTTAAAAAAATACAAAAAGACAATTTCAAAAATATAAATGAACAAATTCAAGATTTTAAAAAAGAAAATACTCCTTTTAATTTATTAAACATATATTTTATTCAAACAAATATATTAAAAAAGTATTTAATAAAAATAATTTCTTCACTTAAACTAAAGTGTAAATTAATAAAAAATGATTCATATAAAATTATTTGTGAAAAGAATGAATCAGATTTAAATATAAGTTTCCAAATTGAAATAATGCAATCTTCAATTCCAGAATTTTCAATAATAAAATTTTTAAGAATAAAAGGTAATATAAATCAATTTATTACTTTTCAAAAAAATATATTATCAAAACTAAATAAATTACTATAAAATATTAATAATAAAAAATTTAAAAAAAAAATTACATTAATTTAAAAAAATAAAAAAAATATATTATTTATTTAAAAAAAAATAATCAAAAAAAAATCAAAAATATAAAAATGTCAGAAGAACAAATCCAAAAAAGAGTAGATTCAGAATTAACAACATCAAATTTAGAGGCTGAAGAAGAAGAAATAGAAAAAAATCCAAACGACATATCATACATAGAACAAGCATTAAAAGGAGATTTTATGCCTGCAGTTTTAATGTTAGAACAAAATTTAATTAATATAGATGAAATAGTAAATGAAAAAGAAGGACAAACTTTACTTCATTTAAGTTGTCAAATTTCATATTATAATGTATGTCGTTGTTTTATTGAATTTTATAAAGCAGATATTAATATTAAAGATTATAATGGAAGAACGCCTTTTCATTTATTATGTATGAGTAAAGTAAAAGATATTATGTTATTTTCTTATTTTATTAATTTAGAAAATATTAAGTTAAATGAAGAAGATAATTTTGGAATTACTCCTTTAGGTTATTGTATCATTAATAATTTTAATATTGGTTTTTTATTTTTAGTTTCTAGAAATATTAATTTAAATCATATTGATAAATATGGAAATAATTATTTATATTATGCTATTAAAAATGATAATATTTTTGCTTTTAATTTTTTAATTAATCATTCTGATGGAAATAATATTAATAATATTTATTATGAAGAAAATGTGACTTTGGTTGATGCATTAATTACTAATAGAAAAGTTAAAATTTCTAATCATATTATTCATTATTTTATTAATCAAATTAAATTAGAAAGTATTGTTAATTGTACTAAAAATATTTTTTATTTCCCTTTTTATAATCAATTTAATTATGAAGCTTGGAATACTATTTTATTATATAAAACTGGGAATTTAAAATATTTTCTATATTTACTTATTCCTAATTGTTTTAAATATTATCAAAGAAAAAATTCAAGAAATAATAATTCTTCTTCTTTATATATTAATTCAGAAAAAATTAAAATCAAAAAAATAACAAATAATAATATACCATTTAATGAAGATATAATATATAATTTCAAAATGGAAAATTTATGCTTATATATAGAAAAATTATTTTTAAATAGTGGAAGAATTTATATGAAATATTTAATAATATTATTTTATATATTAACTTTTTTAATAATGATAATTTCATTTTGGTCAACAAAAGCTACTTTTTTAAAACATATAATTGGAATATTTTTATTTATATTTTTACTTTTTAATTTATTTTTCTTAGATAGATCAAAATTAAATACTGAAAATTTTATTGATCAAAAATTTTTTCTTTCTGATAATGAAAATAATGTATTAAGAGAATATATTAATTGTACTGTTCCAATACAAACAAAAAATATTCCAACAGATGAAAATGAAATATGTGAAATTTGTTTAAAAAGAAAAATAAGAACAACACATCATTGTTTAATTTGTAATCGTTGTGTTAAATTTTTTTATTTTCATAGTGAAATATATGATATTTGTATACATAGAAATAATGTTTGGAATTACTTAAATACAATTTGGCCTTTAATTATTATTTTTTTATTAATTGGATTTAGTTATTCAATTTTTTATAATTTTATTTTCTTTATTTTCAGTATTTATTTCTTAGGAAAATTTTTATCTATTTTTATTTGTATTGGAACTGATACAACTTATTATAATGCATATAATTATCATAATGAATGTTGTGATGATGATGTTTTTATGAGAAAAATGAGTAATGGATATTTTCCTTTACCTAAAATGTTTAGAGTTAGTTTTACTGAATTTTTTAAGAATTTGTTCAAAAAAAATAAATTACTTTTGTTATAATTTTTAATTATTTCAGAAAAAAATAAATTATTTTTTAATAATAAAAAATATTTAAATTATATTTTCTTTTTTTTTGATTTGTTTTTATATATTTTTTTTATTTGTTATTTTTCGATAAAAATAATTTTTATTTTTATTGAAGGAATAAATATTTAATTTAGATTTTAAATATATGAAAATTTTCAAAATAAATTAAGTAAAATAATGATTCAATTATTTTTAAAAATTTTTTCACAGACAAAGAAAAAATAATTTATAAAAAAATAGAAAATATATTTATTAAGAGTTCAAAATAACATTATTTATTTTAATAATATGAAAAAAGATATATAATTCAATTAAAAAAATATAAAGATATTTAAATATTAAAATATTGGAAAAAATATGAATTATTAATATAATTTTTCAATTATATAAAAAATTAATGAATAATATTAATCATGAAATTATAATATTTTTCTATTTATTATTTATTATTGTATAAAATTAAATTAAATGAAAAATATAACAAAATCTCATTTTATTCTAAATATTTTATTAAACAAGAATGAAGAAAATATAAAAATCTCTTCATTATATCAATTTCTTTTAAAAACAGTTTAAAAATTCAAACAACCAATTTTTTTTATAATAATTA
>JAEEGK010023885.1_pt1 | contig 12714 bp, 8 predicted proteins | sample 8958771 | NCBI WGS metagenome assembly JAEEGK01 (sample SAMN16246547, study PRJNA631951) | gut metagenome | biome: gut microbiome; feature: rumen; material: SC-attached | host: Bos | place: Iran: Karaj | collected 2018-10 | reverse complement strand
TGATTTGAAAAATTTTTAAGATGTTTTTAGTTAAATTTTTTTTTTTTTTTTTATTATTTTTTTTTTTTTAGATTTAGTATTTTTTTAAATTTTATTTTTGATATTTTTGATAAAAGAGAATTTTATTATTTTTTTTTTTATTTTTTTTTTTTGGTTTTTATTATTATTTTTTATTTAAATAAGGAAATTTTATGTTTGGGGATGAAAAAGAATATGGGAAATCTATTATGAATTCTTTATTAATTTGTTTAATTGATGAACAAAATGAAAAAAATCAAATTTTACAAAAAATTTCTGAAAAAATGGAAGCAACTTATACTCAAAGAATCAAATTTATAATATATAAATCAATTAATGAATTACCTTTTAAAAATTTAAATGAAAAAGTTGGTCAAAATGAAAAAGGAATAATTAATATGACATGGTTAAATAATCTTTATAATAATAAACCAAGTGTTTTTTTATTATTTTATTATTTTTCATTTACTTCAAATATTAAAAATGAAGAAGAAAAAATTATTAATGATATCCAAAAAATAAAAAAATACGATGAATTGAGTAATATAATGCTTTTTATTATTTTCAATAATTCAAATTATTATTTTGATTATAGAAAAAATAATTTAAAATTAGAAAATTGTTTTGTTTGGAATACAGTTGATGATATAAATAGATATGATATAAAAAAATTTTCTTCACAAATATTACATTTATCAAAAGATTATTATAAAAAATTGAAAAATAAATATATTAAAAGAAAAGATATGGTTGTAAGTGATGAAGAAAAAACAAAATATAATATAAAAATTGGAGTAGTTTCTATAATAAAAAGTAAAAAAAATGTTAATTTAAATGCAAAATATTTTAAAGAAGCATATGAATATATAAAAAAAACTTTAATTAATATTAAAAATTATCATTATGGAAAAATAGAAACACCAAAATTAAATTTTTTTGAAATTAAATCAACTGCAGATTGGATCTTTTATAAAATTTTAAGATTAACTTCAGATACTGTTTCTCAGAAAGATCAAATTAGTTTTTACTATAATCATATAAATAAATTTTCTCATTCTCAATTTGAAGAAAAAAATGATAATTTTAATTTTTTTACATATTATTGGTTATATATTAGAACAAAAGATTTTATTCATTTTCTAATAAAAAATTATACAATTAATTATGAAATTAATGAAAATTTTATTGGAAATATAAGTTTAAAATGTTTATATTATTTAAACCAAACAATTGATTTTTTTAAAAATAATTTTGAAAATTTAAATTTAGGAAAAATTAATGTTGGAAATAAAGAAATAGCTTTTGATAAAATTAAAAAAGAAGATTCAAAATATTTTGGTAAAACTCCATTATATCAATATCAATATGATCCATTAAATTTAAAGAAAATTGGATTTAATGAATTAGGTTATATAAAAAAATTTATTGTACATAACCAAATTTCAATTGATAAATTAATTAAAGAAATTAATGAAAACATTTCAAAAAAAATAATTGAACATTTTGATCAAGTAAAAGGTTTAGATATATCAAATATTAATTTTTATCTTTCTATTTTAAGTTATTTCAATTCACAAAAATATCTTGATAATGAAAATATTTATTCTAATTTAGAAAATATTTATCATTTAATACAAAAAACAAAATATATAAATAAATATCCAAAAATTATTTTATATTTTTATTCAAAATTTTCAGATTTTATTATTAAAAAACAAGAATCTGTATCTTTATCTCTTAATGAAAAAAAATATTTATTTGAAATATTAATTAAATTAGGCATTTTTAGAAATTTAAATGAAAATGAAGAAAATATTTTATTTCAATTATTTAATGATTCAGAATTTGTCAATTATAAAAAAGAAACAAATAAAGAAACTCCAAATTCAAATTCAACTCCAAATGAATCTTCATCATTAGGAAATATTAATTCTAATGATAAACATATTTTATATATTAATACTCAAAAGAATATTAAAAATTCTCTATTTAATTTTGAATATACTATTAAAGATTTTAATAAAGAACAGTCAAAAAAAATGTTAGATTTAATTGAATATGATATTAAAATAAGTACTTCATTAAAAAATGAAAACATTAAATTTACATCAATACAATTAGCTTTTGAAATTGAAAATAGAAGAGGAAAAAATACAATTGATATAAGAAATATTCCAAATGAGAGATTTGAATCAGAACTTTCAAAAGATAATCCCTTAATATTTAAATATAGATTTTTAGTGAAAGATTATAATTCAAAATTATTTTTGAAAAAAGTAATTTTTACATTAGAAAAAACACCTTTTTATATTTATATTAATTATTTCTCTCATTCAAATGATAATATAATATTTCTTACAAAATTTTCAAAAAATATTTTAGAATTTGAATGTCCAAATTCAGTTAAACTTGGAATAAATGAATATTATAATTTTGATTTTTCATTAAAAATAGATCAATCATATAATATAGAAATAAAAGATTTAATATTTGAATTTGAAGATAATAAAAATATAAATAATGAAATTAATTCACCAAAAAAAACAAATAATTCTGTTTCAAAATCATTTCATTTAAAAAATCAAAAGTATGTTGATAAATATGTTAGTTTTTTTGGGATGATGCCTGCACAAAGTCAAATTTTAAAAAAGGACAGTTTAAAAACTTCATCTGAATTTGAAATTTTTTTATTTAATCAATTTAATAATAGTTTAGAAGAAACAAAAAATGGAACAAAAATTATAATTCCAAATTTAGAATCAATAATTAAAGAAGGAAAAAAAAGTCCAATTATAATGAGATTTAAAGAAGAAGGAAAATATAATATATTATTAAAAACAACATATAAAATAATAAAAAAAGAATTAACTAATGATTCTTTTGAATATATTGAAAGAAAATTAATTGATTTTGAAATTATTGATCCTTTTAATTTTAAATATGAACTTTCTTGTAATAATTATATATCTAAATCTGGAAAAAAAGAATATCCAAGTGGAAAAAATATAAAATTAGAATTATTAATAGATAATAAATTAGATTCAAAAGTAATAATTAAAGATATTAAAGAAGAATTTGTAGATAAATTTAAAGATAATATTAATATTAATTTAACTTTACTTAATTTATTACATATGGAAGATTTAGATAATGAAATTAAAGAGTCACTTTTTACTATTATGAAATCAAGTGAACATTCAATTCCAATTGATTGTGTTTTTTTAAATGAATGTCAAGAAGAATCTATTGGTAATTTAAATTTAATTTGGATTAGTGAAAAAATAGAAGAATTTTGTAATCAATATAATTACATGTTATATAATGAATATAAATTTCCTTTTCCTGATGATATTATAATAAAGAATTTTGATTTAGATTTAAATTGTGATTATAGTATAACTAATAATAATATTATTTTATTGAAAATTAATATTATTAATAGAAATAATTTACCTAAAAGATTACATTTTAATATTGATAAATCAGAAAATTTTTATTTAAGTGGAATTAATAAAAAATTTTATTTAATTCAAGGAAATCAACAATTGGATTTAGAATTTCAATTAATTCCGACAGAAATTGGTTATATAAAATTACCTCCTTTTAAAGTTATTGAATATCCTTATAATAGTAATAAACAATCAGATAGGTTACATTCTTTATATTATTTTCCAAATTATATTACAATTGATTAAAATAAATATTTAAAATAAAAAATTATTTAATTTTTTTAATAATTTAATATTTGTATAATTTAAATAATCAATTCACTAATTTAAAAATATTTGTAAAAATAGCTAACCATTATTATTAACAATTCTTCACTATTTAATTAAATTTATTTCTTATTTTTATTTTTCAATAATATTTATTATATAAAAATAAAATAGCTTTAATTAAAAAAAACATGTCAATAAATATATTACCTAATTATATAATCGAAGGATATATAATTCCATATTTAACTTCAGAAGATTTATTTTATAGAATAAGGCCATTAAATTCTTTTTTTTTTGAATGTACAAAAAATACAATTCAAATAAATTTTCCAGAAGAAATGATAGGAAATTTAAAAAATTTAGTTGCAATAAACAAAAATGAAGAATTAACTCAAGCATTTAATATTTTAACTCAACAATTATTTGCAGATAAAAATTTATTATTCATATATTCCCTTGAATTAAATTTTTCTTTATTAATTCAAAAAATATTAGAACAAAATACAGATCAAAGGACTTTAGATGCAATTGGTTTATTTTATAATGTAACAAAAAATGAAGATAAATATAATTTACTTTCTCAAAGAAAAATAGAAGAATTAAAAGCAATATCTGGAACTGAAGAAAGTTCAAATGAAATGAGATTAAAAATTGATGGTGCATTAAATGTAGAAGATATTGATGATAACTTTAATGAATATGGAGAAATTTTTCAAACTTTAGATGAAGTATTTTTAATGTCAATGGATTTAACTGGAGCTTTATATAAATATTTAGGTAAATTAATTGAATTTCAATATACTAAATTTAAACATAAGAAATTAAGAGAAAAATTAGAATTTTTTTTTAAACAAATTACTGAAACTTCTAATAAATGGCCAAAGAAAAAAAAATTTTTTGAAAAAACTATGATGTTAATTCAATCTTCTATTATGATTAAAAATCCTGTTAAAAAATTTATTGATTTATTAAATAAATATAATATTGAAAATCCAATTAATGATTGGTTATATCATAAAGTTGAAATTGAAAGCAATGAAGAAGGAGAATATTTTAATATATTAAATAATAGAAAAGTATTATCAATTGGAATTGATAGAATTGAAAAAATGTCTGAATTTTATAATAAATGTTTAATTTCTGATGAGAAAGAGAGTTATTGTGAAGTTAAAAAGAAAAAAATTTTAATTCCTGATTTTCTTTTTATTGTCAGTTTAATTAATTCTAAATTCGAAATTTCAGAAGATTCATTTGAAATAACAAATAATCTAATTAAAAAATATAAAAATTCTATTAAAAGAATAAATAATTAAAAAAATAAATATTATATTAAAAATGATATATAATATTATTTAAATTCAAACCTCCTTAAAATTAAATTATTTTTTATTGATTTTGATACTTTTAATTCCATTATATATTGTTTATCCTTATCTAATTGACTATATACAATTTCCCCTATCATTTGGCCACTATTTAATTCTGTTAAAACAAATCTTTTTTCATTTATATTACTATATACAATTGAACACATACTTAAATTATCATTTAATAAAAAATTATTATCAACATCTAAAAAAATTTCTTTAGAGTTCATTTTATAATTATTCAAATTAAAATCCCAAATATTAACTTTAAATTGATCAGGATTTGCTTTATTTATTATTTTTGTAATACAATAATTACAATCTTTTGATAATTCAATATATTCACAATATTCAAAAACTTTAATATTCTCATCATTTTTTATTGAAAATATAATTCCATAAGGAATCTTATCTTTAAGTCCTTTAATATAGAATATTTCATCCTCATTAATATGAATTTCATTTATAAAATCTAAACAAACATCACTTTTAAAAATTTTAACAATATTTTTACTTTCAACATCAAACAATAAAGGTTTTTGATAATCAGAAACACAAATTAAATAATTAGAATTATTAATAAATTTAACATTAGTATTTAAATTTTTTTCTCCTTTATTATATAAAGCAAAAGAAGAAGTAATATCATTTAAATTCCATAACATACAAATAATATCTCCTTCAATACAACCTAAGGCAATATAAAATCCATCATCTGAGAAACAAGAAGAATAAGTATTTAAACCAATTAAAGGAATAATTTCATTTCCAATAATATAGTCATAAATAAAAACTATATTATTTGAAGTTTTAATTGATATTAATGTTGTCATACTTTCTTCGGGAGATATTGATATACTTTTATACCAATTTAATGTTTCATTATGCCATTTTTGAATTAATTTTTTTGTGTCTGTATCAAAAATACATATATTATGTTCATCTATTATTAAAAATATATTATATTTTTCTATATATTTGAATGAGTAAATTGAATTAAATGTTTTATTAAAATATATATTTATTGGATTATTATTATCTTTTACTCTATTTTCTTGTTTTTTATTTGGATTAAAATTTGTTATATTTATCTGATAATCATCCACTAAAATTAATTTTGAATATTTAAATGAATAATAATAATCTGTGAATTTTGGTTTTGGTAAAATATCAAGAAATCCTTTTTCTATATTGAAAAAATATATTGTTTCTTTATCAGTTACAAAAAAGTTATTACAATCATAACTTATATTTCCAGCACAAATATTATTATTATTAATATATTCATCAAATTTAAATAATATTTGACTATTAAATTGATATTTTACACCTTTTGAATAATCTATATCAATAAAATAAATTCCACTTTTAATAATATAAAAAATTTTATCTTTATTTTTATTAATTAAACAAGATAACAATTCATTATATTTTTCAATATTCTCAATTTTAAAATGGCTAAGAATATTTGGTTCAGAATCCATAGTAATAATTTTTAAATCAGCATTTTCACTAATTGAAATTATAATATCCATATTAATATATTTCAAAGGTGATTCTTCTTCAATATATAAAACATTTTTTCCTATTAAAATATCCCAAATATATAAACCTTTTTCAGTTGCCAATGAATAATATTTACATGATTCACTAAAAGAAGTACAAATTCCATCATTTATTATTGAATCTAATTCTAAATCAACAATTTTATTCCCTTTTTTAATATTATAATGTGTTATTTCATTGTATTTTATTATTATAAATGAATTATTATTTATTGCAAAATCAATTCTAAAAATATTCTTTGATTTATATTTATAAATTGGTTTTTCAATGTTATTTAATTTCCAAATGAAAACTGTGTCTTCTGTTCCTGAAGAACCTATTATTCCTAAAAATTTACCATTGTTTGTTATTGTTGGTTTTGAAAATTTTAATTCAGTAAATTCATTCTCTATTGGATTATTAAATGTAATTGTTTCAATTGATAAGTCTTTATATGGAAATATTAATTCTTTTTTTTTATTAATTTCTATATTAAAATCTTGATTTATTATTTCATTATTTTGATTTGTTTCTTCATTTTTTTTTAAATGATTTATTTCCTTTTCTTCTTCTTTTTTTGTTATCATTATGAAAAATAATTAATTAATTTCTTTAAAATAAATTATAATTTTGAAAAATCTACTTAAATTTAATTTTTTAATATTATTATTTCAATTTATAAATTAATAATATAATGATTTTTTTCAATATTATTTGAGCATTTGATTATAAAAATCTTATATTATGAAATTGAATTTTCCATATATTATTTTATATTTTTTATCATTATTATTTAGAAATAAAGTTCTGAATTATAAAATTTTAAAAAAATAAATAAAATTAAAATTATATAAATAAATAATTATTTAAAAAATATAATAATTTAATATTTTAAAATACTAATGAATAATTTTTTAAAAAGAATTTTAATTTTTCATTTCCCTTTTGCATTTGCATATTTTAAATATTCAAATTATTTCAAAAATGCTGTAGATTTCCAAAAAAGAGTAATATACTTATTACAAATAAGTGGATTATCAAATGAAGTAATAACAACATATTCTTCAAAAATTATATCATTATTTCCTTTTTTTCTTCTTGCATGTGCATTATTTTCAATTCTTGCAATATTAAATATAAAAATATTTCAATTATTAAGTGGATTTATTTCATTTTATATTGGATTAATTTTTGTTAATCCTTATGTTACAATTAATAAACAATTAAGAATGTATCCTAATTATTGGAAAAGTTATATACCTTCATTTGAGTTTATAATAATAATTGTTGCTGCAATTGGAATGATTTGTTCTGCTTTTGTTGTTCATGAAAAAGATAATGAAAATAAAGAAAAAATAGATTAAAAGATATTTTTAATAAAAAAATTAAATATAATATATTTATAATGGATAAAATAAGCAAATTACTATTTATTTAAATTATAATAATTAAAATATTGACTTTTTTTTCATTTATTACTTATATCAGTTATTTATTTTTTTCATATAAACAATTTTTCTTTGTTTATATGAAGGACCTTTCATATTTATTTTATTATTATTGAATTCATAATTGTTATACATAATATTTTTAATACGAGATTTATCTCTTTTATTTCTATCATCTCTTTTAATTGTATTTTCTATTTCAGAACTTAATATTTTATTAAAAATATCATTTGTTGATTTTATTTTTTTATTAAATGATTGTGTTGCATATTCTTTATATGTATTATTTAAATTAATTCCAAAAATATTATTTTTTACCATATTTTTATTATTATCTATTCTCACAGATTTTGATAATTCTCTTAAATAAATATTTTCTGTTAATAATTCAAAAACATTTTTACATATTTTTTTCTCTCTATCTAATGAAATAAAATAATTATATTCTATAACATATAATAATTTCAAACAAGCTAATTTTAATTTTTGATTATTTTTTGATAATTCTTTAACTTCTTCTTCTAACATTTTAATTTTTTTTAAAGTTTCTAATTGAACATATTCTTCATTATATTTCCTTGAATTTTCACTATAAACTTTTATTAATGTTGAAATATATTCTTTTAATAAAGCAATTGCTAATTTATATTCCATTAATTCTTTTTCAAGTTTTGTATTCTTTTCTTCATTTAATTTTTTTTTACCTAATAAACAAAAGTTATTTTCTTTTATTAAAGATAAATTTCTTGAAAAAGTAATATTTCTTCCTAAAAAAATATTATTAATAGAACAATTATTAATATTATGTTTTTCAGAAGTTTGAATTCTTTTTTTAATAGGTTTAAAAATAAAGTCATTCATTGTAATTTTTCTAGGTTCTTTTTTTTTATTTATAATAAAAATATTTTTTGTAGAATTATGATGAAAATAATTTGAGTTATTTAAAGAAGCAGTTTTATTATCTTTTTCTTTAGAATCTTTAGATTGTGTTTTTCTTGTAATTTCATCAAATTCTGTTTTTAAATTTAAAATTATTTTATTATAACTTCGATTTGGAGAATCAATAACACTACTAGGCATAGTCATTTGAGATTTTTTATGTTTTATATTTCTTTCATTTCTATTTTTTACTTGATTATAATTCATTGGTGATATACTTCTTGTTTTTAGATTTTTGAGAATAAAATTTAAATTACTTTTTGAATTACTTAATGTTATTTGAGGTCTTTTTTTTGATAAATTTAAATGATTTATTAATAACTTTTCTTTATTTCCATTTAATTCTATATTAAATTTTATTGGAGAACTTGTTTTTGAAATATCTATTGATTTATTTGAGAAACAAATTTTTTCTTTTGATTTGTTTTTACTTGTTTTAAAATTTTCAAACATTTTCTTTTATTCTTTTATAAATAAAAAATTTTTATAAATAATATCTTTTTGTTAATTAAATTATATTAAAAAAAAACTTTTATTTCTTATAGAATAAATTATAAGTTATTGTAGAATAAAATAAAATATAAAACTTATTTATTTTTCATAATAATAGCTAATTTATTTAAATTATACAAATTTAATTTTCAATTTTTATTTTTGAAATGAATAAATAACTTATAAAAATATATTTCATCACATTTAAAATGATTAAAAGTAAAATTATTTTTATAGTAATTGAATCAATTAACTTTTATATTTTGTTTAAATGAATAGGTACTTTATATTGGTGAAAATTAAAACAAATTTTATTTTTATTTCATTACAAATTATATTTAAATTTGGAATTTTTATATAAAATAAATTATAAAAAAATATTATACAATATTTAAAAATTCTTTAATTGGCAATCATAAATTTGAAAAATTATAAAACAATATAGAAAACTAATTTTTTTTATTTAAAAAAAAAACCAACTAAAATTAATAAAACAAATTTCAAAAACTCATAAATAAACTAATATATCTTGAAATTAAATATTACAATATTAATATTATTTATTCCTTTCATATACAATTTTTATAAATGGGAGGAAAGATGACTAATATGATAAATAATATAAATAATAGTAATGAAAATGTTACAAATGAACTATTTGAAACACTTATCTTTAATGAGGGATTCTATAATGAACTTATTGAAGATATTGGTAATGATGAATTTGAAAATGAAATTCAAGACATAAAAAACGGAAAAAATTTAAATGATTATTTTGAAAACAAATTTGGATTTCAATATAATTCACAATCTGGGGATCAATTAAAAATGAAGAATTTAGAATTTATTTACTTCAATCAAGTTTTATGTAATAAATTAGGAATTATTTTTTTATTTAGTGATGATAAAAAATCATCTTTTAATAGACTTAAAATATTATTAAATAAACTAACTCAAATTACAAAAAAAGATTTAAATTCTCAGGAATTAATAAAACAAAATTGTTCAATTTTTTTATTAGATAAAACATATGAACATTTCCAATATATTAAATCATATGCTAATTTTAATGAAAATGATCTTCCTTCAATTCTTTTTGTAAAAAAAGATTTTAAAGAACAAGAATTAGATGGGGATTGTATTAAATATATTACTTCAAATTTTGAAGATATTGATTTATTTTTTGATACTTTGATTAATATGATAAATATATATAATAAAGAAATAAATATTAATAATTAAGTATATTTTTATTAAATTTCTAATTTATTTGTTTCCATTGAAATATTTAACATATTATTTATCATATCTAAATTATTATATTTATTATTGTTAATTTCATTTTCAAGTAAATTAATATATGATTCTATTACACTTAGTTTATTTGGTAATTCTAATATAAATTTACAAACTAAAGGATTTTTACTTAAATAAGGTGATTCATTAATTGAATTTTCAATATCAATTTTTAACTTATTTATTTCATTTATCATATTTATAATTCTTTCTTTCATATTATTAAAAATAGTTTTTATATTTCCTTTTCTAATATAAAAATCTTCAATTAGCTTATTTTTAACATCTTTCTCATTTCCCCAATTAAAAATATCTTCATACTGAGCATATAATCTTTTAACATTAGATAAATTTTCATGAATAAATTTCTTAAACTCTACATATATAGAATTTAATTTATCCAAAATCATATTCATTTTTTTCTTTTCCATAATAACACGATAAAAAAAATTTAAAAAAACCTAAATTCATTTTATCAAAAACCTAAATATTAATAAAAATCAAAAAAAAAATAAACTCTAAAAGCTAAAAAATCACTTTAAAAAGATTAAAAAAAAAAAATAAAAGAACTTAATTAAAACTTAAAAAAAAACTTTAAAAACAATTGTTAAAAATATAAAAAAGACTTGAAAAAATGCATAAAAAAACATTTTATTATTAAATATATTGTTTCTTATATAACTCAAATTCATCTTTCCAACCACAATCCTCAACAATCTTAGTAACAATATCATCAGTATTACCTTCTAAAAACAAATCTTTCTTAGTATCAACATCAAATCCAAACCAATTAGTAGTAAACCAAGCTCCTCCAACTTTTTCTCTATTAATAAGAACTCTCCAACTATCTTTACTAACTTCATGAGGTAATCTATTAAAAGGAAAAACTTTAAGTCCAGTTCCCATAATAAAAGTTAAATCAGCTTTTTTAATATCATTAAAATCATTAAAGAAACTATCAGGTAAACTTTCTCCATAAAAAACAACACTTGGTTTAATAGGTTTATTATCATCAGTACAATACATAATTTTACCTTGATCAATATATGATTTTAATTCATTTAAATCATAAATTTTTAAGCATTCAGGACAAGAAGCTTGAGTAATTGTTCCATGAGCAAAAGTCACTTTTGACTTTGGGCATCCTCCTTTTAATTCAAGACCATCAATATTTTGAGTAAAAATTCTATTTAAAATTTTTTTTTCTGAAAGGAAACCTTGAAATAAATGAGTTATTGTTGGTTTACAATCATCAATATTGAAACCTTTACAAAAATCATAAAAATATTCTGGATGATTGTAAAAAAGATTTATTTGAAAAAATTGTTCTGGTGATGAGAGATTATATTTTTGTTGTGTTTGAGAAAAGAGACCACCTTTTGAACGAAAGTCTGGAATTCCTGCTGATGTTGATATACCTGCTCCTGTTATGAATGTTATATTTTTAAATTTGTTTGATTTTAAACCTTCTATTATTTCTGAGTATTTATTTGGATGGGATTCTTCACCCATTGTTTGAATTTTTTGTGCTGTTTGACCCATTTTTTTTTTTAATGATTTAAATTATTTTGTTTTTTTGGTTTTTTTTTAAATTTTATAATTTTTTTTTTTAATTTATAATAATATTTTTTTGAAAGTTTTTTTTTTTTATCAAATATAGTTAATTAATTAATTAATATATCTTTTTTTATATATTTATCATTTATATATCGTTTATTTATGTTTTATAAAATTTATAATGGGATAGACTTTTTTTCATATTTTTATTTTTTTATCTTTCTTTTTGTTACATTAAAAATTAAACTTTTTATGTTTATTTTTGTATATTCTCTATTATATATAATTATATATTTTTATGTATATTATTTTATTATTTTTTATATTTTATTT
>JAEEGK010023879.1_pt1 | contig 12720 bp, 9 predicted proteins | sample 8958771 | NCBI WGS metagenome assembly JAEEGK01 (sample SAMN16246547, study PRJNA631951) | gut metagenome | biome: gut microbiome; feature: rumen; material: SC-attached | host: Bos | place: Iran: Karaj | collected 2018-10 | reverse complement strand
CGATGTATTACACAGACACCAAAGTCGCTGACAAGAAGATCTTTGATGTTTCGAACGACATCCCCGGTTATTCGGTCATCTTCTTCGGTGACAAGGACCTCGGCGGAGGAAAGATCAACGACGGAACCACATTCACCAAGAATCTGAATGTGACGGTCAACATCACCATCAACAGCTACACACTGAATCTCAGATTCGTCGAAGACACGTTCGACGGTTCTGAGATCCCGTCGACGTACACGTTCATAATCGATGATTGGGCGATAACATCGACAACGCAGTTCCACACAGGAAGCGTCACCGATTCGTTCAACTATTCATATCTTCAGGACGGTCTCGTCATGCCTCTCCCTGTCAGCCAGTCCATGGCCTTCAGTGAGATGTATGCCGGGGACACCAAGCTGTACGACGACGGAGGAAGCTATTATCTCAGACTGGTTAACTTCGAAGGTACTAATTCTGCCACCATCACATACGTGATGAAGAGCGGACTGTACACCATAGAATTCGACTTCGATGTAGAAGGCGTGGCCAACAGACCGTATCCCGAGCCTGTCCAGCTCAACCAGGACTTCGAGATCATATTCCCCGCAACGTACTATGTCAAGCCCGGATACCACTTCGTATACTACAGCATCGAAGGATCCTCTCAGCAGTACAACCTGGGTGATTCCGTTACATTGACACAGGCTCTCATCGACCATGCGCAGTACTGTGTCGTCACCGTCAAGGCGATCTGGGAGAAGAACCAGTACAAAGTGATATTCGACGTCGATCCGTCATCTGCACCCACCGTCACCATACGCGAGGGGGAGCAGATAATCATGCCCGACCTGACGGATTACACAGGACATTACATCAGCGGATGGAAGTGGTACAAGGGCACTGAGGAATCTGCGGTGTTCACCGGCGAACAGATCACCATGACATCCGAGATCATCGATGCCTACGAGGACAACGGCGACATACACGTCAGGTGCGTGTGGGCAGGAAAGACATACAGGCTGATGTATCAGGGCATAGAGCCCGATGACATCATCGTCGTCACATACAATGACACACAGCAGCCCGAGATCACCATCTGGACAATGGAGGACAGGGAATACGAGATGTTCCGCGGCTGGAGGATAGGCGAGACGACTTACGACAACGGCGGAGTGGTCCCTTTGGATGACAACATGGCCGCTGCAGGAGATGCGAACAACAATGACGTGGTATTCGACATGGTCTGGAAGCTGAAGGAGTACTACATACGCTACGACCTCAGCGGAGGTACCGGCGACAAGCCCGGCGAGACCGGACCCTATGTCCTCGGAGATGACCCCACACCCTTCGAACCCGCATCCGGATCGGCATTGAGCAACTACGGTTACTACTTCGCAGGCTGGAACTACCTCTACAACGGCGAGCAGATCCTCTACAAGGGAACCGGTGTGTTCGACAAGAAACTGGCCGACAGCGCCGTAGGCACCAAGGTCACACTCTATGCCAACTGGCAGCCTCTGATGTATCATATCGAGTACAAGAACGTGAAGGAACTGGGAGGAAAGATGGGACGCTACGCACCCACCGACGTCTTCTACGGCGAGGTCCCCATAAGCTTCCCCACTCTCATCGGATACCAGTTCACCGGATGGACAGCATCCGGTCTCACCAGCGAGGCCCAGTACAAATCGACCACTAGCTTCGTACCCTGGAGCGATGGGGATGTTGCGAACTCGGAACAGTTCAAGAACCTCTGCGGTATCAACAATGCCACGGTCATACTCACGGCCCACTGGAAAGTCATCGAGTATGAGATAATCTACGACTCCAACGGCGGAGAGGTCATGGATTTCATCCCGCAGAAGACCGTGATCTCCATGGCGGACAAGGACGGATTCCTCTATCCCGATGTGATCAGGGCCGAGAAGACAGGATATACATTGGCGGGATGGGGTCTTGACAAGGTGAATCCGATAGCCAGCGGTACCAGACTCACCAAGGAGATGATCACTTCCGAGGATGAGACCATCACCTTGTATGCGATATGGAAATCCATCAGGTACCATGTGCAGTACAGGTACACCGAGGATTACGATTACAGCACCATAGACGCCGAATACAGCGACAATGTGTACATCTCCATGCCCAGCAGGGTCGGGTACTCATTCGCCGGATGGAGCGTACAGAACGCCGGACCCAACGCACAGTACAGCAAGGACGGGGGTGTCAACTGGTACATCCTGAACGATTCCACCGAGGGCGACGCGATCTTCAGGAGATTGTGTTCCACCGACGACGGCATCGTCAAGCTTGATGCCAAGTGGGAGGCGAAGGAGTACAGGATCGCGTACAACGCCAACGGCGGTACCGGAAAGCCCCCGGTGGACCCCAAGGTCTACAAGGTCGGGGACTCCATCACGATGATGGATTACAAGTCGCTTATCGGAACCAACGGAAGCAAGACGATCATCGGATGGTCGCTGGAGGTCAACGGAACAGCCGTCAACCTCACCGACTTCACCACCGGTCTGTGCTCTGTCGCTGACGCCACCAACACCGTGAATCTCTACGGTGTATGGGTGAACGACATGTGTCTCGTGATCGTCAACCTCAACGGTGCCAGCGTAAGTTCCACGCCTTCTGGATGGTCCCTGAACGCCGACGGAACGTATGAGAAACTGGTCAACTACGGAACGGCGACCAGGGATGCATTGTCGGATTGGGACGGGATCATGCTGTCCAAGGACGGATACAGCTTCTCAGGCTGGGATTACGACAGTTCCACTGTGATGTCCACTGTCCTGGTAACACCCAGTTTCGAGAAGGTCAACATGAGCATCCTGTACATCTTCGGCGGTGTCATCGCGGTGTTCGTTGTCGGTGCGATCGTCATAACCAAACTATAAGGCGGTATCCCCCGCAAGCTGCGGGGGATACTTATCTCTTTTATCTGGCACATGATCATTTTCCGCTTCTTTGATTGAAGAACGGTCGGTTTTGCAGTATAATTCCTGCCAACGGACAATCATTGCGATAATCCTATTATCTCGTTTAGTTTACTGCAAAAAATGGTAAGTGTTTGCCCACTGTATTATATACTACCATATAGTGGTCTTACTCAAGATGTTCAGGAAGTCGCTCCCTATCATCTTCGCTGTAGCAGCGGTTGCAGTCATGCTAGCTCCTGCTGTAGATATCGGATATGCGTCATCCTACACTGCTGCGACTACAAGCATTGGCAACAATATTACCACTGACTATTTCACTGCCGGTCTGTACACATACAGGGGATCCGATCAGCCAGACTTCATAATGGATTACAGTAACAGCGATTTTACGCCTGTTACAGTCGCAGCATTCAACCAGGGAAGGGTCGCATACACACAGGAGCAGGACGGGACGTACAGGGTCAACAACGGCATCACGAATACGGCCATCAACGATCTGTATATCGCCATTACATCTTTACCGAACCACACCATGGTCGGTACCACATTCACTCTCACATACACCGTTACCGGTATTACTGAAGCTGATTTCACAGGTGTCGCCACCCTCGTATGGGGAGGAGGCTCACCAGCTGTCGAATATAACAAAGCTTATCGTCTCCATCTGAGCCTTTCCAACCTGCAGTATTCCGGCGATGAGATACCTGAGATGGAGATATCCGTTGTTATAACGCTCACGGATAACAACAGTGCCAGCTATGTATCTGCAAGCAACTCTGTTACCTTCGAGATTGCAACTCCCATCGACGAATTCAAGGAGGAACTTGACAATATCAACCCAGGTCTGGAAGAAGAGGGTATGGGCTTCTACACTGATCCCGGCAATCCTTCCACAGGTGAACCCGCAGGAGTGTACATCCAGAACTCGAACTCACAGACTCATAGTATCGCTGACAGTGATTCGGGGCGCAGCAGCATCGATGTCAATATCGTTGTACCTTCTGGTACCAAGTTCTGTGTATATGTGACCATCAAGGGAGCGTTGGCGATCTTCAGTGACCGTTCCGATCTGACGGTCACAGTGAAGAAGGTAAGGGCCAGCGACGGATACGTTATCACAAATTACGGATCGACCACTATGGAACCCAATTGGTACGGCAACAATGTGAGCAAGTATGTTTATCTGAACGGGAACAGACTGACGAACGGAAACAATAAACCTACCAATGATAACCAATACATCTCGTGCGCCGCAGGGGAGGAGATCTCCATATCATTCTCAGGGGATCAGAACACGACTTTGCTCGGTCAGACCATGACTGTTACGGCGAAGTTGGTCATGAAGTGACGTTTCTGCAAAACTCATAATGTACGAATATGATCATTTGAACGATATTTCGTTGAATGATAATCATAGGCTCCACCTCAATTGAAATCATTTACGAATAACTGTAGGCGCTAACGGAGCGGTTTTCCTGTATTATCCGTGGAAAACGAGATTATTGGTGAAATTATACATTACTAAAGACACAGTTATTAAATAATAATATAGAAATTGGCACTTATATGAAGAGCAAGGCCTTGGAGCAGGTCTTTGTTATTTCGGTCGTCATCATAATGACGGTACCGGCTTCAGCCGTAGGCTTCGCCACTACAGGTTACACTGCTACCACTCAAAGCACTGGCAATTGTATTTCGGCGAACTACTTTACCGCTAGACTGTACACATACGATTCGTTTAATCCTCAATCACCTGCCGATGTTGTTGACTTTGACAGTGATGATTTTACGGAAGTCACTGGTAGCAAGTTCAATGACATAGCGTTACCCTACAGTACTGAAGAGGGTACAAAGACCATTGCGACGAACAACTATGTGATGACGCCAGCAAATCTCTACATAGTCGTTACCAATGGTGTTGACGATCCTTTTACCTACAGCATGTCTCTGAACTTTTCCTTCTCGGATACGGTAGGAACACTGAGCGGTGTAGACGGATACATCACAGTTGGCGGTACTGAAAATACCCCAGAGACTATTTACAATTCCAACAAAGCATATCATCTGCAATTCAATGCCACATTTACTAACACTACTTTCGTTAGTGCAAATGATACGATTTCTTATGTTGTTTCTATCAGTACGATCAAATCAGTCATACAGAATATGGGCATAGTCGTAGAAGCGAGTACTTGCCAGACCGTGATAAGCCAGGAAACACCGGTAACGGAGCAGGTTAATATAACCGGGGTCGGAGAGGGAATCGAAGGATCCTATACAAAGGAGGAGTCCACAGTCGCAGGGCGCCCAACGGTGCAGGTTTCCAACAGTACCAATGAATCAGGCGGAATTGCAGATTCGAGCGGAAATGTCAACATATCCATAAGCATACCCGAGAATACACCATTTCTAATTAGAATCTGGAATAAAGAATCGTACAAGGTGTACGTTAACATCCGCATAAGCAATGTGATAGTGAACGGATCTCCGACTTCCCACGATTACGGGAACAAAGAAATGGGGAGCAATTTTGCATATTTCCTAAGTACATATGGTCCCAATTGGTCAACAGGTTCTCTCAATAATGTAATTAACAATAACGCATGGTTTTACTCAGGATCAGATCCCGTTACCGTGAGATTGACCGCTACGTTTGATGACGGAACCGGAAGAACTGCCCAAAAGGTGTTAATGCATATCATGTTTAGAGACGCGCCTTCTTCATAATTAATCAGAGACGTCGTCGTCAAGACTCAATGATTAAATCCTATCTGTTCGATAGTATTTTCATGTGCAATGATACCGATTTCCTCGAGATCATGGAGAAGAGATACTCCGTGAGGTCATATTCTTCAAAGAAAGTCGAACAGAACAAGATCGACCGCATCCTCAGGGCGGCAAGGATCGCTCCCACGGCAGTGAACAAGCAGCCTCAGAGGATCTACGTCCTTCAGTCGGACGAGGCATTGAAGAAGGCATCCGAGGTGACAAGGTTCACGTTCGGAGCTCCGCTGATCTTCCTCGTATGTTCCGATACGAAGGTCGGACATGTCATGGCAGACGGACAGTACATCGGCACCGTCGATGCCACCATAGCAATGACCCAGATGATGCTTGAAGCGACTGAATTGGGACTGGGCACATGCTGGGTGAGAGGATTCGTCAGGGATGAGGTATCAAAGAAGTTCGATCTGCCTGACAACATCCTTCCCGAAGGGATGCTCATAACAGGCTACCCGTCAGAGGATTCCGCACCAGGAAGATTCCATTCTGACAGGATCCCGTTGGATGATATGGTCACATACCTCTGATGAAACGCAGACTGTGACATTGAGGCAGTCCCAGGGGTATCAAGTGATCCTTACGGTAACTGCAAAGAGAACGTTGTCAAGGATGACGATTATGCCGTGACCGAGGTTATTCCGATAAGATGAGCTCATATATCGATCTCATGTTGTCGAAGGGCAGAGTACGATGTAGGCCTTTGCATTGTCCGTACCGCCGTTGCTATTGTCTGATAAGAAATGGATGTTGATTCCGTTTGAGTCGGTAGTTACGAACCAGTTGCTGTTTGGAGTTGGATTGGGTATGCTATTGCTGGTACCGTTTGGAGTCAGATAGATGTCGCTTCTAAGCGGAGTGGTTTTTGTATAATTAATACCGGTTGCCGTAATGGTAACTGTGATGGTGTTGTGTTTATTTCCGCCACTTCCATCGATCGCAACGATAAATTTTGTATTTGCCGGTATTTTGACATCTAATTCAGCTCTTCCACCGCTTGTAATCCCTTCACTGTTTGGATTGTCGATCATAACTGCCTGACAATCTTGGCCACCACTTGTATAACTTGTATCATCACTGGCATCTATCAAGCCAAAACCATTGAGATTGTCGGAATCATTGTCATTAATAATTGCCTGAGCATCACTGTTCGCTGTGAATGCGATCGATATTGTACCATCGTTAGGGATGTAACTTCCATTCAAGGGGGAAGACCTCGTCAAAGTGATACTCAGTGATACGGTGACGGGGATTTTGTTATTCACAGGGGTGCCGTGTATCTCAGCATTTTCGAAAAACACCGATGCTACCAGCTTATAGTAGGTTCCGGCGACAAAAGTGGAGGTTTGGTTCCATATGGGGTATCCATCTGCTGTCTCCCCACCGTACGTGTAGGTATGAATGGACCATTGGGCCGGAACAGTTCCTTGTGAATCAGTTATCGTTCCCGCAGATGATCTGGTGTAGGTTTGGTTTCCGCCATTGTCATCGATTTTGAAAAATACATTGTCTTTTGTTAAGTTGGCAGAACCGCCGACCATGTGACGTCCATTAACATCCTCGTATCTCAGAGTGCTCAGACTGGTATTGATTATGTTGGATGATGCGACATAGTCCGTATTGTTTTTCAGATACATGCCGACGGTGAAATAATCCGTCGTGATCTCATTCCCTGTGCTCTGGGTCGTCGCCGTGTAGGAGGTAGCAAAACCGACCGATACAGGGGCCACCATCATCGTGGCGACGGAGAGGATGGCCGCAGTCATGATCAGCATGTTGTTTCTGTCAGACAGCATAATGCATCCTCCCGGAGGAGAAAAGCGCATGGGCTGATGTGTGCAGATGCGACTGCCGATATGCAGTCTTAGTGCTAACTAATGCCTGCATATTATCCTCCTCTGAATACGTGGTTTGGAGTTCATAGGATATAATACTTGTTTTTAGAACAGGGATGATCTGGTGAATAAATGCTCACTTTCGCATCAATTTTTGAGTCAAATATATTACTAATCAGCCATTTAGTGAAACATTTTTGCAATCACAGGACAAGGGAGGAGAGCAACTCACTCTTTCCCTCCGGACAAACAGTTAATACGCACTACGATGGTTACATCGCTCATGCGCATTACGATCGTAGGTTGCGGTGTCATCGGCAGCAAGCTTGCCAGGGCCGCAGATGAGATGGATGAGGTCAAGAGGATCTATCTGATCGACCTCAAGAAGGAGAAGGCCGAGAAGCTGGCGGAGAGCCTCAACAAGGCCATCGTCGTCAATTCAGTAGAGGATGAGCTCTACCACTGCGATCTGGTCATAGAGGCCGCTTCGCAGGTCGCTGCAAAGGACATCCTCACCAAGACAGTCGGACGCGGAGTCGACATCATGCTGATGTCGGTCGGTGCCCTCGTGGACGATGACTTCAGAGCGATGGTATACGACAAGGCGAAGAGCTGCGACGCACGCATCTTCATCCCCTCCGGAGCACTGTTCGGTACCGACGGACTTAGGGCAGCATCGCAGGATGAGCTGTCAACAGTGGAACTCGTTTCCACAGCGGGACCCAAATCCCTAGCCCATATCGAATACTTCGACAAGCAGGGAATCAACGTCAACGACATCAAGGAAAGGAAGGTAATGTACAGCGGTACCGCAAGGGAAGCCGTCAAGCTATTCCCCCAGAACGTCAACATCGCCGCTACCCTCGCTATCCTGGGTGCAGGATTCGACAGGACCACCGTCACGATCGTTCTCGATCCGGATGCGAAGACAAACTCGCACGAGCTCATCGTGAAGGGTGCCTTCGGAGTCTCGACATGTAAGACCCAGAACGTATCTTCACCCGAGAACCCCAGTACATCATATCTCGCTTCGCTCTCGGCCATCACGGCACTGAAGCGCATCATCAGGAACGAGTGGGCAGGTATCTGATCCTCAGAGCATACCATGCGTGAGAGCAGGGCCGTAAGGCTGATGGAGAACGCCGAAGGCGTCGATAAGATAGTGATAATGAACGGCGGCGAGCCGTTCCTGGATTCCGCATTCTGGTACATCACCGAGGCGAAGACAGGCGTGTTCGAAGGATCCATGGCATTCGTCTCATCTGACGGTACCGTGGACGTCATGGTCAGCACGCTTGAAGAGGAGGCTGCAAAGACCTCCAAGGCCAATGTGCATGTATACAGGAACAGGGAAGAGCATGACAATATCATCAAGGAGATGCTCAAGGGCGCCAAGAGGATCGGCGTCAATTCCGGCGCAGCCACTTATTCCATGGTCAGCTATCTGAAGAAGATGAAGAGATGGTCTAAGATCGTCAATGTCTCCGCTGCCATCGGGAAGACCGTTTCGGTGAAGGATGAGCAGGAGATCGAAGCGATCAGCAAGGCATGTAAGATCTCATCAACGGTTGCGCAGAAACTGCCTTCCATGATCTCCGAAGGAGCATCGGAGAAGAACGTCGCCGCCGAGATGGACATCATGATGAGAAGACTTGGCGGCACGGGCAATGCATTCGACACCATCGCCGCATTCGGACCCAATTCAGCGGACTGTCATCACGTCCCCTGCGATTATGAGCTCAAGACCGGCGATACCGCACTCTTCGATTTCGGTTCCAAGTACGACATGTACTGTTCCGATCTCACGAGGACCATATTCCTCGGAGAACCGCAGGACATACTGAAGAGAGCATATGAAGTTGTGAAACAGGCGCAGATAGCAGGCATCGAGAAGATCCGTGCGGGTGCAAAGGCCAATGAGCCAGATCTCGCTGCCAGAAAGGTCATAGACGATTCGGAGTTCAAGGACAAGTTCATCCATTCATTCGGCCACGGCATCGGAATGGATGTGCACCAGGCCATAAGCGTCAGCCCCAGATCGGAGCAGGTGCTGGAAGCAGGCAATGTGATATCCGCGGAACCCGGAATCTACATCCCCGGAATCGGCGGGATAAGGATTGAGGATACCGTATTGGTAACAGAGGACGGATGCAGGATCCTCACCGAATACGATCATGAACTGACAGCGGTTCACTGATTTAGATCGTGAATTTATCTCCGAGCAGGAAATCATTCACGAGATTGAGTACACGGATGCCATCCATGTCAACAGTAATCGGATCCATTGTGATGATGTATTTCGGGAACGCGTCCCTTATGCTGATCAGAGGGCGTTTCTCTCTGTTGATTGTTTTTTCATCCGGCATCAGATAGGCTACCTGTACATAGGCTAATCTGGCATTATTCTTCACCACGAAGTCCACTTCCATTTTTTTGAACTTTCCGACATACACATCATAACCGCGTGAAATCAGCTCATTATAGACGATGTTTTCAATCATTGCACCCAATCTGATGTTCTGTCTGTCCCCTGGATACAGCGAATGAATAGCGGGGTCGGCAACATAAGATTTGTAAAGTGTTTTCATCGTTTTCTTGCCGATTATGTCATAACGTTCACATTTGAAAGCCAGTTTACTTGAGGCAATCAGGTCCAGATATCTCAGTACCGTCTGATACTGTACCTTCGTGTGTTCCTTTTTCATGTAATCAGCAATGGATGTGCTGGAGATAGTAGCACTCGGCGATGAGAAGAGGTATCTCATGACCTTTTCCAATGTAGTTCTGTTACGAACCTTCTTTTTCATAAGGATGTCCTTCGAAACTGATTCTTCTATCACTGAACGTACATACAACATTGATGAATCGGCATCATAATAGTCAAAGCGCTTCGGATAACCACCGAAGCGGAGGTAATCATTGAATCCTTTTACAGAATCGAATTCGATACCGTTGATCTCCATATACTCTCTGATTTCCGAAAGGGTAAATGTAAGAATTTTGAATTCTACATACCTGCCTGTAAGTTTTGTTACCATTTCACCGCTGAGAAGGTATGAGTTTGAACCTGTTATGAAAACGGAAACCCCATCTTCACGATAAGCATTGATCAATTCTTCGAAGCCATCGACATTCTGTACTTCATCTATGAACAGATACTTCTTTTCATCTGTGTCAGGCATAAGAGAATCAATCGCCTGTTCTAGCTGATCGGCAGTCTTGATTTTTCTGTACAGTTTTCTATCAAGATTCAGGTGGATGACATTTTCCTTCGTGACCCCTTCGGACAGTATCTCATCACGTATTTGTTCCAGGACGGTGGATTTACCGCAGCGTCTTACTCCTGTAAGGACCTTGATCAGACCTTCGTCATGGGTGAACGGCCTGATTCTTGACAGGTATTTTTCACGACGGAGGTAATTCATAGTTCTTTATATACTAAATCATATAAAAAATTACTTATTGAATTTTTTTATAGCGTTACTGTGGTTTTCGATTAGCAGAATTCACATCTGTCAACAGACTGTGAAAGAAAAGCAGTCGTCAGACTCTGTCGATGGTTATCTTCTGTCTGTCTCCGGCGAATTCAAGGTCTTCGAAATCCCCTTTCAGTTTTCCGATCTTTATCACAGGGTATCTTGAGACAGGTTTGCCGTCCTCTCCGCTCAGCGGTGTCGGTCCGAAGAATATGCAGAACGCACCGACCTTGGGCCAGTATGCGATATCCCCCTTATCGAGAACAGTAACTCTGTCCTCCTCGGGCATCCTGGAGTCCAGCGGGAATTCGAAATAGATCTCGTCACCGAGCATGTTGATGTAGTTGGAGAAAGGAAGCGCCAGCCAGATCTCGTTGGAGATATCGGAATCATCCAGTTCCGCCTCGTAGACTCCGTTCCTTGTCCTTATCAGAATGTCCATCTCAATCCCTCTTGCTGAAGAACAGCTCCCTGACTTCCTTTCCTGCAATTTCTGCAGGCTTCTCTCCGTCAGCCTTCTCCATTGCGCGCATGTTCTTCAGGCCATTGCGGTACTCCGCTCTCCATTCATCCTTGAACTTCCCTGATTCGATATCATCCAGGATGGATTCCATTCCTTTTCTCGATTCCTCTGTTATGACGCGGTCCCTTCTGGTGAGTCCTCCGAACTCCGCTGTGTTAGAAACTGCTTTCCACATGCCCTCGATACCTCTCTCGACGACGAGATCGGTGACGAGTTTCGTCTCATGCAGTACTTCGAAGTATGCCATGTGCGGAGGATATCCTCTCTTCACCAATGTGTCGAAGGCCATGGTGATCATCGCGGTGTAACCTCCGCAGAGCACAGCCTGCTCTCCGAAGAGGTCGGTCCTGGTCTCCTGTTCGAATGTCGCTTCGAAGACACCGGGCTTGGTGCAGCCCATTCCCTTAGCAAGTGCCAGCACGATCTTTTTCGCATTGCCGGTGGCGTCATGGTTGACCGAGATGATGGCAGGCACTCCGTACCCGCCCTCGAATATGCGTCTGATCATAGGTCCGGGGCCCTTGGGTGCGAGCATTATCACATCCACATCCTCAGGCGGATGGATGAGCCCGTAGATGATCGAGAATCCGTGAGCGAACTCCAACGCGGCGCCGCTCTTCAGGTTCGGTGCGATCTCCGCGTCGTAGATGTCGGGCTGTGCCTCGTCGGGCAGGAGCATCATGACCACGTCGGCATCCTTGACCGCATCGGCGACGGATGTCACTTTCATGCCGTCCTCCTTCGCCTTGTCGAACGATTTGCCCTGCCTTACTCCGACGGTCACTTCCAGCCCGGAATCGCGGTAGCAGAGTGCCTGCGCTCTTCCCTGGGAACCGTATCCGAGGACGGCGATCTTCTTGCCCTTCAATATCCCGATGTCCGCATCCGAATCGCGATAGATCTGCATGTTACCGCGAGGTCAATCGTGGACATTCCCTAAAACAGTATTGCTCTCCGCCGCGACATGACAATCTTATTTTAGTTATAGAGTATTCAAGGCACAGGAGCGTTATGCTATGAAGGTAAAGGTCGGAATCAACGGATACGGAACCATCGGAAAGAGAGTGGCTACGGCCGTCAACCAGCAGGATGACATGGAGATCGTGGGAGTCACGAAGACCAAGCCCAGCTATGAAGCGAAGCTTGCGGTCGAGAAGTACCCCCTGTACGTC
>JAEEGK010023876.1_pt1 | contig 12722 bp, 10 predicted proteins | sample 8958771 | NCBI WGS metagenome assembly JAEEGK01 (sample SAMN16246547, study PRJNA631951) | gut metagenome | biome: gut microbiome; feature: rumen; material: SC-attached | host: Bos | place: Iran: Karaj | collected 2018-10 | reverse complement strand
TCCATTTGATATCGGAATATGTAGCCTCCTTAGGACAGATTTCAGCCTTCCCTGTTCCCTCCTTGTGTTCCTTATTAAATGTACGGTCAAACTGATCTCCGTCCGTTATTTCAAGCTTTATATTCCTGATGGGTATTTCTTTTTGTCTTTCATCTGAATTATTAGCTTCTTTTATGTTTTTCTCAAAGAACCTGTCAGTATATCCGGTTATTGTTTTTTCATTTGATAATTTATTGTTTTCGAAAGGATGTATAATATCACAGGTATACTCTGCCGGCTTTAAACCTACAGATGAAACTGTAACCTTTAACTCACCCGTCCTACCCTTGGTTGAAACAGCCGCTAAAAGCTTACCCGAAAAAAGTCGTCTGCAATCACATTTATAATTCTCATTATCGGTACTGTCACCGTTATCAAGGCCTGCAAGCTCTCCGGCTCCATAGACGCTCACCTTAACACGTGAAGCAGCATTTTCTACTGTCACTCCGGCAGCATCCACAGCATTTATCTCTAAAAATACAGTATCTCCATCCCTGAAGTTTTCCCTGATAGACAACGCTACAGCATCTCCGAAGGATTTTACCTCATCAACAGCTACTGCCTTTCCGTCAAGATAAGCAATCGCCTTCAATGTACCTTTTCTGTATGGCAGGCTCCAGGCAGGAGCTACAACATTACCGTGAACATGATCGAGGCTCTCTTTTCCTATGAGAGTATATCCTTGAATATCGTATTTATCGGTACTTTCTGCGGAACAATCAGAATCATCAGCCTTGAAATACAGCTCTACACTGTCACAGTTTGTAGCTGTCCTCACATCGATGATCTGTCCGTCATTGAAGTCCCAATAAGGGAATATATGTACAAAAGGCACCTTTTTCGGATCGGTCCAGCTGCTCTTAAACAGATAGAAAGTATCCTTGGGGAACCCCGCAGTATCTATCTGACCGAAATATGAATTCTTTGTGTGATAAGGAGTGGGCTCACCGATATAATCAAAGCCTGTCCAGAGGAACTGACCCTGGCTGTACTTTCTGTCCCTGTCCATGGTGATAACATACTCTGTGCTCGGAGCACCCCAGCTGGTGGTACAGTTTCCAAGCGATGAACACTGCTCGTCATCATCACACATCACTGATGCCGATAACGGAAAATGGTATATACCACGGCTCTGTACCGTAGAACAGGTCTCACTGCCGTAAATCTTCCAGTCAGGATGATCTTTATGCTGCTCATCATAGAGTCTTTCACCGTAATTATATCCTGCCATTTTTAAAACATCGGCACAATTTCTCGCTCCTGCCCATCCCATAAAGTTGGATGCATGAGTGGCAGGTGCATTTATCTCATAATCATAGGTTTCAACTGTTTTCTTCATGTCCGCAGTTAATGCGGGGGCTGTATCATCCGCATGGCAGTCATATATCTCATTACCGATGGACCACATGATAACCGCAGGATGATTCCTGTCACGTCTTACCCATGACCTTATATCTTTTTTATAGTTATCCTCAAAGAATCGGGCATAATCAAACTCGGTCTTAGGCCTGCGCCACATGTCAAATGCTTCGGAGTCTATCATGATACCCATTTCATCTGCGAGATCCATAAGTTTTTTCGCAGGCATATTGTGGGAAGTCCTGACAGCATTTACACCCATTGTTTTAAGTGTTGTAAACTTACGCCTCATGGCATCGGCATTGAACGCTGCTCCAAACAGCCCAAAATCGTGATGCTCACAGACACCGTTTATCTTTACATGTCTTCCGTTAAGGAAAAATCCGTCATCCGTAGTATATTCTATAGTTCTGAGACCAAAGCCGGTAGTATATGTGTCTACCGTCTCACCCTTATACTTTAAAATGACCTTTATCTCATAGGTTTCAGGCGATGTAATATCCCAAACCCTGCCGTTTTCTATAACAAACTCGTTTTTGAATACGGCATACGTACCGTACTCATCATTTACCAAAAGTCCATAAGGAGTTGATCCCTTAAGAGAATAAAGTACTTTTTGAGTTTCTTCATCCGGGTTTGCTTCATTTTCAGCATAGTAATATACAGGGATGTCCGCAAAATCAACATTCCTGCATATACACTCTTTAGCTTTACTGCTTACAGCTTTATGGATTATCTCAAAATCGAAATCAATGTCCTTTTTAGTGTTATCATCAACACCTTCAACTTCAACGTCGGCAGTCACTCTCCATCTGCCTCTGTCTCCGTTTACACCGTCTTTTGATAAAAGCTCTGTAAAAACATACACACCCGAACTTGCGATATGTACATCATTTACCTCTATAAAGGTCACATCCCTGAATATTCCGGCACCGCTGTACCAACGGGTGTTGGGAGACTTATGCCTGATTTCTACCTTTATCTCATTTTCACCGCTAACCAATAAATCGGTAATATCCAATTCAAAGGCAGAATACCCGTATCTGTTTACTCCTGCCTCTTTTCCGTTTACATACACGGTAGAGTCCATGTATACTCCATCAAAGTTGATGTAATACTTCCTACCGGCCTTTTTATCTAAAGTAAATGACTTCTTATAATACCCTGTACCGTCTGCATACAGATTTTCACAGTCATATATAAGCCAGTCATGAGGCAGATTCACAGATGTAAAACCATCCTCTTTAAACGTATCTCCGGGTTTTACAACCTGAAACTCCCAATTATCGTTGAACAAGGTCTCGATTCTATCCATTATATAATCCTCTTAAATCTTATTTATCGTTTCTGATCACTGGCGGTCATAATACTTCTTGCCACCGCTGGGCAGGAAATAGGTCCTGATATAACCGTCTGTTGAAAGTATAACAAATTCATTTGTGGCTTCTACATAATATACATAGTCGCCGTCTTCTTTTTCAACCTTATGCAGAGCCTCAGGATTGTTTATAACATCCGAAGCTGCCTGCTCGTAGCTTTCTCTGTCGGGGAAGCCCATCTCTTTACCATGCTTCTCATAATGCTGGTCAAGGAGCTTGTAGTTTCTGAAACGGTACTTTACATATTCAACTACTTCATCAACTGTATCCTTTACGTTATCTACTGCATCCTTAACATCTTCCTTGGCATTGTCAACTGCATCTTTTACATCTTCCTTTGCTCCGTCGATAGCATCCTTAGCGGTATCAATACCGTCACCGATATTATCTTTTACTTCATCAATTACATCCTGGACATTTCCCGAAAGGTCATCCTTGATAGCACCACCGATATCTTCCGCCTCGTCCTTAACGTCCTTGGCGATATCTGTCAGACCATCTACGATCTTCTCTGAGATTTCTCCGGCATTTTCCTTTACATAATCCTTAGCATCATTAAATGCATTCTGGATAGCATCCGACAGTTTATCCGTTGTCTCATCAACCTTATTCTGAGAATAATCAACTATATCACTTGTCAGCTTATCAGCGTCCTGCTTTGACTTATCGGTACAAGCCGTAAGAGCAAGGATACTAATAGCAAATATCAGAAAAATTTTAATACACTTCTTCATTTTATCGCCTTCCTTTTTACAGAAATCTTTTCACTACCTGTTACATCCCACAAATCGTGAACAGTATCTCGTCGTCCTCTCCGTCTCCGATCCAGCTTTGAAGTTCATTCATGCATACTGCAGCATCGGGATTATCTTCAAAGCTCTTTGATGCCTCAAGCACAGCCTTAAAATCAGCTCCGGAAACCTGGGTTATCCCATAATAATCAAACTGAGGCAGCGTCATAGAAAACAGTCTGCGCAGATGCAGCTCATAAAATACATCCTCATCCATACATATAGAATTTATATGCCAGCATTCTCCGTCCCACTTTCCCTTCTGGAACTCAATAAATGCGGTGCTTCCCGAGCTCTTTCTCTCATCCTCAGTGACGAAAAATCTCATATACCTCACCTTACCTTTCAAAGCCTCAATATTGTTATACAATAGCATACTAAAGCATCTTTTAACTCAACCTTATTATAATATCATATTCCCACAGAAATATCCACTATAATTTTAATAACTCTCCGTACTATCTGGCATAAAAAAAGCATTCTGAACGGAATAAAGAACCCTATCAAGTTTAAAAGGTTCTTCACTCCGCTCAGAATGACAAAATTTCAAAATCATCCATGCGAAAAATACGAGTTTCAAAACTGAAGATCATTCCTTCTTCAATAAAACATAGAGATAATTAACCCCATCAACATAACTGTACTGAACATCCTCAGCAATCTTCTTAACTATCGCTGCAGATAAGTCATCAATACCTTCGATAGGATCATAATCCATACCGCTGTATCGGAAGTTAATCTTTACCGTTTCCTCTGCTGCAGAATAAAGAGCATCAATGGAAATCGGGTAGATATTATAATAAGCCTCGGAATAAGGCACAAGGTTTAAGGATACAACCTCTTCAAACACAAGTTTCACATACCTCGTAAACCTCATAGAAAATCCATTGTCAGTAGTGAACTTTTCTATGGCACTGTTAAAATGATTTATCTCATAATCATTTCCGAATATGCTCATTATCAACTCGTTGGGTTTTGCACCGTTAGCTGCTGCGCTCATGTTTAACCTCCTTCTAAAGCAAAACTGAACCTTCAAAAATACCCCTCAAAACAGGCAGTTTCAAGGGGTAATTAAATTATACGCGGAGTGGGTGGGATTCGAACCCACGAGACGTTGCCGCCTACCTGATTTCGAGTCAGGGCCGTTATGACCACTTCGATACCACTCCAAAACAAAGGCATTATACTACAACTCCAGCAATTTTGCAAGCATTATTTCAAGACCCATCTGCTCTCCGGAATTGCCGATCTTTATTGCGTATTCGGTATCTACGATGATCTCCAGTGCCTTCTTTAGCCGCTGGCTGTCATAATTTCTAACCTTCTGCAGCTGTTTCTTTACCAGCCAGTCCGCCATCTTGCATCTGACTGCTATCTCACCTGCAGATACACCGTCCTCATATAGTTCTCTTATCTTTAATAAACGGTTATAGTTCATCCGGACTACAGCCATTATACCGAAAGCATTCTCCCGTAAAGTGACCAGGTCACCGTACAGCTTAAATACAGTATTTCCGTCATGCCTGAGTATAGCATCCACCATATCAAATATCTTGTTTTCTACCTGCATGGAACATACGGCATTTATGACTTCTTTGTTTACAACATTACTGTCACCGGCATAGGCTATGCACTTTTCCGCCTCGTTAAGCAAAGTGTTTAAGTCATCTCCGACACTCTGTATAAAGTACTCACAGTCCGACTCTGTTATCCTCTTTCCCGCTTTTGAAAGTCTTACAGCTATAGTAGATTTCAGGTCCTGCATGGTAAGCTTCTTCAGCTCCATCACACAGCCGCACTTACTGATAGCCTTGTACAGCCGGCTGCGCTTATCTATCTCATCCTCGACTATGATAATGGTCGAAAAGTCCGGTACATTAGGTATATAATCAGCGAGCCCGGTATCCTTTTTAAAAACATTGGTCTTATCAAGTATCACGAGTCTCCTGTCACCAAAGAACGGCAGCGTGTCTGCAAACTCAGTCACTGTCTCCACATTATCCGGCATGGAGTCATAATAGGCGTAGTTCATACTCCCTTCCTCAGGGATTATAGCTTTACGCAATCTATTCTTATAAGTCCTTACTAAATACGGCTCATCTCCATAGAGCAGGTAGACCTTTTCAAACTTTCCGCTCTCGATGTCCGTATCGGCTTTTAATTTCTGCATTTTTCACCCTTTAAACCGTCTCAGTAACATTCAATAATTAAACCTACTAACAATGGGTAGTTTCCCTAAGTCATTACTTAGAAATACCGATACGCTCACCCATCTTAACCAATGTTTCAAACTCATCAGCTGTATTTTTGATGATATCCTCATCCGGCTGAGCTCCGTCCTTAGTCACGAAGAGACAGATGGTTGAACCGCCAAACTCAAAATATCCCTTTTCCTGTCCTTTTTTGACAAAGGTTGATTCTTTATGGTTTACAATCCTGCCGACACCCATGGCTCCGACTTCCATCTGTATGAGTCTGCCGAAGTTATCACTGTCTATGATGGTATATGCCCTCGCATTCTGGGCAAATACACTGGTATTCTCCAGAGCCACGGGATTTACCGTATGGAACACACCGGGTATGTAATAGTTTTCATACTGATAACCGCTGTCCGGATAACAATATCTGTGATAATTGTCCACCGTCAGCCTTATAACATAGAGCCATCCGCCCTCCATCTCCTCTGCCAGCTCCCTGTCGAGCAGAAGGGATTTTACGGAATAGTCTATGTGTTTGATATTAACTATCAGCCTGTCCGATATAGGATATACCGTCACCTTACCGTCCGAAGGCGAAACCAGGACATTTTCATCCATATTTATAGGACGCTTACTCTTTTTTATCCTTCTGGTAAAGAACTCATTGTAGTTCTTATAAAACTTCTTTTCGTAGTCGGATATCCTGATATTGTTTTTCTTTATAAAACCGTCAATCTTAAGTGTTGACAGTCTGGTATTCATATACCACTCTATAAGATCAGTCACCTGCTCGGAAATTATAACTTTTAAAAGGCTCCTGCCCAATCTGTTATTATACAGAAAATGCAGGAACCTATCCTGAGATGTACTGATTATATATTCTTTTCCGTCTCTGTCCTTGTAATTCAAAACTATCTCCTATCATCAAGGTGTAAAGAAGCACGCAACAAGTACTGCTACACCAAAAATACCTACAGGTATCAGCTTCTTTCCGTTGAGCTTAAACATCTTAAAGTTAAATACATAAAGGAATGCAACTATTGCAAGACCTGCTGTCATAACGATAGCAAATACCTTACCGTCTGTAAAGTATCTTGCATTGTACAGGCCGGGAATGATAAGTGCGGAATTGGTAACAGGGAGTCCCTGATAACCTGTACGTTTCTTTCCGCCCTCTTTTTCCTGGCGCTCTTCCTCTGTTACATTAAAGAAAGCAAGTCTTATAACCGCACAAAGTGCAAATGTAATACCTACGATCAGTGTAATGATCTGAAGTGGATCGTTTTGTGATGTCGAATTATAAGCAGCAATAAAATATACCAATACTGCGGGCTGTATACCGAAGCTTACAAGGTCACACAGTGAGTCGATCTGGATACCGAACTTCTTCTCTGTTTCGGTCCTCTTTTTGGTCCTGGATACCGGTCCGTCGATCATATCACAGAGTCCGGATAAGAGCAGGCAGAACAGAGCTGCCTTAAAATCTCCGCGTGAAGCAAAGAACATACCCACACCGGCTGAAACCAAGCTCAGATATGTGATGATAACCGTGTAATTATAGATTCCTACAAACATACTAACCCTCCAAATCGGTTAAAAAGTCTTTAACCATATATATTTATGTATATTCATTACCAAAATCATATAAAACCACTATATGTAGTATAACCTTTATATGTCAACATGTCAATTTCTATTTGAAATTTTATAACAGTCAACAGTAAAAGTATTATCCCCGTCATATTTTACAGTCACCATTCCGTCTTGAGATGTTATATAACACCTGCTGCCCACTGCCTCAAGCCTTTCCAGTGTCTCCCTTGCCGGATGACCGTAAACATTGTTTTTACTGCAGGATATAACGGTAATGTCAGGTCTTATTGTCTCCAAGAGCAGCTCGGATGACGAATACTTCGACCCGTGATGCGGACACTGAAGTATATTTATCTTATCACCGGACAAATGTGACACATATTCACTCTCAGCATACATATCCGAGTCCCCCGTAAACAGCATGGACAGATTTCCATATTCAAACTCAGCCACGAGTGAAGCCTGATTCTTATCCTCATATATAAATCCGCTGTCAGGAGATAATACCCTCATACTTAGGTCACCACTATTATCCACTACTTTATCAGAAAATAAATCAACATTATTATTGATAATATCGCCTGCTTCGACTTTTATAACTTTTACCCCCTTTTCATGAGCTAAGGCAATCAAAGGCTCATCTTCCTCGTAGTTTACCCCTACAACCAGGGTATCTATCTTTATCCTGCCCTCTTCCAAAAGCTCTCTGATACCGCTGATATGATCCTCATCCGTATGAGATACAAAGCAATAGTCTATTTCCTTAACTCCGCTCCATAAAAGGAATGGCTCTATTCTGTATTTCCCGACAGATTTCACATTGCTGCTACCACCGTCAGCCAATATATGCCTGCCATCTGCTTCGATATATATCGAAAGGCCCTGTCCTACATCTATGAAACTGACATTTAAACCGCTATTTTCAGGCCTAAATACCAAAAGGATCAGGATCAAAACCATAGTTATACTAAACATAATCGCATAAATTATACTATTGCCGACCTTTTGTGGGCGACTATTACCATATCTTATTACTTCACCTCTATGCAATAATCCTTTATCGAATGAATTTAGAAGTTCCTTTCTTCCGCTTAGATAAACTATAAAGAAAAGCCCTGCATAATAAACCAAACACTTCCATAGCTCCGGACATCCAGTGACTACATCCGCTCCCGGTAAATTCTGTAAAAACAATGACACCTTCTCATATCCTAAAAGCATATAATGAGCCGGTCCGGCTGAGATTTCAGCAAGAGTCATCAATGCTCCGCTCGAAAAAGCCATACCACAGGCAGCAAGTATACCTGCCAGAAAGCCCGAACCGACTATCACCGGCATAAGAGGCACAAGCAATATGTTTGCTATTATAGAGTATGGAGAAAAAGAATAATATGACCTTAGTATCAAAGGGAATGTAGCTATCTGAGCACTGATAGCCGGTATAAGATATATTAGTATTGCAGATTTTATCTTTAGTCTTCTGCGTATCTCGTTTCCTGCAAATATACCGAACACTGCTATGAACGATAATTGAAAACCGGAATCATATATTTCTGCCGGATTCATTACAAGTATGATAATAGCAGCCAGTCCTGCAGCACTCTGTCCGTCATAAGCCTCTCCTAGAAGCCTTGCAAACAGCATGCAAAAAAGCATTATGACCGCTCTTTCAGTCGATACCGAAAAACCTGTAAGCATTCCGTATAGAAACACAAAGGTACATGATATGAGCACACTGAGTTTCAGCCTTTTAGTCAGTAGCATAAGTACTTTATACAGTCCCAGTCCTATCAGAGTTATGTGCAGCCCCGATATGCTCAGCACATGAGCTATACCCATCCTCTGGTAAAGACCTTTTGTCAAATCATCGAGCTCGGACCTGTTACCCGCCAGCATAGCATACAGTATGCCCCTGTCCTTTTCATCAAAAACACAATCAAGACCATCCTGGAAGCTGCCGGTGATATCAAATAAAGTACTTTTTACTAAACCTTTGATACTGCCTGCCTCATCAATCAGCTTTACCTCATCGGCATATAGTTTTAATACTATTCCTCTTGCGAGATAATACTCTCTTTGGTCAAACTGTCCGTAATTGGTAGCCTGTGCAAAAGAATACAATGCTCCTTTAGCGCTTACCTTATCACCAACTATTCCGGGCATACAGTCAGAATATACCATCACTTTACCTGTAGGAAGTACAGTATCCGTTTCATCGCTTTTAAGTTTAATTATGGGATCATCAAGAATTAAGATATATTGTTCTTTTCCGTAAGAAATATCGGTTATTTCGCCCTCTATGTAGGTTTCCTTTAGGGCCTTATCAGGGAATTTAACATCATCGTTAAGAATAAAAGTATCTCTGTACCTGAAAATACCTGTAAGATATGAAAGAACAACAAGAAAAATAATAACCAGTCGTTTAGATTTTACCCTTGTATTTGGCGGCTTTGAGTAAGCAGCAAACCCAAACAGCAATATCAAACCGCTAAAGATTATAAACAATCCGCCTCCACCATCCCCTGCCAGTATACCTAAGCATAGAGCGACACCGGCTGTCACAAGAGGTCGCGAACATAAGTCCTTAATTATTTCCAGTAGATTCACCTGCCTTTTCCTGTGCTATCAGCTCCGGTTTCAGTGACAGGAAATCATTTATGGCAACCTTACCAAAGTTTTTCCTCTCGCTGCCGTTTATGGTTATCCTGACCTTGGTCACACCGGGTATCTCGCACAAAGTATTAACTACGGAATATACTGCCACTTCGTCGGTTATCTTTCCCAAAGGCTTGGATAGGAAATCCTCCGACAGATCGACATAGCATACTCCGTCAAAAGTCCTGATCCTGTTTATAACAGTTTTTTCATTAACCACCGGCTCAAATGATGAAAAAGCTTCGGGTCCCATTATCAGTTTTTCCAAAGCCACCTCTTCCAATGATTTCATACCGTCAATATCTACATTTATCACACAATCCTGTAAAAGCTTACCCTCTTTATCGGTCATATACAGGGTAAACTTCATATTCTGCTTTAAGTCAGAACTGTTTCCGTAGAAATTAACAAAATCACTGTCAGTCATGATGCCGACAGGCTTGTCCGAATGCATGAGCGGAACACCTTCCACATAAAACTCAAGATATTCAACACCGCTGATCTGACAGAAGGTCTTTACAAATGCAGCTCTGAGAAGTGTTTCCTGTATTGTACTCATATTCATATACTGTGATGAGAAATCAATGATAAGCTGATCATCCTCATCAAAATAATACGAGATAATGCTGACATCCTCAGGCAATACCTTTTTATGGGATGCGGAAGAAGGCTGGTTGCCCAGCAGCCCGAAGACCTTTTGTACCATCTCATCCCTACCTGAGTTCGGCAGCTTATAATTTTCCCAATGCAGTCCGTCGTAGGACGCATTTGTACAATATATCTTTATCTCTCCGGGACCGGGCTCTTCATCACCGTCGGTATTGGTCGGAGCATCATTACAGGCAGTGCATACGAAAATAAACAGTACCATGAGCACTGCAAGAAATATATTCTTTTTGAACATATCCTTTGTTTTCATATGCTGTATTCTCCTATTTTTCTTCTATCTGTTTTTCTACGAAACTCAAAGGAACCCTGGCTGTAAAGGTGGTCCCTTCACCTTCTTTACTCTCTACTCTGAGCTGTCCGTTATGCATAAGCATTACAGACTTTGTGATACTCAGTCCCAGACCGGTACCGCCTGTTTTTCTCGCACGCATCTTGTCCACACGATAAAAACGGTCGAAAATGTGCTTTATACTGCTCTCCGGTATACCTATTCCCGAATCCGATACTGTAACCACAAAAGATCTGTGATCTGAATCCAGGGTAACCTTTACCCAGCCGCCTTCTTTATTGTACTTAACGGCATTTTCCACCAGATTGGATATAGCCAGAGACATCTTAACCTCATCCACCTCGGCATCAACCTTTCTGTAGCTCTCATAGATCAGGTCTACATTATAGGTCTGGGCAATGGGCTTTATACGCTTCATCAGGATTTCCAGAAGTTCATTTATGGAAACCATAGCTATATGCATTTCACCGTTTTTACGGTCAAGCTTTACCATCTCGAGCAGATCGGAGATAATCCTGTTTTCACGGTCTATCTCTGCATTTATATCACCCAAAAACTCCTGGTAAACAGCTGCGGGAGCATCAGGCTGCTGTACCAGCGAATCGGCAAGTATCTTGATAGATGTCAGAGGTGTCTTTAACTCATGAGACACATTGGACACAAACTCCTGACGGGAATTCTCCAGACTGTTAAGTCTGAACAGCATGTTATTAACTGCGTCAGACATCTCTTCCAGCTCGGTAAAGCTGTTTATCTCCAGCTTATCATCAAAATAACCTTCACTTATATGATTGAGGGATTTTGTCATGGTCTTAAGAGGTCTTGAAACATATCTGCTGTGGAAAGTTGCAAGTAGAAGTACCAGGACAGCGCAGGGGATAACGATAAGCAACAGGCTCTTTCCGAGTCTGTCTGACACATCGTATTCCGAAGCAACTGAAAAAGAAAAGATTATGCATCCGTTCTGCAAATCTTCTTTTGAATTATTAACAGGGTAAAAGATCTCCACCCTTTTATTATCATCATCGCGATATTCACTCGAAGTACCCTTCAACGCCTTAACCACATCTGTTGAAACAAAGGTCTTTCCGACTTCAACATTATATGTATCATTGATGCACACAAGATTGGCATCTATGAGCATGATCCTGCCGTCATAACTGTCCGCCACCAGGTTCATTTCCCTGGGGATTGAGTTATCCTCGTTATTGGCAGGATAAGCGTTTAATATCATCTTATCGGAAAGTTCGCTTAAATATCTTTTAGCCTTTTTAACTCTGTCATCTATCAGGTTAGTCCTGTTTAAAGAAACAGCACTGAGCACCAGGATGACAGACATAAATGCAAATATAAAAATATCGGTCAGGAACGTGGTAATGCTCAAGCTCCTGAACGGCTTGAGGATTTTTTTAATCATGGAAATAGTAACCTGCTCCCCACTTTGTGTAAACATACTTAGGCTCGCCGGGATCTGTCTCTACCTTTTCACGGAGTCTTCTGACATGTACATCCACTGTTCTTACGTCACCGGGGAAATCCTCGCCCCAGATAAGCTTAAGCAGTTCCTCTCTGCTGTATACAGTATTGGGATGAGTAAGCAGAAGTTCCAATATATCAAACTCTTTAGAAGTAAGGTTTATCAGCTTTCCGGCTATATTAACCATCCTGTTCTTGTGATCAAGCTTAAGATCACCGAATACAAAAATATCATTATTCTTAGGCGCTGCATTCTCGTTGAGGCTGTTTCTTC